>Ga0316577_10000501_pt1 | contig 15569 bp, 11 predicted proteins | sample S5NA_FD_203073 | JGI IMG/M metagenome (GOLD analysis project Ga0316577, IMG submission 203073) | Rhizosphere microbial communities from salt marsh grasses in Alabama, United States - S5-7_050615r2r1 | ecosystem: Host-associated > Plants > Roots > Rhizosphere | place: USA: Alabama | collected... | reverse complement strand
CTTCAACTGCAAAGTGGACATCGGGGCGGTGAGTCAGGGGCCGTCCGAGCCGGGGGAACTCAAGTGAAGGTGGGGCGCCCCGAAGCTACCGGTCTCCGGTCGTCGGCTCCCGGGCGCCCCCCAGGGCCTCGGCGGCGTCTCTGAAGAGCGCCTCGGGCAGATCCGCCCGGTAGGCCCTGAGCGTTATGAGGTCGGTTGCGGGATCCCGGGTCAGGGCGTAGATCACGCCGTCTTCCAGAGTGAAGTCCCTCCAGGGGGTCGGGAACGCCGCCCTGGCCAGGTAGACGCCCTCCGGGGAGAGGAAGTGGAGCGTGGCGTTGCCGGAACCGAAGGCGTCCGGGTTCTCCTCGAGAAACGCCACGAGCCCACCGGCAGGATCTGCCCGCAGCGGGCCGAACCGGCACTTCACGCGCCACCGCTCCTCCATCACGTCCACGTACTGCTGGAGGAACTCGGGAGGCCCCCCGTTGGCCGCGAGCCTGCTCCGCAGCTCTGAGAGGGCCTGGTTTCTCTCCGCCTCCGACACCACCTCGACGGGAAGGTCGACCCAGCTCTCCATCACGAGGTCGCCGGCCGGGTCGAAGACCTCGATCTGAGGCGTCGTGAATCGCAGGCGAGCAGCTCCCCCCCCCCACGGGGAGATCTCGGAGCATTCCACCCCCTGCTCTTCTGGAAGCGGCTCCAGGGGCTGGGGAATGAAGGGAGTGATCTTCCCGTCGTCCTCGACTCTGATCCAATCCCCCAGGGTCCCTTCGGTGGGATCTTCCCGAAAGTCACCCACGAGGAGGATCTCCCCTCCCTCCATGGGAAATCCACGCCACGGCGATCCCTCGAGATGAAGAGAGGATACGTAGCGCCCTTTCAGGTCCAGGTACTCGAGACCGCTCCTCCCCTGGTCCAGGACGACGAACCCCTGCCCGTGGCTGAACGCGTCCTGCATCCGGAGGAACTCTCCCGGGCCCCCTCCCTGCCTTCCAACCGACTCCCGGATCTCGCCGGAGCTCGTCACCACATAGAACCGGTTTTCCCCCGGATCCACCACGGTGAGGATCCCGGAAGCGGCGTGGACCCGGGTGGGATCCGTCCAGTCGGACCCCTGGACGGCCCACAGCTCGGTGACCAGGTCCTGGGAGTCGTCCAGGAGGGGACGGTCCGGGTTGAGAACAACCTCCACGCCGTCACGCATTTCCACCGATCCGGTCCACTCCGGAGAGCCGGCGCAGGCCAGGAGAGCATTCAGGAAGACCAGGGCGGCAATCACCCGAGCCGGATCGTTCCTTTTCACGAAACACCTCTGGTGTCGAAGATCCTCACATGAACTTGCGCTTCTCCTGGTTCGATGAAGGAAGCGTGGAGAAGTGTTGCCCGGCGTGCGGACGCGGCTCCTCCGTCAGGCGAGTCGGATCTTCGCCAGGGGAGCCCGAGACCGGGGATGGGCGCGAGGCCAGGCGGGCGCTCAGTCCTGCCAGACGGCCACGGGGATGCTCCATCCATCCTGGCTGGAAGTGCTTCCCAGCTGCCCGCGATTGTTCCGGCCCCAGCAATAGGTGGCGCCGGCGGCGGTGACGGCACAGGCGTGATCGTTTCCGGGTCCCACGGAGGAGAAGCTCATCTCCGGCAGGATGGCCGTGGGAGTGAAAACGGAATTCGCGCTTCCCAGGCCCAGACGGCTGTAGGCCCCCTCGCCCCAGCAGTAGAGGGTTCGATCGATGCCGATGCCGCAGACCATATACCCTCCCACCGCCACCTCGGCGAGCCCGGGGTCGCCCGCCAGGGGTGTCGGGACGGTGGCGAACTGACCCGCCCCGTTGGAGCCGGATTGATAGTTCCGACCCCAGCACCAGGTGTCTCCATCCGGTGTGATGGCACAGGTATGCCCGTGACAGACGGTCCCCCCGGTGTACACCGAGGCGAAGCGCTCCTCCGTGATGGCCGGCACCGGCTCGTACCGGGGAACCCCCAGCGAGTTGTCCCCCACCTCTCCATAGATGTTGGATCCCCAGCAGTAGACCCGGCCGTCCTGGTCGATGCCACAGGTGTGGAGATACCCGGCGTCCATGTCCACGAACTCGTGCCCGCCCGCCACAGGGGTCGGCAGCTCCGCGGACTCCACGCCCTCCCCAACTCCCAGTTGTCCATAGAACCCCGACCCCCAGCAGAGGACCTCCCCCTCCGTCGTCAGTCCGCAAGTGTGATGCGTGCCGGCGGCCAGCTTGCTCCAGGTGACGCCTCCGCTGATGGCGATGGGGGTGGTGCTGCAGGGTCGGAGACCCTGGCTGGAGGGATCCGGGCAGGTCTCCCCGGAGGCAGCTCCGAGCTGACCATACTGGTTGGATCCCCAGCAATAGCCGATTCCCGTCTCCGTGAGGCCGCAGGTGTGGAATCCCCCCGCCGTCAGGGACGCGAACCGCTCACTCGTCTCCGCGGCGCCGGGAAGGGGAGCGTCGGTCCACGTGCCGTTTCCTAGCTGTCCCCAGCTGTTGGCGCCCCAGCAATAGACCGTCCCTCCGTCCCGCAGGGCACAGGTGTGTTCCTCTCCGGACGTCACGTAATCCGAGACGAAGATCTCGTGGACGTCGAAGGGCTCGGAGGGCTCGCTCTCCAGGCCGTCGGAGCTGGCCACCAGTTGGAATCCGGAGCCGGCCTCCGTCATGCGGAGATCGTGGAAGATGGCCGTCCCTCCCACGGACTCCACCGTGGTGCTCCCCTGGAGAATTCCATCGCCACCGGCAGCCAGCCTCAAGGCCACGGATCCTTGCCAGTCTCCCGCGGTCTCGCCCTCCTCGTTCCGAGCAGCCACCACGACGTCGGGCACCAGGACGCTCCCCACCGCCGCGGATGGGGGTCCCACCGCAAAGTCCAGCCGGGAAGGGCCCCCGGGGCCCGTGTTGTCCTCGCAGGCGACGAGCCCCAGGAAGAGGACGGCGACGAGGGACCGGGACCCCATCACCACATCCTCACGGCGATGGGCTCCGGCCAGCCCAGGACCTGGATACCGGCGCCAAGCTGTCCCACATCGTTGGACCCCCAGCAGTAGGCGATCCCCTCGGGCCCGACGGCGCAGGCGTGCTGGCTCCCCGTGGAGACGCTCCGGAAGGGGACCGGGCCGGGAATGGCCACGGGCTCCGGGGTCGGATCCCCGGATACGAGCACGCCCCAGCAGTAGACCGTTCCCTGGGTGGAGACCCCGCAGCTCCTCAGGTTTCCGGCCTCCAGCATCTGGAAGGTGAGGCTTCCGGACACGGACACGGGGACGGTGCTACAGGACCGAAGCTGGTCCGAATTGGGGGGCCAGGCGCAGAGTTCTTCCGTGGGAGTCCCCAGCTCCCCGGCCCGGTTGGACCCCCAACAGAAGGCCCGATCCTCGGGGGTCAGGCCACAGGTATGAAAGTCGCCCACGCTGACGCTCTCCCAGGTGTGCTCCCCCGAGACCTGGACGGGTGACCGACTGCACGGGGAATCCTCCTCGCAGATCGCCTGGCTCGGGGCGCCAAGCTGCCCCATGGCGTTGCCTCCCCAACAGTGCGCCCGCCCCTCGGTGTCCACCGCGCAGGTGTGGTCGTAGCCCGCGGAAACGGACGTGAACCGGAGTTGGGTGTCCACCGCCGCCGGCCCGAGACGGTGGTCCTCCTCCGTCCCGACCCCCAGCTGGCCGTATCGATCGGACCCCCAGCAATGGAGCCTCTCGTCCGTGTCGATGGCGCAAGTGTGGTATGCTCCCGCGGAGATGGCGGTGAAGAGGAGCACCGTGGACACCGGCGCGGGAGCGGTACGCCGGGGTGCCGTCGGGTAATCGAGGCCGAGACCCAGCTGGCCCTGCCCGTTGCTTCCCCAGCAGAAGGCCTTTCCCTCCGGGGTCAGGGCACAGGTGTGGGACTCGCCGGCACTGACGGTCTCGAAGGAGGCGTTTGCTGCTACAGGTACGGGAACGAAGCGGTCCGCATCGGAGCCGTCCCCCAGCTCCCCGTACCCGTTCCCCCCCCAGCACACGACACCCAGTTGGCCCGTGACGGCGCAGGTGTGGTCCCCCCCGACCTCCAGGGTGAGGAGGAGGCGCCCGTCGGTAATCTCCCCGTCGCCTGGGCCGGTGCTGTCGCTGCAGGCCGCCACCAGGAACAGGACTGCGAACAGCACTGGAGCTAGAGCTCGGGCCACCACGCCGATCTTCCGCTCGATGCGGTGCGCATCGGCAGGACCAGGGGGGAGTCTGTCTCCTTCGTTCATCTACCACGCCCCGGTCAAGGGCAGAGTCGGTCCCGTGTGGGCGAGTACCCGGTGGTCCGTTGACGCAAGATGTCCTCGGCGTTCCGGTGAGGGCAATAGGAGGCCCGGAGCCCTGTAGTGTTAATACAGAAATGTCCGGTCCAATGAGTTTGGAAATGCCCCCTTTCGGTGTTTGCTCGATCGACGGTGACCGGCAGTCGCCGATTCGGATTGGAGGCTCCCTTCCGAATGTCCCATCCACACATGGCAACGCCCCGAATCCGGGATTATGTTCCGGGACCGTGACCGTCTCCACCCCCTGGGGCCACCCATGACCACCGACCAGTATACGGAGCTCAACGACTTTCTCGCCGGGAAGTTCGGCGGGATTGATGGGCGCTTCGAAGCGCTGGAAAGGCGTTTCGACGGTCTGGAAGCGCGGGTCGTGCGGGTGGAAGCAGGGGTGGAGGCGCTCCGAAACGATGTCCAGATCCTCGCCGAGGGTCTAGCCTCCACCAATGAGCGCCTGGACCGATACCATCGGGACCACGAGGTCCGGATCAGGGCCCTGGAGGAGCACTGGTTGGGGCATTGAGCCCGAGGCGGGCTCCCCTTCCGCCCTCCGTGCCCTGCACGTCCCCGACCTGAGGGCTCGGGGGTGATGCCTCCCCGGGGACCGGCAAGGGAGAGGACCGGATGGGGCCGGCGAACCGGATCCTCCCCACCTACTCCGCTCTCAGGACCCGGGCTGGATCCAGGCTCACGATGCGGCGAGCCGGCAGGTAGCTGGCGATCCCCACCATCAGGAGGAGAAACCCCGCCACCGCCACGTACGTGGAGGGATCGAAGGGGGCGACCTCGAAGAGGAGGCCCCCCAGGAGGCGGCCGGCGGCCAGGGCGACCAGGAGGCCCACGGCGGTCCCCACGGCACCGTTTATGAGCCCCTCCCGCACCACCCTCCTCAGGAGCTTCTCCTCTCCCGCCCCCAGGCAGATGCGGATCCCCAGCTCCTTCATCCGGTGCGCGATTCCCCGGGCCGTGACCCCCCCGATCCCCACCGCCGCCAGGAGGGTGGCCAGGAGGCTGAAGACGCCCATCAGAAAGGTGCGGTACCGCTCCTGAGCGGCAGACGCGAAGATCAGATCCGGTAGAGTAGTAACTTGTCGGACGGGAACGTCGGGGTAGAGGCCCTGAACCGTTTCCCTCATTCTGGCCGCCAGCGCCGCCGGATCTCCGGGGGTCCTGGCCACCAGGCTGATCTCCCGAGCCGGGCGATCGAGCAGTGACGCGTACCACGCCGGGTCCGCGTCCGCGCCCAGAGCGTTGCGCTTGACCGAACCCACGACCCCCACGATCCGCCCTTCTGTGCCCCAGATGCGCAACCGGGCACCCACTGCCGATGCATCAGGCCAGACCTTCCGGGCGATGTTTTCCGAGAGCAGGAGCTCGGGCACGGAGTCCCGCGCCTGGCCCACCGTCAGCCCCTCCCCCTCCACCACCGGGATGCCCATGACCTCGTGGTATCCCGGAAGAGCGTAGAGCTGCTGGGCCCCCACGGTGAAATCCTCTCCTCCGTCCCGGCCGATGAAATGGAGGGTGTTCGTGTTGGTGAGGCCCGGGAAGGGCAGGCGGGTGATGGCAGTGGCCTGGGTCACTCCGGGGATGCCCCGGACGGCCGCCATGAGCTCGTCATAGACTGCCGGCAACTCATCCATGGAGCCGAAGGCCTCCCCCGGGAGGTAGACGCTGACCGTGGCGAGCCCCCGAGGGTCGAACCCCGGGTCCACGGCCAACAACCGCTGGAAGCTCCGGGCCAGGAGCCCCCCCGCCACCAGGAGCATCACCGTCAGTGCGATCTCTGCGGAGACCATCCATCGCTCCAGCAAGGACCTCCGCTTCGAGGCCGTGCGAGTCGAGGCCGCCATGCCCGCTGCGGATCTCCTGGCCGAGACGAAGGCGGGGACGGTCCCGGACAGGACGCTGGCCAACACTCCCAGGAGGGTGGCGAAGACCAGGACCCGCAGATCCACCCCCACCGTCTCCACCCTGGGCAGGGGCGGCGCCATGGCCACCAGCGCCCGGGTTCCTCCGAAGGCCAGAATCACGCCGAGCATCGTCCCGCCCAAGCCCACCACCAGGCTCTCGGTCAGGAGCTGGCGTACGATGCGTACCCGTCCCGCTCCCAGAGCCGACCGGGTGGAGAGCTCCGATCCCCGGCCCTGGAGCTCCCCCAGGGCCAGGGTAGCGATGTTGGCGCATCCGATGAGGAGGAGGATTCCAGTGGCCGCCAGAAGGAGCACCAGGGGCGAGGCCAAGGCATGGGTCTCGTCCTCGGATCGCGGGACGATCCGCACCACCCCGTCGTACCCCGTCTGGGCCAGGATGCGAAGGGTCTCGTCGGTCGCTTCAGCTGGATCCACACCCGGAGCCAGACGCCCAACGGCCTCCAGATTGTTTCCGTTCCCCAGCGACTGCCCACCGATGGGCACCCAGACCTCTTTGAAACCCCGGGTGTCCTCCCCCAGCCAGTGCATGCCCAGGTGCCGCAGCCGGAACCCCGGGGGAAGGACGCCAATGACCGTGTAGGGCGTTCCACTCAGGCTCAGGGGTCTGCCGAGGACGTCGGGAGCGGCGCCCAGCCGGCTCACCCAGGCCTCGTAACTCACGACGGTCACATTGGCCGGCAGGGTCGTCCCGTCCCCTTCCTCCTCCGGGAGGAACCACCGGCCCAGAACGGGCCGGACCCCCAACACGTCGAGAAGGGACGCGCTTCCGACTCCCAGGGTGATGCGAGCCGCGGGACCCTCCCCCGTCAGGGTCGTCTCCACACCGTTGTGAACCGCGACGGTCTCGAAGGCGGTGGTCTCGACCCGCCACGTCCGGTACTCCTCCAGGGAGAAGGGAAGCCGGTTCCAGGTCCGGCCCACGAGGCCCGGTGCTCCCCTGGCACCCTCCGCGGTCAGCCAGACATTCACCAGGCGTGCCGGCTCTTCGAAGGGCACGCTTTTCAGCAACACCCCGTCCACCACGCTGAACATGGCCGTGGCGGAGCCAATCCCCAGCCCCAGGGTCAGGATGGCTACCCCGGTGAAGACCCAGCGTCGTCTCAGCGTCCGGAGTGCGAACCTCAGGTCCTGCCCGATGGATCCCATCAAACCCTTCCCCCCGTGTTTCCTTTCCGGCCTGCGCCGGTCCCGATTCCGTGCTTCCCTGAGGCGGAAGAGAGCGAAATGCACCGCCAGCTTCATGGATTCCCAGAGGTACCACCACGGGGCAGCTGCTCCGGATCCCTTTTCCTGGAGCTCCTCCAGCTCTTCCGCCAGGTCCGCCCGGATGCTCTCCCCGGTGGGCCCATCCGGAAGGGTCCTGGCCAGGATCAGCTCTGCAAGGCGCCGGATCATAACTCCTCCAGGGCCTGGTCCAACCGCATCCACCGGGCATGAAGAGCGGCTCGTGTGCAGCGGAGGGCGTCGAGGCCGATGGTGGTGACGGAGAAGCGGCGCTGAGTCCCCTTCCGGCGAGCGTTTCGAGGTTGGCAGACCTCCCACTCGACGAAGCCCTTCCGTTTGAGACGTTCAAGGGTGGTGTAGAAGGCCCCTCGGGAGACCCTCTGCCCGGTGGCCTCCTCGATCTCCCTCCTCACCTCCAGAGAGAAGGCCTGGTCACTCTGTGCCAGGATCCCGAGAAGGACCACCTGTTCCAGCTCACCGAGCTCGACCTCCGGCATGGCATACTCCGGTGTTTACGGGGTGGACTGCTGAGTCTACCAGGTAGACGCCATGGGCGCCGGAATGGTTTGAATGGGGGGTTCGGGGGCGGGCAGGCGTCCGAGAGGAGTTCTCCGGTGGCCCACGACTGCCCGCCTCGGGGCGGCTACTCCTCGTCGGTTCCGGCTGTCGCCCGTACTACGAGTGTTTCGAGGGGGATCGCCTCGATGCGAAGGCCGAAGCTCACGTCGGCCGGTTCCTCCGCCGTGACGGTGACCCCCTCGGTCAGGGAGCCATACCCGATGAGCACGGCCACAACCTCCTGCTCTCCCACCGGGACGCCCTGGATCAGGAACCGCCCTTCCCGGTTCGAGAGGGTCCCGAGACCGGTCCCTGCCACGAACACCTGAACGAACTGAATGGGCTTACCTGTCTGGGTATCCGAGGTGACGCCGGTGACTTCACCCGTTGGCCCAGCGACCTGCGCTGCCACTCCCGGGGAAGTGCCTGCCACCGTCTCCGGGTTCCGAGTGGCGGTGAGCCGGCCTTCTGCTGCAGCCGCCGGGGGAAGTGCTCCGGGAGTCTGCCCTTCGGCACCTTCGGCGGTGGTGAACTCGATAGGCAACGAAACCCAGACCGATCGCCTCTGATCCCGATTCAGGGCCGGGCTGAACTCCAGGACATCGGCCACCTTCAGGGCAGCGTCGTCCAGCTCCCGGTGTCCGGAAACCTTGTTCACCAGAGTCCGTTGAACCAATCCCTCCTCGTCGACGTAGAACCACACCTCCACGGTTCCACCGACTCCCGCGTCCTTCAGCTCCGGTGGGTAGACCCGCCGGAGGGTCTCCACTGCCACCTCCGGGTTTCGGATGGCCGGCTGCACCGTGTAGGGCGTGAACACGGGCATCACTACCCGATCTCGAGCCGCGCCGGCGTCCTCGGGAACGACGGTCTCGGGAGCCGGGGCCCCCGGAGCGACCGCCCCGGGAAAGACAACCTCTTGGGCGACAGCTTCGGCGGCAGGGGTCTCGGCGACGGGCTCAGCTCCCTGGTCCTTCGCATCCGTCGGCCCGGGGGCCCAGCAGGCCAGGGCGAAGAGGACGACCCCACCCCCCCCAAGGAGCCCGCCCCTGATCCACGTTCGTTTCGGCAGCGGCATGGTCATGATGCCGATCCTCCTCTTGAGGGTTTCGTAGGGCTCCGAAAGCATGGCAACCATTGCGCGGCTCCGGGACGACCGCTCACCCACGTCCAGGAGGAGATCGACATAGCGCCGGGTCTGGCCGGGGTTTTTTCCCAGAACTCGCAAATCGCAGTCCCCTTCGACGGCGGCTTTCAACCGGGACAGCTGCCACCAGACCGGGAGATGCCAGGGGAAGAAAACGGGGAAGGCCCCCGCCAGGATCATGAGCCTCAGGTCGCCGGTTCTTATGTGCTCCAGCTCGTGGTCCAGGATGAACCGCAGGGCCCAGTCGTCCACCTCCCTGCACCATCCGGGAAGAACGATCTGAGGCCGGAGGAATCCCACCACTGCCGGGCCCCATTCGTCGGAGAAGAGGACGGTCTGCTCTCCTACCTGGCCTCTCCGCCACTGTCCCCTGAGATGACGGGTTCGGAAGAAGAGCACTGCGAAGAACAGGAGAAGGACGCCGCTGGCGAGGCCCCAGGCCACCAGGATCGGCCCATCCAGGGCCCGAAGGACCGACTCCCGGGGCACTTCCACAACCATGGGTTGGAGGGGGAGGACCGTCCGGGAGAGCTCCGGTGGGGCCGGAGCGGGAGCCCTCGGCAGGGCTGCTGGGGGAGGCTCCTCCGGCCTCTTCTCCCACGCCCAGTGCCCCACCGGCCAGCCCACGGAGAGAACGATGGTGACGGCCCAGACTCCACGGGATGGAAGCCCATGGACTCGCAGGAGTCTCTCCAGGGCCAGACCACCCCCCGCAAGGAGGGCCCCGATGGCGAAAGCGTACAGGATCCAGGCGGTGATCATCCCTCCCCCCTTTCCCTCAGCCGCTCGTCCACGAGGGACCGGAGATCCCGGAGCTCGGTCTCCGTGAGTGTCCCCTTCCGGAGGAGCCGGCTCATGAGAAGAGCCGGGGAGTCGAGGAAGAGCTTCCTCGTCACTCGTTGAATCGCGCTGTCCTGAGCCTCCTCCCGCTGGACGAGGGGGAGGTAGCGGTGGGCCTTTCCATCGGCGTCATGCCGCACGTGGCCCTTCTCCTCCAGCCTCCGAAGGATGGTGAGGACGGTGGTGTAGGCGAGCTCGTCCTGGAGCTCTCCCTGAACCTCGGAGACGGTGGCGGATCCCCGCTCCCAGAGGACGTTCATCACGTCCAACTCCCGTCCCGATAGCATCATGGCGTCGGTCCCCAGCAAATGATCTACTACACGCGTAGTAAAATGCTACACCCGAGAGTTGGATCTGTCAACTACAGCCGTAGTAGGGGGGAGAGCTCAGCCCCTGGGGGCGACAAACGCCTCGAAGGATGCGGGCCCGTGGGTCAATCAACAAGCAACTCGCTCGCACTCGTCAGGATGGTGCGGTTCTGCTCCTCGTGGAGTGGGGCGATCTTCCTCGGGCAGAATTCCCGTCCACCAGATCGGGGGCGCGGAGTGTAGGTGGCGCACGGGCGCCGACCACCGGAGATGCCCGCTGCGCCAGTGCTCCCGCAACCGTACCTTCCTCCACTGGAACATCCGCAACGTCAGCGGCCATTGAGGATACGGATTGGAGGAGGTTCGATATGAGGTCCACACGGTTGGGGCGCATCATCCTCTCACTGGCGGGGACGGTCCTGGTTTGGAGCCAGGGGGCGTCCGCCCAGACGTTCCGCGTGGACGACCCGGTCATCCGCCAAATGTGGGCCGAGGGCATGGAGCAATCCCAGGTGGAGAGCCTGGCCCAGATCCTCACGGACTACATCGGGCCCCGCCTCGCAGGATCCCCCAACCTCGACGCCGCCGGCGACTGGGCCCTGGGCAAGTTCCGGGAGTGGGGCGTGCCGGCCCGGAAGGAGGAGTACGGGACCTGGGAGGGGTGGCAGCTCGGGATCACCCACGTGGATCTGATCGCTCCCCGGGTGCATACCCTGGAGGCCCATGTCCTGGCATGGAGCCCCGGCACCGACGGACCCATGGAGGGGGACGTCCTCATCGTCCCTGAGTTCTCCTCCGAAGCGGAGGCCACGCGGTGGCTCCCCTCTGTGGCGGGGAAGATCGTCCTCGTCTCTCCTCCAGAGCCCATGTGCCGAGCCCCCCACGAGCTCGAGACCAACACCACCCCGGAGACCGTGGAGCGCCTGGCCCAGCGGCGAGCGGCGCTTCAGCAAAGCTACGGTGAACGCCTGACACTCTTCGGCGGGCGGGGCGCCCCGCAGCAGTTTGCCGATGCCGGAGCCGCGGGGATCATCTCCTCCACCTGGTCCGGGGGGTGGGGGGTGAACAAGGTCTTCAGCGCCTCCACCCGGGACATCCCCTCCGTGGACCTGAGCTGCGAGGACTACGGGCTCCTCTTCCGGATGGCAGAGAACGATCAGGCCCCCCGGGTGCGGATGAACATCGAGGCGGAGAATCTCGGTGAGGCGCCCCAGTTCAACGTCCTGGCAGAGCTCCGGGGGAGCGAGCTCCCCGACGAGTACGTCCTCCTGGGCGCCCACCTGGACTCCTGGCACTCCGCCACCGGCGCCACGGACAACGGCACCGGCTCCGTGATGATGATGGAGGCCATGCGGATCCTCAAAGCCGCCTATCCGAACCCCCGGCGTACGATCCTCGTGGGCCTCTGGGGCCCCGAGGAGATGGGGCTCATCGGTTCGGGAGCCTTTCGGGAGGATCATCCCGAGGTGATGGAGGGGCTCCAGGCGGCCTTCAACCAGGACAACGGCACCTGGCGAATCGAGAGGATCGAGGCCCAGGGACTCCTCTACGCGGGAGAGCACATTGCCCGGTGGGTCTCCGCGGTTCCCGACGAGATCGCCCAACACATCACCCTGGAGTTCCCCGGGGGACAGAACAACACCGGTAGCGACCACGTCTCCTTCCTCTGCACCGGTGCTCCGGCCTTCCGCCTCCAGTCCGCCTACGACGAGTACCGTCAGTACACCTGGCACACGAACCGGGACACGTACGACAAGATCTCGTTCGATGATCTGAGGAACAACGCGACCCTGGCGGCGATGCTGGCCTACGGGGCCTCCGAGGACCCGGAGCGTGTCCCCAGGGATCGAGCCATCTTGCCCATCGATCCCCGGACCGGGGAGCCACGGGCCTGGGTCCGGTGCTCCACGCCGCGGCGAAGCTCAGGGGGGGAGTAACCCGGGGTCGGAGCCGGTCAGGGGGTCGAGTCGGGGATGGGAACCGAGAGGGTGTCTGGTAGCAGGGCCCCACGTATCTGAACCGGTCTGCCTTCATGCACAGCCTGTACTTTCCACCCGTCATCCGTCCGAACCCAGATGTGTGTCCCGGCCCAATCGCTGCGATCCACCGCCACACCTGCGGTGTCGAATACGACATAAGAGGCCGTAGACAGCGTATACCCGGCGTTCCTGGAAAGGGCCACGACACGATCGGAGGTGACGTTCATCTCGATGTGGCTCAGCGGCGTCCAACCTTCTCTCAGAGCCTCCAAAGTCAGAGGGACGACATAGGCGTTGGAGACGTGAATGAAACCCTCATCCCAGAACGCCACCATGGCATCCGCATCCAGAGTTGTCGCCGCATCGAAATAGGCGTCCCGGACGGCGCGTATCTCGGCCACGACACCAGCCCTTTCGGCATCACTGAAATCCGATGCCTGGGGTTGGCATCCAAGGAGCAGGACGGTTGCTGCCGCCTGGGCGAAGAGCAGCCTTGACATCGGAAGCCTCCAGTGCGTTGGATGTGAGAAGACCGTTCAGCGATCTCGGGAAGGCCCTCAGGGAGAATGGAGCGGGAAAGGGGCGTCACAAGGTGAAGCGGAGGAGGCACCGTCAACGACCTGGCTTCGGACGGACGGTCAATCGCCTTCGGTGAGTCGGAGGCGCCGCAACAGACCCTGGAACCGAGGATCCGTACGCAAGGAGTCGAGAACGGGGTCCTCCTTCGCAAAGACCATCCACGGGTCATGGGTTTCGAGCCCCCGCTCCAACCACTCGAAGGCCCGGTCCTGCTCTCCAAGGGAAGCGTAGGCTGCCGCCATGTAGTAAGGAGTTGTGTAAGTTTCGGGCCAGCGGTTGCTCAGGTCGTTCAAGATCTCTCTCCCGCCCTCCTCCTCCCCTGCGAACGCGTATCCCCGGGCCAGCAAGACTCTGAAGAAGGGCCTCCCCTGAGTGATGTCGGCAGCCCTCTGGAGGGCCTCGACTGCGAGCTCCGTCTCGCCCACTTGCTCATATGCCAAGCCGAGCAGGCCGATCCCCATTGGGTAGCTCGGATCAACCTCCAGCGCAGCTCGCAGGTGGGCAATGGCCTTCCTGTACTCCCGGGCGACGAAATAGACCCACGACAGCTCCAGCTCAGCCACGATGTTGAGGGGGTCGAGCTCCACGCATAGAAGCAGTTCGGCCTCGGCCTGCTCGTGTTCACCCAGGGCAGAGAGGAAGAAGCTCCCGTGGGTCATATGTACGTCGTACGAATCGGGTCCAAGTTCGACGGCCCTCCGGAATTCGGCCGCAGCTTCTTGCCAGTCGTAGTCCTCGATCGTCCTCACGACGGCCAGAATCGCCAACGGGTCACCCAGAGTGGGGTCCAACTCCACCGCTGTCTCGGCCGCAGCTCGCGCGTGGGAAAGGAAGACCGAGGGGTTTTCGCTGCTCACAAAACTCAGGAGCCAATACGAGGCGGCTTGCGCAGCGTACGGCAGTGCCCATTCCCGATCTCTCTCGATGGCCTGGTCGAAGTAACTCACCGATCGTTTCAGACTCTCTTCTTCCCATGCGAAGTAGTATTGCCGGCCCGTGAGATAGAGACGGTACGCCTCCAGGTTTTCGGTAGGAGTTGCCTCGATCCGGATCCTTTCGTCGGGGGTGAGGGTCGCCCCGAGGCCAGAAGTCACCCTCTCGGCGATCTCGGAATAGATGGCGAGAAGGTTGGACATCGAGAAGGACGTGTCGAACTGGTCGGCCCAAACCTGGGTCCCGGTCTTCCCGTCGAGCAATTCGAAGGTCAACCGCAGCGCATCCCCGGCCTTCGTGACGCCACACTGGCCGACGAAGTCCACACGGAGTTGTCGAGCAATCACCTCGGTCGGAGGAGGGTTCTCACCGAACTGCATAACGGAGACCCTTCCGATGGACTTCAGCGCAGAGATCTTCGAGAGGCGCTGTAGGATCTCGTCGTGCAGACCCGGCCCCAGATAGGCGTCTGCAGGTTCGGGGCTGAAGTTGTCACAGGTCAGAACTGCCAGGCTCGGTCGAGGATCTTCAACCCCTGGTTCGGAGCGACCCGCGTCTGATGAATCCCGCCTCTCGGGGCCAAGAAAGGAAAGGGTCAGGCCGCCGACGCCCAGAACCAGGGCGATCATCAGGAGCTCGAGGCCGCCTACACGCTGTTGACCCTTCTCCCCGTGGAACCAGGCCAGTATGAGGGTGAGGATCAACCCCAGGACCAGGACGATGTGCGCCGAGCGCTGAAACCCTAGACTGAGATTCCAGGGTTGAGCCAGGATCTCGATGGTCTCGAACACGACGAAAGCTGCCGCCAGGTAGGCGAGAGCCCACTGAACCAGCTTCCGCTCCCTCAGCCGCTGGAGCACCGAGAGGATCTCCGGATTCCGAGACGAAGGACTTGGCTCTATTCCTGGATAATCCCCGCTTCGGACTTCAGGCGCAAGCGGTGGGAAAGGAGCCCAGAGAAGGCTCGGCCTCAGTTCTCGCCTGAAGCGATGAGCGACTGACAGGAAGGAGGCCCATCTACACAGAGGTCGGGCTCACACGGACGCAGGACCTGGGTCCACGTCTCCCGGCATCACCCTCCCGGCTCTTCGGCCCCGGTGTCCGCCACCGGGAGCTCGATCTCCTCTCCCCAGATGTATTTCCCGAACCATTGCCAGTTGTGCCACACCCCCGCCAACAGCTCCTTGGGCTTGCTGATCCCGTGCCCGAATCCCTTGTAGACGATGAGGCGGGTCTCCACACCCACGTCCTGTAGCCCCTGATACAGCTCGTAGGCGTCGGGGATGGGCACCCGCTGGTCGAACTCCCCGTGCTGGATCTGGGTGGGTGTGGAGGCGTGGTTGATGTTCGTCATGGGAGAGGTGAGGGCATAGATCTCCGGATCGTCCCACGGTGTACCCTTCAGGTACTGCCGGGTGAAGGGGTGGATGTCGGTGTTCACGTAGTAGGTCATCCAATCGGAGATCCCGGCCCCCACCGAGATGGCCTGGAAGACGTGGGTGTTCGTGGTAAGGAAGGCGGAAATGTAGCCCCCCTGGCTCCATCCCATGGCCCCCATCCGCTCCGGATCCGCGATACCGGCATCGATGAGGTGCTGGACTCCGGACATCACGTCCCACATGTCCCCCACTCCCAGGTTCCTCACGTTGAGGCTTCGGAACGCCTCGCCGTAACCGGCGGAGCCCCGGTAGTTGGGCTCCAGGACCACCGCCCCCTTGGCCAGCCAGTGGAGAATCGGGTAGACGTACGAGGGGACCATGGTCGGGCGTGAGGTCCCCGTGGGTCCCCCGTG
>Ga0316577_10000500_pt1 | contig 15575 bp, 10 predicted proteins | sample S5NA_FD_203073 | JGI IMG/M metagenome (GOLD analysis project Ga0316577, IMG submission 203073) | Rhizosphere microbial communities from salt marsh grasses in Alabama, United States - S5-7_050615r2r1 | ecosystem: Host-associated > Plants > Roots > Rhizosphere | place: USA: Alabama | collected... | reverse complement strand
AAACTGGGGGCGGAGCCCACAATCACAATTGTGTTTTTATTAATTGCGTTCTTGGCGGCGATCCAGTCAGCTTTGAAGTTCTCATCGATTCCAATGCGAACTATCTTTATGCCGAAATAGTGCGCTGCCTTGTCAAAGGCGACGTGCGCAGTTGCGGGAAGGATCATTTCCGGGTGGGTGATGCCCTTTTTTTCTCGCGCCAGATCGCGGTAACTTTTCATGGCCAGGAGAATGCTCTCGGTGCCGCCGGAGTTGACCGTTCCGCTAATCGGTTCCGCCGCCTGCTTTGCGCCCAACATGGCCGCGGTCATGGCCACGATCTCAGCCTCAAATTTACTCGCACTGGGGAAGAGGTCGGCGTGCAGGGGGTTGCTTTGTGACTGCAAGGCATAGACCTGGTTGAGGAATTCAATATGCTGGTCATCTCCATGATAAACAGCACCGGATGCGTAACCCTCTTCCCAGCGTGGTTCTTCCCGGGCATTCAGGGCCTTGATTTGGGCCAAAATTTCTTCGCGCGGCCGGCCTTCTGCGGGTAAATGATCATAGGTCACCGAGTCACCACGATAAGGTTTTACATCATCCGCCAGTCCAGCTATGATGTCCTCCATCTGGCGATCAACGCGCCGGCGAATGAGGGGCAGAGCTGTTGCCCGATTGGCTAAGCCGCCCCAAAGACGAGATGATGCTGTAGAGATGTGTTTGCGAATATTCATAATTGATCTGTTTCCATTACTATCGTTGTGGGAAAACACACCCGTTTCCTTGCTGCCGCAATCATCTATCAGACGAGGAGAAAGTACAAAAAGAAGTGTAAAAATAGAGGAATTTTTTCTTAAAATCGCTCGCTTAAACGGGCGTGGATCTTCTTGTTCCGTTTGTAGATGGCCAGGAATGAGTCAAACAAGCTGTCATAGAGCTCGCGATTGGCCGGATTCGGAGTAAATTCCTGCTTTATCTCTGTTTTATTTGCTGCTTCGGCGAATGTTGTCGCACCAAGGGCGACACCGGCCAGAATCGCCGCACCGCGCGTGTTGGCTTGCAGCGGATCTTTGACCTGGCGAATGGGCTTGTTGAGGACATCGGCATGGATCTGGCACCAGATATCTGATTTGGCACCTCCACCGACGATGTTGATTGCCGGAAACGGCCGTTTGATAAATTTCTCGACATGGTGAAGCAGCCAGCGTGAATTAAAAGCCACACCCTCAAATACGGCGCGAATCAGATCCGGGCGCGTATGGTGCAGTGAAAGATTGAAGAAGCCGCCACGCGCTTTATGGTCATCCACGGGCGTTCTTTCGCCATTGAGCCAGGGGGTAAAAATGACGCCGTTGCTGCCCGCCGGGACCTGCGCGGCGATATGATCGAATACCTGGTAAATGTCTTCGGGAATCGTCTCGCGCTGCAATACATCCTGATGATAAAGGATGTTCTCCTTGAGATAGCGCAGGCTGGCACCGGCCGTTTCCTGTTCATTTACTATGAAGTAACGGCCGGGAATGGCCGAGGGCAGCGATGCCATATTGTGCGCGATGTCGGTTTTCTTAAACGGAACGTGACAACTGAGCCAGGAGGAAGTGCCTATATACAGGTGAGCCTCGTAATCCTGGATACTGCCAGAGCCGATGGCTGCTGAATGCATGTCCGGCGTACCCATAATGACCTGTGTCTGCGGCGGCAGACCCAATTCGTGCGCTACTTCAGGGAGGATAGGTCCTAAGGTGGCGGTAGACTGCTTCAGATCGGGCAATTTTTGGCGATCGATGCCGGCCATTTTCAGGAGTTGATCGCTGTAAATTATGTTGTTGATATCGCGGTTATCGGTTACCCAATGCAGGGTGATTGACTCGTAAGAGGCAGCAAAGCGTCCCGTCAGACATAAATTCAAGTAATCCTTGGGTTCCAAAAACTTGTACGCTGCGTTATACAGGTCGGGTTGTTCTTCTTTCAGATAGAGAATATGAGCGATGGAGTCTTTGCCTGAATGGGAAGGGGCGCCGCCGGTTAAGCGAAGCCATTTCCATAGTTTATCCGGTCGATAGCCGGCAACCTGTACCGATCCGCCGACGATTTTGGGCAGATATCTGGCGCCACGTGCATCCATCCAGATGATGGCATTAGCCAGTGAGGTCCCAGTGCGATCCACCGGCACGGTGCCTGACCACTGTGTCGTACAGCAAACGGCGGCAATTCCGTCGATCAAATCCGGGTGGCGTGTCAGGAGGGTGCGGGTCGCCTCCTTAATCGCTGCCCACCATGAGCGTGGATCCTGTTCAGCACCGCCGTCAGGCAGCAGGAGGATGGGCGTTGAACCAATTTCCGCGTCGATAATTTTTCCGGCCAGGCTGGCAACCGCAACTTTAGGGCCGGATGTACCTAAATCGATGGCTAATACAAGCTGGGATTTAGAATTGGACAATTTATTTTACCTGCATAGTAGAGAATTTTGACAGCGGATTGTAGTGGTGCGTTAAACACGAACCCACCAATTCTAATGAAAGTTGTTAATTTAACTAGGTAATGATGTGCCCGGTCTCCTGACCGAACCAATTACCTGCTTATTTTGTAAACATTCATCAGCATAACGACTATCCAGGCGATCTCAAGCGTATGGCAGCGCCTTCTATTTTGTTATCACAAGGGTCTTCCGGCAAGTGGACTTAGCCTGGACCGATGAATATTCGCCACAATTGAGCGACGACAAAGGTGACGGCAAAACCCAGCGCCAGCGGCAGCAGGGCAGAAACGGCCGCCCAATATTTGCTGCTTGTTTCTTTATAGATGGTATAGATGGTTGTTGAGCAAGGATTGTGGATCAAAGAGAAGAGCATCAGGTTGATCGCCGTTAGCAATGTGAAGCCACCCGCTACCAGAACGGCTTTCGTTTGAACCATTGAATCCAATTCGAACATAACCCCCGCCCCTTCCCCCGCATTGACACCTGTAACCAGGACAATAAGCATGAGGATGGTGGGTATGACGATCTCGTTGGCGGGAATGGCCACAATGTAAGCGACGAGGATGATACCGTTGAGGCCAATCAAGACGCCCAGCGGATTGAGGAAGTTGATCATGTACTCGGCGATACTTGTGCCGCCGATGGTTACATTGGCGATTAACCAAATGACGGCCCCGGCGGGCATGGCGAAGACGACCGCACGCCATAATACATAGAGGGTGCGGTCGACGAGAGATGTGCCGATGGTGCGTAAAATTTGCGGCGGACGGTAGGGCGGTAGTTCCAGGCTGAAGGTGGAGACCTGGCCTTCGAGTATGGTGCGTGACAGGCTCCAGGATATGGCGAAAGTCAGCAGGACGCCGAGTACGGCAATGCCAACAACGGCTAAGGCAGAAATAAGGCCGGCCAGGTAGAGCGGCGCTAAAGCACCGATAAAGAGCGTGGCGATCAAAATTTGCGTGGGCCAACGGCCATTACACAGGGCGAAGTTGTTGGTGATGATGGCAATCAGGCGTTCGCGCGGGCTGTCGATCACGCGCGTGGCAATCACGCCCGCGGCGTTACAGCCGAAACCCATCATCATGCTTAAAGATTGCTTACCATGGGCACCCGCCTTGCGGAAGGCATTGTCTAGATTGAAAGAGACGCGTGGTAAATATCCGAAGTCTTCCAGGAGGGTGAAGAGGGGGAAGAATATGGCCATAGGCGGCAGCATGACGCTGACAACCCAGGCCGTAGCCAGGTACATGCCGTCAATGAGTATACCTGACAGCCACCAGGGCATGTTGATTGCGTCTGCCCCTTGATGGAGCAAGGGATAAATCTTGCCGATCAAGACACTGGCTATTATTTGTGACGGGTAATTTGCGCCGACAATAGTCAACCAGAATACAAGCGCGAAGAGCAGGATCATAAGTGGAAAGCCAAATATCCGGCTTGTTACAAGGCGATCAATGGTGCGATCAAGGTCAAAACGCGGTTCTTCATCGGGCCAGGTTACGGCGCGATCGGCCAGGTGGCCTGCTTCGGTGTAGATATCTTCCATGAGCTGTTCATGGAAGTCCGGACCGACTTCCCAACGCAAGTTATCGGCCGTTTGTAAAATGTCGGTTGCCTGGACTGCTGTCGCGGTCATGCTGCTACCTCCAAGGGGATTGATTGCGCGGTTTGTGGCTCAAGCGGAGCCTGGAAATTAAGGTTGCCCAGCTCGCCTGAGCGTACGGCCTCGGTTATACGCTCATCGCCGTCCAGCAGGCGTAAAGCGACCCAACGTGCGTTGGGAAGTTCCGGGTATACCGCTTGAATTTTGGGTACGAGTTCGTCGAGGGCGCGGCGGATGGATGAAGATTCATTCTTGAGTCGGTAAGGTTGACACACGAACTCACCAGTCACGACGTCGTGGATGGCTTCTAATAAATCGTCCAGGCCTTCGCCTGTTCGCGCTGAGCAGGGAACGACAGGCACGCCCAGGTCGCGCGATAGGCGCCTTTCGTCTACTTCAATGTGGTGGCGCCGCGCCTCGTCCATTAAGTTGAGGCAAATTACGGCGCGATCAGTGATTTCCAGCACTTGTAAAGCAAGATTGAGGTTGCGTTCCAGCCGTGTCGCATCCACAACGATGACTGTCACATCAGGCTGGCCGAAAAGGATAAAGTCGCGGGCGACTTCTTCGTCAAGGCTCGTTGAGAGAAGGGAGTAAGTGCCCGGTAGATCCACGATCTTGTAGCGATCTCCCTTATAGCTGTAGCCGCCTTCGGCGCGGGTTACCGTTTTTCCCGGCCAGTTACCGGTGTGCTGACGCAGGCCGGTGAGGGCATTAAAGACGGTGCTTTTCCCGGTATTGGGGTTGCCGGCGAGGGCCAGGACGTAATCCCAATCCGTCATATCAACGCCCAGTTTTAGCAGATTGCCGGCGTTGTGGGCGGGGCAGGTAGCGCAGGCGCTTCTATCAAATTTTAATTCAGGGATTTTGGGTTGTTCAGTAGTCATGATTTAACTTCTAATGGTCTAACTTTAATAAGGTCGGCCTGGCCTTCACGTAAGGCGATGACCGCTCCACGGACTTTATAGGCGACCGGGTTGCCACTGGGGCTGCTGAATTCGGCCGTGATGCGGGTGCCAGGTAAAATGCCCAGGTCAAAAAAACGGCGCCGCTCAGCGCCACGAGAGGCGGGGGATATATTGATTACTTCGGCGGCCTCACCCGGCCTGAGCAGGGACAGCTTGATGGTGTCAGGGCTATCCTTGATGATTTCTTCCAGCTTTTCAAGCGGGGCAACGGAGATGTTAGCAGCGACAATCGGCGCCAGAAGATGTTCATCGCCATTGGCCCAGAAACGAACGCGATCGGCGTTCACCTCTGTGACACGCACGATTTCACCCAGGTTCAGTCCCTCAGCGAGCAGCTGGGCATATACTACTTCCGGCTCATCTTCAAGATGGACTATGCGGGACATCGAGCCCACGGCCATTTTGGAAAGCGGTTCGCCGCCATGACCGCGAATGCTGCCCTGGGCCGTGGGAATTGGATCACCGTGAGGATCGTAAATTGGGTGCCCGAGCTGGGCGGATAGGGCATCCGCATCTGCGGGAGATATCGAATGTTCCAACTGCTCCGCGTGTTCATGCCAGGTTTGTTCGCTAAATCCCGTCTCCTCGGCGAGATATCGTTCCCAGAGACGGTGGGCGCGAATGATGTGTAAAGCCGCGTCACGGCCGTTGGCCGTCAGGGTGATCTCTCCCTGTTCGGTGTGGACCAGACCGTCCGCTTCCATTTGGTTGATCAATGCGGCCGTTTCATTAAGACTGATGTTCAAGGTACCGGCAATGGTCGCGAATGTGGCCTGGTTGCCTTTCATTTCATACTTGTAAATATGTTTTAAGGCATCTTCACTGCGGACGCGCATCGTCATGCGCCTTCCCTGACGCCAGCGGGGTACGAGCCCACGATTAGGCCAGAACAAGACTGCTAAAACAAGTGCGACGGCGGCGGCAATAAGAAGAGCGATAAGTGGATTGTACATAGTAATACTCTATTGCTTATGGTTTGTAATTCAACATTCGTAAGCCATTGAGGGAGACGAGGACGGTGCCACCCTCATGGCCGATGACGGCGGCCGGCAGTGTTAAATCACGCCAGAAAATTGCTGTGAGCATGAGACAGATCATGCCCAAGGCGAAGACGAGATTGACTATAAGCGTCTGGCGCGTCTTTTTACTCAAACCAATTACATAAGGAATATTGTTTAAATTATCAGACATCAAGACGATATCGGCCGTCTCCAGGGCGACATCGGTTCCCGCCGCACCCATAGCAATGCCTAAGTCGGCCGTGGCCAGGGCAGGCGCGTCATTGACGCCATCACCGACCATGGCCACGGGTCCATATTTTTCGCGAACCTGATTAACGACAGCTACTTTATCTTCGGGTAAAAGCTCGGCGTAAAAGTCGTCAACACCAACCTGGGCGGCAATTTGTTGCGCTACTACTTCATTATCGCCGGTCAGCATGACTACATGCTCGATACCTGATTGGTAAAGATCACTAACTACCTGGGCGGCATCCTCGCGCAGGACATCAGCAAAGGCGATGACGCCGACAATGGCGGCGTGCGTATTGTCGTCATCCATGTGGGCAACAAGGACGCTGGTTTTGCCCTGTTTTTGCAGATCCATCACGATTACGGAGGCTTCTTCAAATCCGGCTGTGGAGATTTCAGCGAAATAGCGCCGGTTACCGATATGTAGAACACGGCCGTTGACAGATGCGCGAACTCCTTTGCCCGTCGCAGCTTGAAACTCAGAGGCTACGGGGAGCGCCAGGTTTTGATCTTCGGCTGCTTCAACCACCGCCTGGGCCAGGGGGTGTTCGGATTTTGCTTCGACGGCCGCGGCGATGGACAGGAGCTCATCCTGATTTCCTGACCAGGCTTGGCAGATTACGACATCGGTTACCTGCGGCTTGCCGATGGTCAATGTACCGGTTTTGTCGAAGGCGATCACTTTCATTGTGGCGGCATTTTCCACATAGCTGCCGCCTTTAAATAAGACGCCGCGTTTTGCGCCGTTGCCAATGGCCGATAGCACCGTAGCCGGCGTGCTGATCACAATGGCGCAGGGTGACGCGGCAACCAGAATGGTCATCGCTCGGTAGAAAGATTCGCCCGGGGCTTCTCCGAGCAGTAACGGGGGGATGAAAATGGCCAGCCCGGTGAGGGCAACGACAGCTATCGCGTAATACTGCTCATATTTATCAATGAAACGCTGGGTCTCCGCTTTTTCGCTCTGGGCTTCTTCTACCATCTGGATCAGGCGGGCAATTGTCGAATCTTTGGCCATTTTTGTTACGCTAACTTCTAAGTAACCCTCTTTATTAATCGTACCGGCAAAGACCTGTTCATCCGGTACCTTATAGACAGGCATGGATTCCCCGGTGATGGCTGCCTGATCGACTGCACTTTCGCCAACCAATACGACGCCGTCTAAGGCGATGCGTTCGCCCGGTTTGACTAAGAGGTGATCGCCAATGACGATCTCCTCGATGGCCAGGACCAAATGCCGGTCTCCGCGCCGTACTGTTGCCTGGGTCGGCCGTAATTCCATCATGGCCCGAATCGCGTTGCGCGTGCGATCAAGCGCGTAATCCTGCAAGACATTGGAAAGCGAGAAGAGGAAAAGCAGCATCGCGCCTTCAAAAGGCTGGCCGACAAGGGCTGCGCCAATGGCAGCCATGATCATGAGCAGGTCGACGTCGATTGTCCTGGCCTGTAATGATTCGAGTCCGGCCTTTAGCCCATAGTAGCCGCCCGTGGCATAGGCGAGGGCGTATAGAGCTGGTGCGAGGTAAGGGGGTGCTCCGGTCATTCTCTCCACAAGCCACGCGGAGATCATGGCCACGAAAGTAATGGCCGTGAAGACAGCCTGCAGGTTTTCGAGCGACCAATTCCAGGCATGACGCAGACCCGTTTCTTCCTTTTTGGGGGCTGTTTCGATGGGAAGTTCGGCGGCGGAGGGCTCAATATGAATGCCCCAACTTGATACACTTTCGGACAGTTCGGCCGGTGAAATAAGGGCATCATCGTATTGGATGCTCATCACACCTCCGGCATAACTGGCGGTTGCTCGCCGCACCCCGGGAATTTCCTGTACCTGCCGTTCAAGGGCCAGAGCGCACGACTCGCAGGCGCGGCCGCCGCGCTTTCCGAGCCGCATCGTGCAGTTGTTCCATCTTTCATGCAAGGTGGGTTCCAGTGTTGAGGCGATACGGTGAATGTCTTCCTCGTTGATGCGCGAAGCGTCGAAGTCGAAGCGAACCTTTTCCGCTTCCGTATCTAATTCGACATGGACAATGCCGTCTTCGCCTACTACAGCTTCGTCAAGAAGCTCAAGGCAGCTTTGGTCGTGATCTTCTAAGTGTCTTTGATCCACAGAACGCGCTCCAGGGTTGCCGATCGTGCTTAAAATATTATACATAATGATTATGGCAAAACCTTACGGCCAAGATTATACCAAATTTTTATGAAGACAAAAATAGTTATTTAGGTTAGTCGTAAATATAATTTAACCTTGGTTAATTTTAACGAAATGAAGGTGATTCTCAAGATTTCTTCCATAGTGAAGGTGTTAGAAATTCTGTTGGGGAATGGATGTGTTTGATGCCCTAATAACGTTACAAATTTTTTAGAGCTTGTTCGAGTTGGGGTGCCCAGGCAAGTAGTTCTTCATCTTGATACCAGCGGGCGGCCACCTGCAAGCCTAGCGGCAGACCGTTTGAACTGGCGCCGGCGGGCAGCGTGATCGTTGGCATACCGGCATGCGTCCAGGGAAGGTTCATGACCGGATCTCCCGTGCTTTGTAGACCTTTTGGAGCCGGACCAACGGCCGAAGGGGACAGCCATAAGTCAATGCCATATTTGGCCATTGTCCTGTCAAGCTCATTGCGTAAGATTGTTTGACCCTGGAGCGCAGCTTGCAGCGTTTGTTGATCGATTTGTTGTCCTCTTTCGATCAGATCGGCCGTTTTGGGATGATAGAGGCTGCTGTTTTCGGGATACCAATTCTCATGGGTCTGGGCGGCCTCGGCCGCGACGATTTGGTTGTGACGCTCGTAAATGTTGTCGAAATCGGGCATAACGGGCACGCGTTTGACGATGAGGCCCGACTCTTCGAGAAGCCGGCATGCGGCTGCGAAGTGATGCAGCGCTTCTTGGGAGGCGCGGGCCAGGTAGGGGCCATCCGGTATGCCCAGCACGGGTTTGGATTCGGCCGTAACGGTCCGCCATTCTTTGCATAGTAATTGGACAACGATGGGGACATCGGCGGCCTGGGATACGAAAAAGCCGATGTGGTCGGCTGAGGGAGAGACGGGAATGACGCCCTCTCTGCTTATGCGATCATAGCTGGGTTTGCAGCCTACGACGCCGCAAAAGGCTGCCGGGCGGTTGATTGAGCCTATGGTTTGCGTTCCGAAGGCCAGAGGACAAAGCCCGGCGGCTACGGCAGCCGCGGAACCACTGCTGGAACCGCCCGGCGTGTATTCAAGATTACGCGGGTTGCGGGTTGGGCCGGGGGCGAAATAGGCGAATTCAGTGGTTACCGTCTTGCCGAGAATGAGTGCGCCGGCTTCTTTCATCCTGGTAATCGCCGCTGATTCGGGGCCTTGGAGTAAGCTGCTGTCTAGTTTGGTTCCGGCGTGGGTAATGAAACCGTCAACGTGAAAAATATCTTTTGCGCCTATGGGCAGACCGAAAAGAAGCGGCCGTTCCTGGGGCATTGGATAGCGCGCCAAGAGCTGCTCGGCTTCCTCCCTTAAGCGGGTGAAGCGTTTTTCTTCAGGAATAAAAGCCTGCACCTGCGGTTCGTAAGTGTTGAACCGCTCCTGTAGTTGATCCAGGTAGTCCAGAAGGGGGATTTGCCCGCTGCGTAGGCCGGAAGTCAAGGTCTGTAGTGATTGAGTTTGCGGGGGTGGCATGAGGGGGATCCTTTGTAAATCGAGGTAGATATTAGGATGGGGACATGGCACAGCGGAAGCCGAGGTTGGCGCGGGTTACCAGAGGATCAAAAGAGTCGCGCACTGTTACGGTAACCTCATCTTGGGCGGACAGCCAGGAGCCGCCACGTATGACTTTGAATTCTCCTTCCAGAGGGCCAAGGGGGTTGGTGTCGACTGAATCCTCGTAGGCGCGGCGGTTGTACCAATCGTTTACCCATTCCATTACATTTCCGGACATTTCATAGAGACCCAAGGGGGATCTGCCGTCGCTGTAGCTGCCCACGGGCGCCGTATCCTGGTAACCATCATCGACTGCCGCGTCTCTAAAATCGCGGGGGCAGTTTTCATCACAGAAATTCAGGCGCGTCCCATCAAAGGCGTCACCCCAAGGATAAAGTGTTTTCAGACCTTCGACGGGATCAAATCCCGCGGCTTTTTCCCATTCCGCTTCAGTTGGCAGGCGACCGCCGCGCCATTCGCAAAATATATCGGCATCATACCAGCTTACGAAGATGACGGGGTAATCGTCGAAGGTGGAATCTCCATAATAAGCTGGATGATAAGTCGCGTTGGGGCTGTCCGGCGGGTCGCAAACACCAGCCTCAACGCATTGGGCATAAGCGCCGTTTGTGACTTCGGTCTCATCGATAAAATAGGTGTCCAGTCGGACCAGATGAGCCGGTTTTTGATCGTTATCTTCGCTTTCATCATTGCCCATGCTGTAGATGCCGGCCGGAACATAAAGCATGCGTGAACCGGTATCTGTGATAATTGGCTCAGGCGTAGGCGTGGGGGGATCAGTCGGGATTGGAATCGGCGTCGCGGTTGGAGCAATTTGTGTCAGGGCGGCGACAACGGCCGATTGCAAGGTTGCCGTGGCGGCGGCATCAGAAACTTCATCGGGGCCGCCAAAGTTGAGAACGCCGAAACCTACTCCAGCCAGAATGATGACCAGAAGCAGTCCCAATAAGCCGAAAATAGTTCTCCTTTCCATCTGTCGCCGGCGACTTTGCGGCAGGCGCGGCGGCGAGGCGACATTTACGTTATCAGGCGTCCGGCGCGGTTGGTTTATCTGAGGTTCGCGGAAACCTGCAGGGCGATTAAGTGCGGTGCTGAAATCCTTCGCCGAGTCGTAGCGCGCGTCCGGGCGCAGCGACATCGCGCGCGAAGCTACCAGGGATAAATAGGGTTCTACATCCGGGTTTACTTCGCGAGCGGCTGGCATTGTCTCTAAACCGCTTTCACGACTTAAGGCCTTGGGCGGGACTTTGGCGCATAAGAGCGTATAAAGCGTTGCCCCCATGCTGTAGATGTCACTTGCTGGTGTGACCTCGGTCTGGGCCTGCTGCTCGGGAGAGCCGTATCCCGCTTCATGCGGCCGTATGCCCAATCCCAATAAGCCGCTGTCGACTAAAAAGACTTCTCCAGTAGGTGTAACGCGAATATTTGCGGGCTTGATGTCCAGATGCAGGGCATTTCGCTCGTGAAGGTAGGAAAGAGGACGGCATGCCTCTTGCAGGTACTCGATGATCCTATCAGAGGGCAGGGGGCCGAATTGGTCCAGAAGCTGCTGCAAATCGACGCCGCCGATGTAGTGACTGACCAGGTATTGGCCCGTGTCACTCAAGGCAAAATGGTCCACAAACTTAGGCAGCTGGGGGTGGTTGTAGTTGCTAAGCCGCCGCGCTTCCTCGCGAAACCTCCTTTGGGTTTCTACGGTGGGATCGAGATATTCTTTTATCGCCACTTCTTGCTGTGCGCCATTATCATAGGCACGATAGGTGGCGCCATAAGGCCCACGCCCTAATAAACTGACGATGCGGTAGCGTTTGTTGAGTATTTCCCCAGGTAGTAGCGGCATGGCTCTTTGAAGATTCTTACCCTTCCTGCGAGTCAAATATTCCCATTATTTCGCTTTTTCTTTTTCGCGAACAAATCACCATCAGGTGATCACGTCTATTGTAGCTGAAAGATTGGAGCCAAGAAACTGCCTCATGGCCGGGATTAATAGTGCTGTGCTAATCGATAGGATACAGGAACGCTGATTGAGTGGATGATCTGATGGTATAATGCCCCCAAATTCGATTGGATATTTAACAATGCATTAAGGAGAACAATGCCTCAAATATACAACGATCTATCTGATGGCCTATGGCGAGTCTATCGTCGCTCCGATCCTCCTGAACCGTGGGAATTGTATGACGGCAATTTGCCCTGGAATGACCCTGCGTTTTCAGAGCGCATGCTGCGTGAACATCTAGATCAATCTCACAATGCAGCTTCAAGAACACATGAGGAGAGAAAAAAGGCGTTGGATTGGTTATGGGGGAAGCTCGATCTGCAAGCCGGCGATCACGTCTTGGATTTTACTTGCGGGCCAGGGCTCTATTCTGTTGATCTGGCCCGCAAAGGATGCCAGGTGACAGGGATCGATTTCAGTCCGGCTTCTATTGCCTTTGCACGATCGCTGGCCGTGGAAAATAATGTTGAGGATAGCTGTGAGTTTATTGAGCAGGATGTCCGTGAGTCTGTTCTGCCGGCAGATACTTTTGATGGCGCCTTGTTCATCTACGGGCAAATGGCCGTGTTTCGCCGTGAAAAAGCCCAGGCTTTGCTGGCGAAAATCGCTGCCAGTCTGAAACCCGGTGCGAAGTTAGCCGTTGAACTTTTGATTCAGGATCGCGTGGATAAGCAGGCGAGCACATGGTGGTATACGGATGACAAAGGGTTGTGGGGTGAATCGCCGTTTCTGCACCTGGGTGAGCGTAACTGGCTTGAAGAAGAGCGGATATCCGTTGAACGCTTTTACGTGATTGATTTGACTACGCAGGATATGCTTGAAGTTAACCTGTCCGACCAGACTTATGCTGTTTCGGAAATGGTCGATATGTTCAAACAGGCGGGTTTCACGCATGTCGATGTTTATGAAGCCTGGGACAACATTGATCTATACGATCGTGAGGAATGGGTTGTTTATATCGCCCAAAAATAATGCTGAAAAACTTTCGTGGTCTTTAGGTTCAGGCTGGTTTGGTGAACTATTTGTTGAGAGCTCGAAGGTTTAGTTGAAGTTAACGTTGTTCACAAGCAGTGGTGTACAATACCATTCATAATAGCATTACACAATTACGTGTGAGAGGTGAAGCATGAAGAAGGATAGATCATTAACCCTGGTTGTCCTCCTGGCCCTTCTGGTCGGGGTATTGGCGGCCTGTTCGGATACGGGAGAACAACCCACCAGCGAACCGCCGACCGGTGAGGCTTCTACGGAAGAGGCCGCTGCACCGGCAACAGAAGTGCCAGCGACGGAGGTGCCGGCAACAAGCGCCCCTATCCCTGATGACAACGAATTGGTAGAAGCCCCTGATCAGGCATGGATGCGCATCCAGTCGGATGGCATTATGCATGTGGGGATATCGGCCGATTATCCACCATTTGAGTATTATAACAGTGAGTTCCAACTGACGGGCTTTGACGTCGCCCTGATTCAGGCGATTGGGCAAGAACTTGGCCTCATTGTGGATATGACGGATATCACTTTTGATGGGTTGGGTGATTCCTTGCTGTCGGGACAGGTGGATGTGGCGATCGCAGCGCTGTCAATTACGCCGGAGCGTGAAGCTGCCGTTGATTTTTCCAATGTTTATTATATTGGTGAAGATGCGATCCTGGCTGCAAACGGGTCGGATATCACAGCCATAAATGAGGTGGCCGATCTCGGAGCGTACACGCTGGGCGTCCAGGCCAGCTCAGTCTACGAAGATTGGGCGCGGGAAAATCTTATCGATACCGGCCTGATGCCTGAGGAGAATCTATTTGTCTACGCCAGAGCTGACCAGGCAGTGGAAGACCTGGTCGCGGGACGTGTACAGCTGGTGATGATGGATAAGACGCCGGCCGAGGTTGCAGAAAGGCAGTTTGATGTCAACATTATTGCCTCCGGCCTGCATCGCCAGCGCTTTGCTATCGCCTTGCCCCAGGGTGAGGATACATTACGCAATCAAATTAACCAGGCGTTGACTAATTTGCAGAACCAGGGTGTCCTGGCGGATTTGGCTCAGGAATATTTAGAACTCGACGAGATCCCGCCGATCGAGGAGGTCACTCCTCCCGCGGATGAAGAAGCCCCGGTAGTTGTTGGCTGCACCGATGCTATGGCTTTTATAGGTGATTTGAACCTCGATGACAACAATATGCAAAGCCCGCCGGTGATGTCGCCGGGGCAGGCTTTCCGTAAAGGTTGGCGTGTTAAGAATATCGGTACCTGCACCTGGAGCAGTGGCTACAGCCTAAATTATGTCAGCGGTAATGTCTCTGCGGCACAGATGGGCGGCTCGACCGTTCCCGTGAGGGGACAGGTTTTGCCCGGCCAGTCCTATGATTTCTGGGCCGATCTTGTGGCTCCTACATATCCCGGTACTTACCAAGCATTCTGGGAAATGCGCAACGATATGGGTGAGCCATTCGGCCAGCGTGTTTGGGTTGCCGTTACCATACCCGCGCCGGCGACCCCGGTTCCCGTACCGACGCAGACACCGTCGCCGACCATAAGTTTTACTGTCGATCGCACCTCCATTCAGGAAGGTGAGTGTGTGACCTTCTCCTGGAATGTTCAGAATATCCAGGCAGTGTGGTTCTATCCCGATGGGCAGAATTTCAACAATTATCCTACAACCGGGGTTAACAGCAGTACCCAATGTCCGCGCACGACGACGACTTATAACCTGCGTGTTTTGAACACGAACGGATCGACGGAAATCCGGCAGATCACGATATTTGTCCAACCGTCAAACACGGCGCCGAAGATATCGTCCTTTACCGTCGCTCCGCCTTCGATCAATGCCGGCCAGTGCGTCCAGGTAAATTGGCGCGTGGAAGGTGATGTCAACAACGTGGTCATCAGACGTGATGGTATTGTGCTGTGGGATGGCGCTCCCCTCGCGGGAACGACGAATGATTGTCCTTCTAACACGGGCATTGCCCAATACAGTATTGAAGCTTCCGGTCCAGGCGGTACTGCTCGCCTTCAGCAAAACGTCAGTGTTCAATAAAATAACGCACTGAGTGACTTACGGCCGTCCTCTGAGATTAATGTTCAGTGGACGGCCGTTTTCTTTATCTGACAGACCGGCGGATTTTTCGCTATAATTATCAAAACAATAGATAAAAGGTATGTGTCCCGGTCTGAGGGTGTTGTTTTCGACCGAATCAAGGACCATACAGATCCCGCCTATGCAAAAAAAAGTTACAGAAATTGAATACGCACTGGAGCGCATTCTGCCGCGAGTGGCTAAACCGGGCCGTTATTTCGGCGGTGAATATAATCAAATCGTCAAAGATTGGGAGAGCATTGACTTCAAAGTCGCCCTGGCCTTTCCTGATATTTATGACCTGGGGATGTCTAATCTGGGGTTGATGATTCTGTATGATATCGTCAACAAGCACAAGAATTTACTGGCGGAACGCGTTTTTAGCCCCTGGACGGACATGGAAGCGATCATGCGCCAGGAAGAGCTGCCGCTCTATTCGTTAGAGACAAAACATCCAATCAGCGAGTTTGATCTTCTGGGGATCAGCCTGCCTTATGAACAACTTTTTACCAACGCACTGAACCTGATCGAT
>Ga0316577_10000499_pt1 | contig 15584 bp, 14 predicted proteins | sample S5NA_FD_203073 | JGI IMG/M metagenome (GOLD analysis project Ga0316577, IMG submission 203073) | Rhizosphere microbial communities from salt marsh grasses in Alabama, United States - S5-7_050615r2r1 | ecosystem: Host-associated > Plants > Roots > Rhizosphere | place: USA: Alabama | collected... | reverse complement strand
TCTCGAAAAGAAAGGCAAGGAAATCTTTAAACAGAGAAAAGGCAGAGACATTTATGTAAACGTTGATTTTTATAGCGCATCTCTTTATTATTATATGGGCATACCGGTGGATCTTTTTACTCCCTTATTTGCCATGGCCAGAATTTCCGGCTGGTCCGCTCATGTAATTGAAGAGCAGTTTGGAGGTGCTGCGTCCAAACCGGTGCTTTACCGTCCCGATTCCCAATATATTGGTGATTATTGCGGCCCGGATCAGTGTGCTTTTGTACCCATAGAGCAAAGATAGTTTATCGCTTAAATGAAAAGGGGGATCTGTGAGAAAGTGGCAATGTACGGTGTGCGGTTATATACATGAGGGGGATGAACCGCCGGAAGAATGTCCTGTGTGCGGAGCGGATCGAAGCAAATTTGTTGAGATAGTGTCTGAAAAACCCGTGGAAACGGAAATGGACCATCAGAAAACTGAAGCCAAAAAGCCGGGGTCAAAACCTGAACCAGCTATTTTCCACTCCAAACTAAACCCGATTTTTGATCTGATGGTAAAGCATCATGTGCATCCGATTTCGGTCCACATCCCAAACGGAGTGCTTCCGGCTTCTTTTATATTTATTATTTTAGCAGCAGTGTTTAATTTCAGCGGTCTAAGTAAAGCAGCCTTTTACAATCTTATATTTGTTGTTCTTACCCTGCCGCTGGTCCTTTTTTCAGGATACATCGAATGGCAGAAAAAATACAAAGGCCAACTGACCCGGTTGTTTAAAACCAAAATCATTTGTGCCTTTGTTGTTACATTGACGGCGGTGATTTTGATGCTATGGCTTTTCATTGATCCCCGGGTAGCAACGTCATCGAATTTGTTATTTCTTCTAATTAACTTGGTCATGCTTGCTGCGGCCGGCATTGCAGGGTTTATTGGGGGAAAATTTGTTTTTAAAGACTAAAGAAAAAGAGAGACTATAATGGATCAGCGGGAAGATATTCAAATGCAGCAGGTTCGGAGAGAACTTGCGGACCTGTTTCAGGCTATTCGTGTTGAAATTCCTATTTTTTTATTTGCCCAGCCGGGTAAAAATGATGTTTTCAGCGATGCTGCCAGGCAGGCGTTACGTTTTTTTCGCCAGCTTACCGATAAAATTGTATTGCGCGAATATGAGTTATCCCACGAATCCGCCAAAAAATGGGAAGTTAATCATTCGCCCACACTGATGTTCGATCCAGACCGCTATAACATCCGCTGGCTGGGAGCCCCCATGGGGGAAGAGGGACGTATTTTTCTGGAAGCGCTCATTCTTATCGGGTCCCGAAAAAGTAATCTTAATGAACAATCTTTACAGGTAATAAAGAAAATAGATCAACCGCGGCATATTATGGTATTTGTCAGTGCCAGCTGCCCGTATTGTCCGCAGCAAGCGCTGAACGCCTTGAAAGCAGCAGTGGAAAAACCCGATTTGATTTCTCTTGAGATCATAGACATTCAGGCGAATCCGGAACTCGCCACCCAATATTCGGCGCACTCTGTCCCCCAGACTTATACCAATGATATCCTGATTGCCCAGGGCGCCCAACCCGAAGAGCTTTTTATGCTCTCTTTGGATAGAATGGAACAGCAGACGGTTTTCATACCCGAAAGTGATGAACAGGAAGTTGAAACGGATCTAGTGATTGTGGGTGGAGGCCCTGCCGGGCTTAGTGCCGGTATATATGCTTCGCGTAGCGGTCTCAAAACCGTGGTGGTGGAAAAAGGAGTTCTTGGGGGTCAGGTGGCAACAACTCCCATTGTCGAAAATTATCCCGGTTTTAAACAGGTGGGTGGAAAGACGCTTGTGGACATCATGGTTACGCATGCATTGGAATATGTTCAGATCTTCCCCGGAGAAGAAGTTATGGGAGTTGAACCCGGAAAGCCCATCATCGTTAAAACCAGCAGGAGAAGGTTTAATACCAAAGCAGTGCTTATGGCAACCGGAGCCACCCACAGGAATCTCGGTGTGCCCGGAGAATCGCGTCTTGCCGGACATGGTGTGAGTTATTGCAGCACCTGTGATGGCCCGCTTTTCAAAAATAAAAAAGTGATCATTGTGGGCGGCGGAAATAGCGCCGTTACCGAAGCGCTTCATATGCATCATATCGGTGTTCATGTAACCTTGGTCCATAGAAGAGACAACTTAAGAGCTCAGGACTTTTTGGTTAAAAATCTTATTCAAAACAACATACCGATTTTGTTCAATACACAAGTCAAGGAAATCAAGGGAAAACAACATGTTGAAGAAGTTCTGCTTTATAATAATAAAACTGAAGAACTTTCAACCCTACCCGTGAGCGGGGTTTTTGTTGCCATTGGCTACGATCCTGCCGTAGGTCTGGCGCAAAAAATAGGACTTGAGCTTACTGAGGAAGGTTACATCAAGCACAATCAATACCGAACCAATATTCCGGGAATTTATACTTCCGGAGATGTGGCGGGAGGGTACAAGCAAATCGTAACCGCCGCCGGACACGGCGCCGAGGCCGCCCTCACCATATTTGAAGATATGATAAATCCATATTGGACCTAAATTCCCTATAAACCGGTTTTAAAGGGAGTTTAATAGGATTCCGTGGTGGTTATGTTTGACAAAATTTTCAGAGAATGCGAAAAGATTAAAATATTAGTTGAGGAAAAAAGCGGAAGTTGAGCGATTACTATAGAATACGATTGATCGAAAGGAGTATCTAAATGGCAGTAATTACCATCAGCAAGGAATTTGGAACTGAGAGCGAAAAGGTTGCGTCTCAAGCGGCAAAAAAACTCGGATACGAATATATCGGCGAACAATTAATTGCTGAAATTGCAAAAGAACTTCATGTGTCTGAAAGCGAAGCAGAAATGTTTCGCAAGACCTCCCAGTCTCGAATCCTTCGTTTTGTAGATCGTTACACCTGTTCTCTCGTTCAAAAGGTGGTTGACCGTGAGCATGGTTGTCTGGACGACAAGAATTATTATGAAACCACAAAAAAGCTGGTTTTAAATGTGTATGAAGCCGGTAATGCGATTATTCTTGGATGGGGCGGCCAGTGTATCTTACGAGGCAACCCCAATACCTTGCATGTTCGCCTGGTAAAGGATGAGGAAACAAAGATCAGGGAGGTCATGAAAAACAGAAACTTGGAGCATAAAGCTGCAAAAGCATTCATTGAAAGAGAAGAAAGCGATTTAAAGGCTTACATCGAACATTACTTCAATGAAGACTGGAACGCGGCACACCTTTATGATCTGATTATCGATATGGGAAAAACCTCGGTTGAACAAGCCGTTGATTTAATCTGTGATAATCTGAAGCATAAGGGTCCGTAACATCATGCCGACCGGTCCAACCTGGGATGATTAAAATTCCATCTGTATGCACGACCATTTTCTACGCTGATAAACAGATACCTATGGGATCTCCGAGCCTTTGGGAAATAACAAATTATGCCGTTGAACTCCAGAACGTATATGGCAGTTACCAGGCAACTAATTGCCAATCAAATTTTAAGACCCACCCAAAGATTTTTCAGAAAACAGGTCGCAAGCAGCATATTACTTCTTTCAGCTACGGTTATTGCCCTGGTTTGGGCCAATTCCGATATTGCCGAAACTTACCACAGCTTCTGGCATACCAAAATTTCTTTGGTTTTCGGTGAGTTTCATATCAGTAAATCACTGGTCCATTGGATAAATGACGGTTTAATGGCTCTATTTTTCTTTACCGTGGGGCTGGAAATCAAGCGCGAGCTTCTGGTGGGAGAACTCGCATCACCTAAAAAGGCCTTGCTGCCGGTGATCGCCGCGCTGGGAGGAATGCTGGTTCCCGGGCTTATCTATATGGCCTTTAACCTGGGGTCCTCAACCATGGACGGATGGGGGATACCCATGGCCACAGATATTGCCTTTGCTTTAGGCGCCGTTGCCATATTCGGCCACAAGCTGCCTGTAAACCTGCGGATCTTTCTTGCCGCTTTTGCCATTGCAGATGACTTGGGTGCGGTATTGGTTATCGCCATATTCTATACCAAGGAAATTGTTTGGTTCTATGTTTTTGTTTGCGCTTTGCTTACGCTTTGCCTTGCCATAGCCAATGTTCTTTGGATCAGATGGACATTGGTCTATGCTATGTTAGGACTTGCCATATGGTTTTTTGTGTTGGGTTCCGGGATTCATCCCACAGTGGCAGGTATCATCGTTTCTCTGTTTATTCCGGCCCGCGGCAGGTATGATACGGATCGTTTTTTGCAGAATGTCGATCAAATAATGGCAAAGTTTAAGTGCGAGGACCAGAGCTGTGGATATTCGATTCTTCTCAATCAAGAACATATGCATGCCGTACATGCTCTGGAATTGGCCTGCCATGACGTGGAAACCCCCTTGCAGCGGCTCATGCACGCCTTGCATCCATGGGTGGCGTTTGCGATTCTACCTTTTTTCGCCCTGAGCAACACGGGCCTGAATTTTCATGGCGTAAATTTTTCAGAAGTAGCAGCACATACGGTAAGCCTGGGCATTTTTTTCGGACTGGTAGTTGGAAAGCCGTTGGGACTGATGCTCTTTTCTTATATCGCGGTAAAAAGCGGAGCAGGTTCTTTGCCCAACGACGTCAAATGGTTACATATTTTAGGAAGTGCGATGCTCGGAGGAATCGGTTTCACCATGTCCCTGTTTATTTCCGATCTTTCATTTTCATCAATTCAAATGCTCAGCTATGCAAAGATGGCAATTCTTTCAGCATCCGTCCTATCAGCCATAATTGGGATTAGTTTCCTCAGTGTGATCAGCAGCATCGTCCCAATTGTGAGTGAATCGAACTAACTTTTATATAGGAGAGTTACCATGGAAGAACTATCGATTCTTATTGGTGGAAAAGCGGGCGACGGCATCAGACAGGCCGGCCAGACCCTGGCCAGACTTTTAAATAGAAAAGGCTATCGTATTTTTTTCTACGATGATTATCCCTCACTTATTCGAGGCGGCCATAATTTTTCTATTATAAGGGCCTCAAAAAAGAAAATCCAAGCCCACAAGGAAAAGGTTGACCTCATCGTGGCCTTAAATCAGGATGCGGTAGAAAACCACAAGCATCGCCTTAACGCCAACGGAATGATTCTCTACGATTCTGAAAAGGTGGAGGCCCAGGGTGTAGGCATTGACTTTATGGGTTTGGTCAAGGAGTTGGAAGGATCGCCCATTATGAGAAACACGGCCGCTCTCGGGGCGCTGGCCAAAATGTTGAATATTGAATGGGAGATGTTGGAAAGGGTCATAACAGACACTATGGATAAAAAAGTCGATTTGAATCTTAAGATCGCTCAGTCGGCGTATCATCGGGTAGAAAAAGCCTGGGTATCGGTTCCCAAGCTGGATCAAAAAATGCTTCCATTGGTGTCGGGCAACGAGGCCATTGCCCTTGGGGCGGTGCAGGGAGGGCTCAATATGTATATCGCTTACCCTATGACCCCTGCATCTGCCATTCTTCACTACCTGGCCGAACATGAGGATGATTTGGGTGTGGTAACCATTCACCCCGAAAGCGAGATTGGCGTTGTCCTTATGGCTCTTGGCGCTGCTTATGCCGGCGCCAAGACTATGGTCGGTACTTCCGGCGGTGGATTTGCCCTTATGACCGAAGCCTTGAGTTTGTCCGGTCAGGGCGAGATTCCCATTGTCTTTGTGGAGTGCCAAAGACCCGGCCCGGGTACGGGAGTGCCCACTTACACCATGCAGGGGGACCTTTCTTTTGTCATCAATTCCGGTCATGGGGATTTTACAAAGGTGGTTCTGGCTCCCGGAGATGCTGAGGAGGCCTTTTATCTGACCGGCCTGGCCATGAACCTTGCCTGGAAGTTTCAGACTCCTTGCTTTGTCCTTTCCGACAAACATTTAAGCGAGAGTATATTCAGCTTTGACGCGGACCCGGATAAGATCAAACCCGAAGATCCGCTGCTTTGGGATGGTCAAGGAGAGTATAAACGATATATGGATACTCAAAACGGCATTTCCCCGCTGGCCTTTCCCGGAAATCCTGCGGCTATGGTTAAAGCAACCTCTTATGAGCATGATGAATATGGTATAACCACTGAAGATTCCGAGCAAATCGTCAGGATGCAGCGAAAACGTTTGCGCAAAAAAAAGACGCTGGAAGAGGAACTTTCCCGCTGTGAACAGGTAAAGGTCTATGGTAACCTTGAATCAAGCACCGTTCTCCTTTGTTGGGGGTCCACCAAAGGGTCGTGTATAGAAGTGGCTGAAGAATTAGGGCTTAAAGTGGTTCAGCCTCTGGTGCTTGAGCCGTTGCCCATAGAACCTTTAAAAAAAGCGCTGTCCGGTGCGGATAAGATTATTGATATTGAGGTAAATACTAGCGGCCAACTGGCAAAACATGTTTCAGCTTATGGTATCTGTATTGACGATATGATTTTGCGTTTCGACGCTCGTCCGTTTACAGTAGATTCTCTGTTAGATAAGGTAAAGGAGGTGCTCTCGTGACAACCGTTAAAGAATTAGAAACTTATGCCCAAAACACCTGGTGTCCGGGGTGTGGTAATTTCGGCATTTTAACTTCTATAAAAAAGGTGCTGGCCGGTCTTAAAGAAGAAGGTCTTGACCTTAGTAAAGTGGTCCTGGCATCCGGGATAGGGTGCCATGCCAAGATCGTAGATTATGTAAAAGTGAACAGCTTTTACTCCATCCATGGGCGGGTTCCTCCTCCGATTACCGGAATCAAGTTGGCCAATCCGGAGTTGGTGGTGATTGGTCACGCCGGTGATGGAGATGCTTATGGTGAGGGTATCGAACATCTTATTTTCAGCGCCAAGAGAAATATTAATGTAACGTTTATCGTCCATAACAACAGAGTGTATGGACTGACAACCGGTCAGTTTACCCCGACCAGCCCACCCGGCTTTATCGGGCGATCCACCCCCGGGGGAAGCCCTGAAGACCCTTTGAATCCCATCGAGTTGATGCTTTCTGCCGGAGCCGGTTTTGTGGCCAGGGGCTTTGCGGGTAAACAAAAGCACCTCCAACAGTTGATTAAAGCCGGCATCAAACACCAGGGCTTTGCCTTTATCGATGTTCTGCAACCCTGTTTTACTTTTTATAATACCTATGATTTTTACAACCAGAAGGTCTACGAACTCACAGATGGGGAGTATGATTCTTCGGATAGAAAAGCTGCCTTTGCCAGGGCAGGAGAATGGGCCTACGGAGAAGCTGAGCGCATTCCCATTGGTATATTTTATCAGACAGAAAGACCGACTTACGATGAGAAGCTTTTAAAAGGGAGAATCCCCGGCAAGTTAAAGCCGAAGAATATAAGATCGATTCTTGAGAAGCATATTTAGCCGCTTATCAAAGCAACATCGAGCATCCAGTATCTATTCGTTTTTCCTGCGCAATAAGGATTTGCGAAAATCCTCGACATATCTATCCATAGGTATGCCTGCGGTTTTCGCGAACCCTTATGCATCATGTGATATGCAAAGACAGAGAAGTTCTTCTAAGGGACTGTGGTATGCTATATCCGATGTCTTCCGTATAATCGCTCCTGCTTGAGACACAGCCTTGTTCCGCCACCATCTGCAAATCCTGGATCGCGTTAAGTAGCTGACAATCTTTTGCACAATCTTTTTTCGGCAGATCTCTCTTGGGGCAATTTTTACAGGGTGAAGATATCATAATTCCTCCTTTAACCCGTTATCTTAAGGGTATATTATTTATTTCTTCCAAAAGCTCATCCATATCAAAAGGCTTGTCGATAAATCCGTTACATTGATGATGCATGGCCTCAATCACAAGATCTTTATCACCATATGCTGTCATAATTATTACCGGTATGGTTCTATTGTTTTCACGGATCTTTTGCAGAAGTTCTATCCCGTTCATTTCCGGCATGGCATAATCTGTTAAAACAATATCAATTTTACTGTCTTTGACAAGATGGTCCAGAGCTTCTTTGGCGCTAATGGCTTCAACAACCTGGTATCCCCTGGTTCTCAATCCCCTTCTCAGTGTTTTGAGCTGTACTCTTTTATCATCGACAACAAGGATGGTTTTCATATCTTGTCTTTCTTCACAAAATTCACATTCAATTCTTTAATTACCATATGCACAGATGCTTTTTTGCAACCCAGGATTATCGTTAATAAATCTGTAAAGGGTTGCCCGTCCCACATTAAGAAGTCTTGCAGCCTTTGCCTTGTTGCCACCTGTTTTTTTTATGGCGGACTCGACTTGCAGTCTGTCCAGTTTGCGTGAAGGTCCGCGTATGGTTTGAGAAAGGCGATTGTCATTAATCTCCATGGGAAGATTGTCAGGGGTTATCTCATTCCCCTTGCTTTTGACAAAAGCAAACTGAATGGCATTCTGAAGCTCTCTGACATTGCCGGGCCACTTATGTTCGGTGAGCAACATCATGGCTCTATCCGAGGTAACAACAGAGTTCCGGTTATATTGTCTGGCGGCTTGTTTTAAAAAATGATTAACTATGAGCGGAATATCGCTTTTTCGCTCACGAAGCGGGGGAATAGAAATGGGAACAACGTTAATTCTGTAGTACAGGTCATCCCGAAACCGGTTTGCTTTCATCTCCTCTTTAAGATCTTTATTGGTTGCGCTGATAACCCTTACATTGATCCGAACCGTTTTTTCTCCACCCACCTTTTCAAATTTACCATCCTGAAGAAACCGCAAGAGCTTTGCCTGCATGTGCTTTGAAAGTTCAGCAACCTCATCCAAAAAAATTGTGCCGCCATCTGCCAGTTCAAGCCTTCCCTTTTTATCCCGAATGGCACCGGAGAAAGAGCCTTTTACATGTCCGAACAGTTCGCTTTCAACAAGTCCTTCCGGCATTGCTCCACAATTGATCGGTACAAAAGGCCCGTCTCTGCGGGAACTTGCCTTATGAATAGCTTCGGCGACCAGTTCCTTTCCCGTGCCGGTTTCACCGAAAATATTAACAGGATAATTGTATTCGGCAACATTGATAATTTGCCGAAAAACATCGATCATTTTTCTGTCCCTACCGATAATTTTTGAAAAATTAACCGTATGGTTATCTCCTGTTTTTCGGTTGCCCGGATCTAAAATATTCCTGAATGATATAATCTCTCCAGGTGTGTTTCGATGATTACCGTGCTTTTTTAGGATCTCAGCTTTCATATCTTGGGGGTTAAAAAGCCGTTCAGGAGGCAAGATGTCAGTACCCCGGAATCGGCTGCTCTTATGTTGCTTATAGGCTTTGTTTGCATAATCCATGGTCACTCCTCCCCTAAACTCCAGTTTCAAAGATTCCTGTAATTAATAAAATTGCAGATGAGTCTGACTTTGCGGGATTGGAGAGTCTGCACGACAACATAAAGCAACAGGTCTTTTGCGTCAGGATTTGTTCCCTCGTGAACTGCTTCCATAAAAGAGTTTGAAGATCGATATGAGCATAGCAAGTATTTTAAGTTGCAATTTCATTCCATGAGTAATGGATTGGCTCGGAAGTCAGTACCCCGAATACTATCTTTGAAACGGAGTATTATTCTGGCTATTATAATTTGGTTTACAGGAACAATATTTTACAGCATAAAGTATGCCAACAGGAAAGAATAGTGGGAGAAGGGTGATAAATGCTGAATAATCAACACGATAGATCGGTAAAATCCCAGCCGGAAAGATATTCGGACAGGTGATAACCGGGTAGTTAAGATATGCAAGAATTGCATATCTTAATACAATATTCTAAGTATTATCAAGTAATTATTTTTAAACTATTCAAAATTTGATCATCTATATTTGAGTGAGCCTTTACTTCACACCATAGATCTTGAGTTTTTTCCTGAGGGTATTCAAGGCAATATCAAGCAATCTTGCGGTTTGGGACTTGTTTTTTCCGGTTTGATTATAAACGTTGAGGATATAGGACTTTTCCATTTGTTCAAGAGAGAGCACCGGTGCTGTTTCCGGCCCATGTTTCGTTTTCATCTTTGGTTTTTGTTTTTGAATATTATCGGGGAGGAATATTTTAGAGATTTTTCGTCCTTGGGCAAGGTTTACAGCCGATTCAATAATGGACTTCAGCTCTCTGATATTCCCCGGATAATCATAAGTTAAAAGCAGATTCATGGCGTCTTCGTATATGCCTGCATTTTTATCTTTACCTATAAACTCGCACAAAAAATGGTTGGCCAGCAAAGGGATGTCTTCTTTTCTTTGCCTGAGAGCCGGCAGGTGAAGCCATCCTCCCTTCAGGCGGTAGTACAAATCCTTTCGAAACTTCCGGTTGGCCATTAGTTTTTCCAGATCCTCATTTGTTGCAGCAATAAAACGGATATCCGTTTTCCGTGGAGTGTCTGTTCCGATTTTTATGTATTCTCCGTCCTGTAAAACCCGAAGCAGCTTTCCCTGAAGCTCCATTGGAAGGTTGCTTACTTCATCCAGAAACAGCGTGCCTTTGTTTGAGTGCTCAAGGTAACCGGTGCGATCTTTTTCAGCTCCGGTAAAAGCTCCTTTTGTGTGTCCGAAAAATTCGGCATCAAAAAGGGAACCCGTAAGGGAGGCCATGTTGACGGGAGTAAAAACGGATTTTGACCTTGGACTGGCCGCGTGAACCGCTCTTGCCAGAAGTTCTTTTCCTGTTCCGCTTTCTCCGGTAATCAATATTGGAATATCGCTTGCCGCATGAAGTTCGGCTTCTTTTAATATTTTCAATACATCTGCCGAGCCGAAGATAATTGAATTGAAGGCATGTTCATTAACAAGTTCCGGCGGGCGTGTTCCCTTGCCGATGTCCGCAATATTAAACAGGCGCTTTCTTTCAAGAGCACGGTTGATGGATAACACAAGATCATCCTTTTCAACAGGTTTCACAAGGTAATCATAGGCCCCTCTTTTCATGGCACTGACCGCAGTCACTGCTTCATCCAGAGCCGTAATCATGATGCATTCGGTTTCAGGGCTGTTGTTCTTTATGAATTCGAGAACTTCCAGACCGTCCATGCCGGGCATAGATACATCGATCAAGGCAATATCAAAGGGTTCCCCCTGTTTAAAAACTGAAACCGCTGTTTCAGGGTCATGTTCAACTTTAATGGATGTAAAGCCGGAAGTAATCAGAGCCCTTCTGATGCTTTTAAGAAAGATCTGATCGTTGTCTATGGCGATGATTGGGTTTTGCAAGGTACCTCTCATTTCTGAATCGGGATTGGATGAAAACTGGGGTGATTAAAATTGCCCATAATATGGCTTTAAAAAATATCTCATGTTTATTTTTTCCAGTACACCAGGTCTCAAGTTTCAGGTGTCAGGTGCCAACGCCTCTATTCATCATTCCTGACAATTGACACCTGAAACCTTATGATATGGAAGATATGGAACAAAAATAGGATTAATCCGCCAAAGTTCGGTGGCGGATTAAAATCCAATCTGTATACACGGCGATTTTCACTACTCCAGATGGAAACTAACTTGTTTCCAATATCAATGTAAACTTAGTCCCTTCCCCTAATTTACTTTCAACTTGAATACGTCCCCCTATTTTCTCAATGAGATTATGGACAATATACATTCCAAGCCCGGTTCCTTCTTCTGATAGGTTGGTCGTAAAAAAAGGATCAAATATTTTTTTTAAGATCTTTTCATCCATGCCTCTGCCATTATCGCTGATTTCAATGATCAGTTGGTTTTCTTTTGATTCATCCATGGAAACCACCAGATCGACTCGTGAATTTTCATTAAACGGTTCATCAAAGGCATTTGCGGCATTGATTAAAAGATTAATCAAAATTTGCTCCAGAAGTTGTGAATCGATAGGAATCTCCGGCAGGTTTTCCGGAATATTGATATTAAAGGTTTTTACGGTTTTTCTAATGTTGCTCCAGCAAAACGCAAAAACTTTTTCAAACATAGGTTTCAGGTCAATTTTTTCAATTGGCTTATCCTGGTCCGGCTTTGAAAATACTTTTAATTCCTTAACAATGGATTTAATTTGCCTGGAACCATGTTGGATATTATCTAAAAGTTCAAAAATATCCTCACGAAATTCAGCGTAAGGCATATGCAATATTTCCAGATCTGGATGCTTTTCAGCATATTCATCAATTATCGGTATCACCCGATTAATATAATCCCTTAAGATCGGAATATTGACGGAAATATAATTGTTCGGATTATTGATCTCATGGGCAATTCCCGATACCAGTACCCCGATGGAGGCCAGCTTTTCACTCTGTATAAGCTGCTTTTCCATCCGCTTTTCTTCGGTAATATCCTGGATGCGAATGATGGTGGCCTCAACGTTGCCCTTGTCATCTGTAATCGGGTATAATGAAACTTCTTCGAATTGTTCGGGGTCTTTTAGGCCTCGGCGCTGTAATTTCTGCTGTGTTCCCTCTGATACTGTCTTGGGAATGGTGCATCCCTCACATATTTCGCTTTGGTTGCCCAATCCTGCAAAACAGGGTTTTCCGATAATCTGGTCAGCATTTTTCAGCTTATAATAATCCAGCGTAGGGCGATTTACTGCATGAATGGTTAGCCCTTTACTCAGGAGGATAAGCGGATCTGAAATCCCGTCAAAAATCGACTGGAGCCTGGCCTTGCTTTTTCTAAGTTCGTGTTTTGTCCTCGTGAGTTTAGTGATATCCTGTACCGTGCCGTTCATCTGAATGGGTCTGCCGGTTTTATTGAAGATCACTTCAGCCTGCTCATGAACCATGCGTTCTTTGCCGTCCGATAGAATGATACGATGGTCAATGCGGTATGGTTTGTTCTTATATAAGGCTTCATCAACAGACTGAAGAACAAATTTTCTGTCCTCCGGATGTACGAAATTCAGAAATGTGTCGTAGGTAACCTCGAATTCCTGGGGTACCCGTCCGAAAATTCTATATACCTCATCGGACCAGTCCAACTCGTTGGTTACAATATCCCACGTCCAGCTCCCCAGATGGGCAATGCGCTCGACCTGTGCAAGGCGTCCCTCATTTCGCTTCAGTTCCATCTCCACCAAATTGCGCTCAGGCAGATCTTCAACAATCAGAAAAATCAACGGTATTTTGTTTGTTCCCACACCTATCCGTCGGGCGTTCAGTCGGATTAGCCGCCGGCCGATATAGTCAAATTCATGTTCAATTTTATAATTGTTGAAAGTGGTATCCATGAGGAGGATATCCTCAATCACTTCTCGCAGCCTGGGGATATTCCATTGTCCTCTGCCAAGGTCATATAATAATTGCCCTTCGGTCTCTTGGCGGAATACCTTGAAAATCTGATAAAAAGATCTGTTGGCAAATATCACCTTCAAACTGGCGTCCAGCACCAGAAAGGGTTGGCGAACGATCGATAGGATGCGTTCAGCAGGTTCGCGAGTTCCTTTGTTGGATCTCTCTACCACGCTCATACCGATGATTTGTTTTTTCAACTCCTTAACGGTTTGCACCAATTCTTCATATGTCGGTTTATTTGCCATTAAAAAATTTCCCCAAACGCTCCGAAAAAATAGAGGTTCATACACTCTCGTTCAAACTAAAAACGGGTTCCGAGCCTTAATGTGATACATGGAAACTAACCCTGAATTAGGTTAAAATGTAAATTGGCTTATAGATAGATTCGTTTTTTTTTGAACCTCTAATGATATTTTGCAGAGGCATCTAATATCATGGAAGGACCGAAACTGCAAATATTTTTATGCAGAAAGGTTGTGGTGTTTGATCCGGTTGGAAAAGAGCTGCCTTTTTAGAAAAAATGCGGCTATCTGAAGCAACAAAAGGCAGCTTTATACAGAACCGCCTTTTGTCTCTAACACATTGGATTAATCAAACTATCCCTTTTAGATTATTTTTGTTGGAGGTTCTTGCTTTGCCATGAGGACAATATCTCTTGGATTGCAAAGCTGTTTGGGCAGCTCCGCCACACGTCCGCAGGACATACAAACAAAATTGATATGTTGCAGTTTTGGTTTGCAAATATGTCTTGGATCTTTGTGAGCCAGGCCGCAATGATCACAAACATATGCGTCTGTTATTGCCACCGGGTCACAGAGGTGACCGAAGTCCTCCGTTACTTTTCCGCAAGTTTGGCATACATGAGCTTTATTTTCCATAATAGATTTCCTTTCAAAGAAATATGATTTTCAACAAACACAACATCTACTTAGACTTAAATAAAAATAATTCAAAATTCATGCCAAACTCAATGAATTGTCCATTGATTATTTATACTTAAAAACAATAGGTTATAGGCGAACTGCAATTTCACTGACAAGGAAAGCAAAACCAATAGAAATACAATGAAACACAACTGTCTCATGATACACGTAAGATTTGTAATCATAACCCAAAAGCATGCATCCGGATTTCGGCATTAATCGCACTGATCCAGAGCGCGAATTAGCATTCGCATATGACTTTTTTCGGCCTGGGCAATGGATAAGAAGCTGTCCCGGACCGTCTGATCTTTTTCTTGCTCGGCCATGGTTTTGTATAGATCAAAGGCAGCGTACTCCATATGAATAGCCAGCTCTAAAATTCGAAGACACGGGTTTTCCTCAATATTTTTCAGGTATGCCAGCGTGTTTGCAAGGCTTTCCCCACCTTCAAGGATTTCTCCTTTAAGGCTTTCGTAGAGTTGATCAAAGGTCATGGGAGTGCTTGACGCTTTTTCCCAGAACCCGTAAACGGTTTTGGCATGTGCGATTTCCGCCTTGGACAACTGCTCCAAAGTAGGAAGAATCGGATCAACTTCAAAATTGTCCAGAATATAAGTATAAAATCGCCAGGCGCCTTTTTCCAGATCCATGGCGGTTAGCAAGAGTTCCACAGGCATTTTGGTTTTATCAAAGACCTGTATTTTGGGAAATCCTTTCAGGGTCCTGCCTTCCCAGGAGAGGATCCCGCCTTTCAGATTGTAGATTGTTTTTTCGGTAATACCTTCTTCAGAAAACATGGATGCCGCAGCCAGAGAGCGACCCCCACTGTGGCAGTAGAAAATAACATCCCGGTTTGCAGGCAAACCGGAAAAATCTGATAAGAGTTCATTCAAGGGAATAAACTTGGCCCCCGGGATGTGGCCTTTTGTATATTCGTCCGGCTGCCGGACATCCACAACCAGGTACTCCTTTTCATTGTGGGATTTGATAAATTGCTTCAATTCTTCGGCCGTAATATCTTCAAATTCCGAATCGTACATTTTTTACCTCCTATCTGATATTCCCTTGCTGCGGCTATACCATCGTGCAATCACCTCCGGGCGAATACCCATAACATACGATGCAATAACCATCTGGTTGATTAACGTGGTTTTCACTATGCCAAAGTTTTGCCAGCGGCGGGGGGATGTGAAAACAGGTGCGGATAATAATATTATGTTTCCTTTTTGTTGTAAACGCCGGATCAGCTCAAAATCTTCCATTATCGGAATATCCAAAAACCCCCCCAACTCATGAAAAAGCTTTGAGGAGACAAAAATCGCCTGGTCCCCGTAAGGCATTTTCAAATATCGGGAACGCCAGTTTGCAAGGCACTCAATAAGGCGAAGGCCCGGCATAGAGGAATCCATACGAAGTTCGAATGCGCCGGCAACCATGTCA
>Ga0316577_10000498_pt1 | contig 15592 bp, 13 predicted proteins | sample S5NA_FD_203073 | JGI IMG/M metagenome (GOLD analysis project Ga0316577, IMG submission 203073) | Rhizosphere microbial communities from salt marsh grasses in Alabama, United States - S5-7_050615r2r1 | ecosystem: Host-associated > Plants > Roots > Rhizosphere | place: USA: Alabama | collected... | reverse complement strand
GGAGGGCGAACGATCCTGGGACGGAACCCTCCAGCCATTTCGGCAGGGGACGGTTCGCTTCCTGTTGAAGGCGGGGGTTCCCATCGTTCCGTGCGGCCTGGATGGATCCTACGACGTCTGGCCGCGATGGAGCCGGCGGTTGAGACGCCGGCGGGTCCGGCTCCGATTCGGGAAGCCCTTGCACTGGGCGACCCTGGGAACGCGCCCCGAGAGAGATGCTGCCTTACCCCAGGCGGCTGAGGCCCTGAAAGAAGCGCTCCTGGCGATGGGGGCTTGGAACGGGGGAGTGGGAGAAGTGCCGTAGAGGGTTGGGGGTAGGAAGAGAACCGTAATCAGATCCTCCTCCGCTTTTCTGTCTCTTGTCTACTTTACATAATATCTATTATGCGACGCAGATAAGAGGAGTGGTGACGCGGAATCTTTCCCTCTGTCCCTTGGGAATGCCCCTCCCCCTCTCTCCCGTCATCCCATCAGGTGGGCCCTGGCCTCCTCCAGCTTCATCTCCCAGAAGTCCCGGTCCGGAGAGTTCTCGTCCAGGGAGCCCACGACGTCCTCGTAGAGGTCCACGGCTCCGGCATAGTTCCCGGTTTCGGCCCGGATGCGGGCCGCTCCGGCGAGGGCCTCCTGGATCTGGAAGCTCATCTCCGCGGTGTTGGCGATGCGAAGGAAGGTCCGCTCTGCATCGTCCAGCCGCCCGGCGTCTTCGTAGGCGGCGGCCAGGAGGAACGCGGCCTGGAGACCCACCGGGTGGGAATCCATCTCTCTTACGGCCGGCGCCAGCGTCTCCATGGCGGCCTCCGGATCGCCGTCCTCCAGGTACACCTGCCCGAGAATGAGTCGGGCCTCCAGCGCATAGGGGGTCCCGTCGAAGGTGGCCAGGTACTGGACCAGCGAGGCCTTGGCCTGCTCCCTGTCCCCGTAGACCACGGCTTGCTGGACCTGCTCCAGCTGAGCCACGGCCTGCTGGGTGCGGTTGGCCCGGACACGCCCGAGGTACATCACGGTGGCAGCCACCAGGACGATGGCCACGACCGCGATGACGAGGGTCTGGTTGTTCTTCTTGGCCCAATTCCCCAACTCGACCATCTTCTCGACGAAGATGTCTTCGGCTTCTTTCTTCTCCTCCTGCTTTCGACGGGAGGATGGGTGGCGATGCTTGGTCATTCTGTACTCGGCAAGGAGGAGCTGAAAGTCCTGAAAATGTCTGAAAAAGCTAGCGTTACGGGGTTTTCAGGTCAACGGAACGGGGTCTCGCCACCCCGCAACACCCCGGGGTTCAGGATTCGGATGCCCACGTCCCCTTCCACCAGGATCCCGGCGTAGATCCAGTCGTTCAGGATGGTTGTGACCGTGGAGCGGTGGGAGTGAGACAGATCCGCCAGGAGCTGGTGGGTGAGAGGGATGGCGACCTGGATCCCCTCCCCTTTCCTGGTGCCCTGCCGGTCCGCCAGGTGAAGAAGGAGGGCCCCGAGGCGCCTCCGGGCGCCTCCGGACCGCCGGGACTCCCCCAGGGTCCGGGCCAGGGCGAGCTCCTCCTCTTTGGCCCTCAGGAAGGCCTCCAGCGTCTTCCGGGAGGTCTGCAGCACTCCCTGGGTGGCCCTCCCCCCGAGGGCGATCAACTCCGTCGACTCCCCGGCCACCGCCGTCGTCCGTCTCGATGCGTCCGGGAGAAGGGCCTCCTCCCCCACCAGCTCCCAAGGGCAGGCGATGGCCACAGCGCGCCCACCGACCCGTCCGGATCCTCCCCCTCCATCGTCCTCCTCCTGGATCAGGCGGAGGTGCCCGGTCATGACCAGGTAGAGATGACCGGCGGGATCTCCCGCCCGGTACAGGACCTCCCCCCTCAGGCACTTCCTCATCTCCCCGCGCTTCACGACGCGGTACAGCTTCCGATCCCGTCTGGGGACGACCTTCAAGGGCACGACGACCTCCAGATGCGACGGGGCGCCTCTCGCAGCGCCGGATGCAATGCCAACAGAGTGCCCACCAGGAGGGCTGGCATACTGACCATCGCCGCCTCTCTGGGGCCGATCCAGTCTCCCAGGATCCCGGTACCCAGGACGCCGAGGGAGCCCACGGCCCAGGCCAGACCCATGACGATCCCGGAGCTCACGGCCGCCCCTTCGGGAAGCAGCTCCTGGGCTCTTACGACGATCCCCGGCATCATGGCCATCCCCAGGAACCCGGAGGCAGCCGCCATCATCAAGGCGGGCGCCTCCCCCGGCGGGAGGAAGACCGCCAGGAAGTGGCTCGGGAAGGCCAGGAGCGTCAACACCACCAGGAGCCGGCTCCGATCCACTCGATCCGATAGGACGCCACCCGTGAGGGTTCCCAGCGCTTGAGCCCCCAGGTAGACGCTCAAGGAAAGGGCACCCGTGGCCTCGGAGCCGCCGGCGCGGGCCACCACGATGGGTTCCATGGTAAGGTAAACCCGTTGGGCGAAGGCCCCCACCACGCTGACCCCCATGAGGAGACCCAGCGGACCCCGGATGCGGGCCAGCACCTTCCTCGGCGAGGGAGGCGGCACGGGGGATCGGTCGGCCCGCCCCGGGGGCAGGACCCACCAGAGGACGAAGGCCAGGAGGATCCCCGGGAACATGGCCATCCAGAGCCCTTCGAGTCCGAGCCATGCCACGAGACCCACCGCCAGAAGGGGTCCCAGAGCCCACCCCAGGCTTCCCCCCAAAGAGAAGAACGACATCCGGAGTCCGCTCCCCTTCCCCTCCGAGATCCGAGCGGCGTATGAGGCCCCGGGAGGGTGGAACGCGGCACTTCCCAGGCCGCCAAAGAGGAGGCACGCCACCAGGATCCCGAAGGTGGGGGCGACCCCCACCATGGAGAGGAAGACGCCGGAGAGGAGGGGCCCGAGGACCACGAAGAGGCGGCGGCCGTGGCGATCGGCCAGGTATCCCATGAGGGGCTGGAGGACAGAGGCCCCGAGGGAGAGGGTCATGGCCAGAGTGGCGGCCAAGGCGATGGAGAGCCCCATCTTCTCCATGATTCTGGGGAGGAGTGGGGAGAGGAAGGCGGCGTAGGCGTCATTCACTCCGTGCGCCAGCGCCACCATGCCTGCCAGGAAGGCGGCGCGCTCGGTGGCCGAGACGGTACGGATGCCAGGGGCTGACGGGGCGGAAACGGCCACAGCCGCGATTCTTGAATCCAGGGGTGGAGGGTCGGACCGGAGGAGGAGTCTGGGCTCCTCTCCCCGGGGGCGCGCCTCAAAGCTCTGGAAAAGGCCGCCCAGCGCAAGGGTCGGGCCCCGGCGGGGGCGTCTCGCTTCCCTCCCCCACTGGCGGAACCGGCGTCGCTACCCCATCGTGTCCGTGGCTATGACCAGTTCATACACAAGACGACATGATGAAACCTAATAACTTTTCTGAGAACAGGTTACGGGATCGGTGGATTGGCGCCACGGGAGCCCTCTTCGGCCTTCTCGCGGTGGCCCTGGGAGCCTTCGGTGCCCACGGGCTGAGGGGCCGCCTATCCCCGGGGGACCTGGCCATCTTCGAGGTGGCCGTCCGGTATCAGATGTACCACGCCCTCGGGCTGGTCCTGGTGGCGGTCCTGGCGGCACTGGCACCGGGATTCCGGGGGAGAGGGGTGGGATGGGCCTTCACTCTGGGGGTCCTGATCTTCTCCGGAAGCCTGTATGCCCTGGTTCTCACCGGCCATCGGTGGCTGGGGGCCCTGACGCCCCTGGGAGGTGTCGCGTTCCTGGTGGGCTGGGGGGCGCTGGCCTGGAGCTTCATCCGGAGGGAGCATGCCTGACCACGAGCAGGACCAGGGGCTCCAGGAGGCGCGGGCCCTCCTGGCGTCGGCCCGGAAGGTCTGCGTGCTCACCGGGGCCGGCGTGAGCGCGGAATCCGGGGTCCCCACCTTTCGAGGGGAGGAGGGGTTGTGGAAGAGCTTTCGCGCCGAGGAGCTGGCAACGCCCCACGCCTTCCGAAGGGACCCCCGCACGGTGTGGGAATGGTATGATTGGAGGAGGGGGAGAATCCGGGGATGCGTTCCGAACCCGGGGCACTACGCCCTGGCTCGACTGGCCCTGGGGGCCAGGTCCGTGCGGATCGTGACCCAGAACGTGGACGGACTCCACGAAGTCGCCGCCAGGGAAGCAGCCGGGTCCCGGGATCCCTCCCCTGCCCTCCCACTGGAGGTACACGGGTCCATCTTCCGCGTCCGGTGTACGTCCTGCACCTACCGGATCCCCCACCGGGATCGGGTCCGGACCGAGAGCGAGGCCGTCCTCCCCCGGTGTCCGGTCTGCGGGTCCTTGCTCCGCCCGGATGTCGTATGGTTCGGAGAGGCTCTCGACTCCCGGGTCCTGGAGGAGGCCTTCGAGTCCGCCCGAGGTGCCTCGGTGTGCCTGGTAGCGGGCACCAGCGCCCTGGTCCAGCCGGCGGCTTCCGTTCCCCTGGCGACGCTGGAAGGGGGAGGGTCCGTGGTGGAGGTCAACCCTGCGGATACTCCCCTGACCTCCATGGCAGACGTCGCTCTGCGGGGGCCATCGGGCGAGATCCTCCCGCGCCTGGTGGAGGGGCTGCTTCCCTGAGCACCCTCTCCGACCCTCCGACCTCCCGTCCGCCCCTGGGGTTCCGGGAACCCGGCTGGACATTCCGGGGTTCTGTCGAGGCGCGCTGTTACCTAAAAGGGTGCCACATCCTCCATGAGAATGAGTATCTTTACTGAGAGGGATTTGCTCCTCCTCCGCTACCTGAGCTAACGCAATGAGAATCCGGCTCCTGACCACCGGGCTTTTCCTCCTCCTCCCCGTCCTCGGCTCCTGCAAAGACTCCACGTCGGCTCCGGTTCCGTCCAGGATCGTGGTGACCCCCGGGACGCTGACCATGGACGCCCTGGGCCTCACAGAGCAGTTCTCGGCCCAGGTGCTGGACGAGAAGGGGAAAGTCGTCGAGAGCTCAACCATCACCTGGACGAGCGCCAACCCCGAGGTGGCGGAGGTCAGCAGCTCCGGCCTGGTCACCGGCCTGAAAAGAGGGACGACCACGATCCAGGCCGCTGCGGAGGGGCTGACCGGCACGGCCACGCTCCTCGTGGATCCCCTTCCGGCCCAGGTCGTGAAGAGTGCCGGCGATGCCCAGACCGGCGCCCTCAGCCAACCTCTTCCTCTGGAGCTCGAGGTGGAGGTAAGGGATTCCCAGGGGAATCTCGTCGAGGGGGCCTCTGTCTCCTTCCTCGTCGTCGTCGGCGGCGGGAGCATCTTTCCCACCCTGGCCACCACCGACGCCCAGGGGCGGGCGACGGCCGTCTGGACCCTGGGGTGTTCCAACGACGACCCGCAGCGGGCGCGGGCCTCATCCGGGGGACTCTCCGTGGAGTTCACGGCCTCCGCCGACCTGTCCCTGCCCGCCATCTGTCAGGAGACCGTGCCCGACGGGAGGGTGACGCTTCCCTACTCCGCGCACGTGGAGGTGGTGGGGGGGGACCAGGCGACCATGAGCTGGAGCGTGGAGAGTGGATCCCTTCCCCCGGGCCTCGGCTTCTCGTCCACCGGCTTCCTCACTGGGACCCCCACTACCGTAGGGACCTACACCTTCCGGGCCAGGGCGCAGGACGCGCTGGGGAACTCGGCCGCCCGGACCTACGGCGTCCGGATCTGTGGCGCCCCCCTGGTCCTGCTCCCGGGGGGAACCCTCTCCGTGGAGCCGTCCGGGCCCAACGGATGCGGGTTCTTCCTCCCCTCGGGATCCTCCGGGGATCGGTATCGTTTCGGGGTCCTCTGGGGCACCTCCAACCCGGCGGACACCGTGACGATTCCCACCGTCACCGTCTCGGCGGTGCGGCAGCTGGCGCCGGATCTTGCCCCGGAGCCGGCGAGGGTCCAGTGGCCCGAGGCGGCGGACCGGCAACAGGCCTGGCTGGAGGGCCTGCCCGGACACCTCCGGGAGGCCATGGAGGTGGAGGCCGCCACGGAAGCCTTCCACATCCGTCTCCGTGAGGCGGAGCGGCGCATGCTCCGGGAGATGGGCCCCGGTGCCCGACCCCTCCCGGACATGGGGCCTGCCATGAGGGCGCCGGTGCTTCAGTCCGCGGCCCCGGCAAAGCTCTCCCTCTACGCCAACCCATCCTCCCAGTGCTCCCCTCAGGTGGCCAAGGTGACGGCGCTCAAGGTGGCGGAAAACGACCACATGGTCATCTACCAGGACAGCACCGAGGCCCAGATCGATAGCCTGAAGGTGACCCAGTCCCTGGCCCAGAAGATGCTGGACTACTACGGGGATTACGGGAAGGTGGTCATCGACAACTACTTCGGCGGCGTCGCGGACATCAACGACGACGGGCGCGTCGTGGTCTTCGCCACCCCCGTGGTGGAGGAGGGGGTGGCAGCCTATGTCTGGAGCGGCGATTTCTTTCCCCGGGACGGCGTTAATCCCTGCCTGAACTCCAACGAGATGGAGCTGATCCGGTTCAGCTCCTCCGTCATTCGGGGCATGCTGGATGGGAACTACCAGGCACTGGCCACCCTGGTCCACGAGACGAAACACGTCAGCTCCCTCTACAAGAGCATCGCCCGCTACGCCATCGACCAGACCAACTATTACCAACCCACCTGGGTGGAGGAGGGGACTGCGGAGATCGCCGGGGAGATGTCGTCCCGTCTCGCGTGGGAGGCCACCGGCGGACCCTCCGTCACCGCCATGATCCGGCGGTCCGACAAGGTGATCACCGAGGAATCCTACGGCGTTCTCCTCCGTTGGGTCCGAACCATCTTCTACCTGAACAGCCAACCCAACGGCCTGGTGGGCTCACCGGTGGGGGCGACGGAGGGCCACAGCGTGTACGGCTCCGGGTGGCACTTCCACCGCTGGCTGGGGGACGCATACGGGAACGCCTCTTCCGTGCGCATGGGGGATGGGCCCCTGTTCACGCTTCTCAACGACTCCCTGACGGTGGCAGGCGTCCCGGGAATCAGCAGCGCTACGGGACGCCTCTGGGACGAGCTCTTGAAGGAATACGCCTCGGCCATCATGCTCTCGGGAACGGGAGCCCCCGCGCCGGACTGGGGGTTCACCTCCTACGACTTCCCCGACGTGACCACGGCTCTCCTCCAGTCCCCTCATCAGCCGGCCGGGTTCTATCCCTGGCCGGTGAACGTCTCCGGGGACAACACCACGCAGACCTTCGCGTCCTTTGTGAATATTGGCACCATAGGGCCTTCTGGTATAAGGGTTTATGACTTGACGTCCGATGGTGCGGGATTGGGGCTGGACGTGAAGGTGGAGACGACAAAGACACCGGTTCAGATCGTCGTCGTCCGGATCCAGTGACGACTTCTAGCCGAGGTGGGTGAGGGAGGTCAGCGGGGCGTAGAGAGGGCCTTCAGGCGGGTCAAGGAGACGTTCCCCCCGCTCAGGACCACAGCCACGGCCGCCTTGTCACCTCGAGCCTCCAGGTGGCACCGCTTCCCCAGGACGGCAGCCAGGGCGACGGCGCCTCCACCCTCCAGGAGAAGGTGCAGGGACCCCGAGGCGTACAGCATGGCGTCCCGGATGCCCTCTTCGTCCACCAGGACGTGCTCGTCCACCAGCTCCCGGATCAGGGGGAGGGTGAACCGGTTCGTCAGGCCAATCCCCCCCGAGAGTGCCTCCGCCAGGGTCTCCTCCTCCGGCATGGAGACCGGCTTTCCCACCCGGAGGCTCTCGTACATCACCCGGGCCCGAGCGGCGGACACGCCCACGACTCGGACGTCCCGTCGCCGTTCCTTGATGGCATAGGCGATGCCTCCGGCCAGTCCACCACCCGAGAGGGGGACCAGGACGGTGTGCAACCCGGGAATCTCCTCCAGGAGCTCCAGGCCCAGGGTCCCCTGCCCCGCCGCAATCCAGGGATCATCGAAGGGCTGTATGAAGGCCCTCTCTTCCTGCTCCGCCAGAGCCAGCGCACGGTTCTCGGCCTCGTCGTAGCTGTCCCCGGCGAGGATCACTCGGGCTCCGGCTCGTTCCATCCCTTCCTTTTTGACCGGATCGACCCAGGTGGGCACGCAGATGACCGCGGGAATCCCCTTGAGGCCTGCCACGTAGGCTACGGCTCTTCCATGGTTTCCGCTGGAGCAGGCCACAACCCCCCTCTTCATTTCCTTCGGCGAGAGGGCCAGGAGTCGATTCGCGGCTCCCCTGACCTTGAACGAGCCGGTGACCTGGAGGTTCTCGAGCTTCAGAACCACCCGGCTTCCGCCGGAATCCTCCAGCTCCCTCACCCGCATGACGGGGGTCCCTCGGACATAGGGGGTGATGGCATCTCGAGCCTGCGCGATGTCCAGCTTGAAGGGGAGATTGTCGATGGCCACGGCGGATTCGACTCCCTCTCTGGGGGGGATGGATCACCCTGAAGCCCCCTACCCTGCCCCCCCTGCCGGGTTTCCGTCAAGAGGGCGGCGTCGGGGCGGGGCCCTCTCCCCTCCCCACCGGACTCCCGGGGCGCCCCTCCTCACGACACCCTTTTTTGGCCGCCGGGCCCCTTGTACATGGAGGCGCGGGACCGCAGGTTGCCTCCTTGAACGTTCAACCTGGAGAATGAACATGCGAAAAGGCCATTTGACCACGGTCGTTGCGCTCCTTCTGGGACTCCTCCTCGTTCCCGGAAAGGGAGAGGCACAGGGCATGAGGGGCTTTCAGCAAGAGGCGCCCCGGGGGCCGCTTCCCGAGTGGTTCACCCTGAAGGGCTTTCGGCACGGGGTGAGCTTCTTCCCCGCCGTGCACTACCCGGAGGTGGAGTACGAGGCAGGAGAGACCCTGACCTTCGACAAGTACCACACGCTGGACGTCATGTACGAGTGGATGCACCGCTGGGAGGACCGATACCCCAACCTGGTGGAGGTCTACGAGGTGGCCCGGAGCTTCGAGGGCCGCCCTATCCTCCAGGCCACCGTGACGAACAAACAAACGGGGCCCGCGACGGACAAGCCGGCGGCCTACTTCGAGGGGAATCGACACTCCGGGGAGGTCACCGCCGCCGAATCGGCGCTCTGGCTCATGCAGTACCTGGTGGAGAATTACGGTTCCGATCCGGAGATCACCCAGCTGCTGGACACCCGGGCCATCTACATCCGCCCGAAGAACAACCCCGACGGCAGTGAGCTGTATCTGAACACAGCCCAGTCGAACCGCAGCACGAACCGACCCACCGACAACGATGGGGACGGGCTCCTGGACGAGGACGCGGCGGACGATCTGGACGGGGACGGGATCATCCTCCAGGTCCGGTACCATCCCCGCCCGGGCACGAACGACCGGGCCACCATGGTCACGGACGAGCGGGACCCATCCGGAAGGCTCATGCGAAGGGCGGAAGAGGGAGAAGAGGCGGAGTGGGTCGTCGCCAGGGAGGGGATGGACAGTGATGGAGACGGGAGAGCCGACGAGGATGGGATCGGCGGTCTGGACCTGCACCGGAACTATGTGGAAAACTGGCGGCCCGAGCCGGGGCTCGACTACACGGGTCGGGGCTTCACCCAGCGAGGTGCCGGAGCCTACCCCTTGAGCGAGATCGAGACCCGGTCGGTGGTCGTCTTCCTCCTGGAGCACCCGAACGTCTCGGTTGCCAACAGCATGGATACCTCGGTTCCCATGCACCTTCGGCCTCCTTCCACCTCTCCGGGTCCAGAGCGGATGTATCCTGAGGACCTGGCCTACTACGAGTATTTCGACTCCGTGGGAGTAGCCATCACCGGGTACCCCTATGCCGGTGATGTCTACCACGACTATTCGAGCCGAAGGGGGGACGACTCCGACCCCATGTCCGGAAGCCCTCTCTTCGGGCACGGGCCTGATTTCGGGTACTGGTACTACGGGGCCATCTGGTACGGCGATGAGCTCTGGAACGGCGGCGACTTCGGGGACCGGAACGGAGACGGGGAGGAAGACGACCTCGACGCCCTGGATTGGGATGATCAGGAGAACGGGGGCCAGGCCTTCAAGGACTGGACGCCCTTCCAGCACCCGGAGTTCGGTGAGGTGGAGATCGGTGGGTGGCACCCGAAGTTCTTCTCCCAGAACCCGCCGCCCAGGGAGTTGGAGAAATGGGCTCGGAACGAAGGCCTCTTCAACCTGGCCATGGCGGAGCACCTTCCCCTCCTGGAGATGGAAGGGGTGCGAGTGCGGGAGGTGGGGGACGAGGGTGACCTCACGACCTACGAGGTCCAGGTGACCTGGAGGAACGTGGGTGGGCTTCCCACGGCCCTCCGGCAGGCCCAGCTGGTGAAGATCGTCCAGGAGGACCGGGCCGTCCTGGAGTTCGATGGAGCCCTCACGAGAGGGGAGGAACCCCGGGTGCAGATCCTGGAGCCCTCCGGACGGGGCAACGCCTTCGAGGCAGGCCGCACGGAGGCCGGAGCCACCAATCAGGCCACCTTCCGCGTGCAGCTGAGGGGCGACTCCCCCGCGGAGGGCACGGTGCGCGTCTTGTCCACCAGGGGCGGCGTGCTGGAGGCGGCCTTCACACTGGGTGGGTAGTCCATCACGGGAAACAGGTGGATCCAGAGGGGATCAGACCGGATACGAATGATCTCCTTGAGCGCATGAGATACGGGGCCCCATGTCGGGGCCCCGTATCAGGTTACTGACCCTGTACGGGGTGTAGCCGGGCACCCTGTGGGAGCTTGCGGAGGGCCCCGGGCCTTTCCCTAGATTTGCCCCACTCTGGCCAGCTCCGCTTCGGCGGCGATGTAGCCGAAGGCGGCCCACTGGTCCCTGGCTTCGACGATGCTCCGGAAGATCCCCGATGCTCCCACGGTGTCTCCGTTGTAGAGCTTCCAGTTCCCAATCCCGTACCCCTCGGTCGCCCCTTCCAGGGTCCCGGGGTCGAGACGGGCCTCTTCTCCCTCGCCAGCGGCGTAGAGGCGGAGCAGCTCGAGATAGGCCCCACTCTCGATGACGTCCGGAGCCAGGACGTCCAGATCCAACCCCCGGATGAGACTCTCCGCCTCCTCCAGGCGCCCGGCCCTTCTCAGGCTCATGTACCACCAGTGGGCGGTGGCGATCTTGCTATCGGGATGGACGGAGGCCGCCATGCATCTCTGGTACTTGTCGATCGCCTGGTCGAACTCCCCCTTCAGGTAGTGTGCCAGCCCGTAGTGGTACCAGATGTTGAAGTGGAGGGTGGAAGTAGGGATCCCGCGGGCGTTGGGCTGCCCATCCGGTTCCACCTCATCTTCCGTACCCTCGATGAGCCGGGCTGCCCGTTGGAAGTCGGCAATCGCCTCGTCGAACCTCCTCACCGTGATGAGCCTGTGCCCCCGGTGCCGGTAGAAGCGGGCATCATTCGGGTGGGCCTCGATCCCTCGGGTGAAGATCTCGATGGCCTTCTGATAGTCTCCCAGGTACGCATACCGACGCCCGACCCAGATCAGCGCGTCTGCTCCCGACGGGTCCACCTCCAGCTCCTGCAGGGCCTCCTCGAGTTGATCCTGCCGAGTGGCCCGGAGGTCGTCCGAGATCTCTGGAGGATAGAGAGGCTCACCCAGGAGGGACCACGCCTGGGCACCGGGCGGCAAGGAGGCGGGAAGGCCGGGGGAGGCTGCGGTGTCCCCGCGACCCTCTCTGGAGCCTTCCTGTCCGCAGGAAACAGTCCCAAGGGCCGTGACGAGGAGAATGGGAATCAGGAAAGTCTTCACGAATGCCTCGATGCGTCAGGGTGGCGTCGTATTCAGGATCCTGCACTCCGTGGCTCCGAGCCTCAGCGGAGCATCCAGCCGAGAAAGAGGCCCCCTGACGGTGTCATCGAGGGGGCCTGCGCTGGGTCGGATGGTGGCCGAGAGACGTTCCTGGCCTGCGTGTCAGTCGTCTTCCCAGACGTCTCCATCCCGAGCCTCCTTCGCACCCATGGATACCCCTGTGCCCACGCCCGCGCCGAAGAGTAGTGCCGTGCCAGTCCCTATTAGAGGGAGGATGGCCGCCACGGGAGCCGCGAGAACGGCGGCCGCGACGCCGGCGGCGATCCCCAGCCCGGGTTTTTCCACCAGACGAGTGTAGCGGAGCCTTCTCCGTACGAATTTCCGGGATTTCAAGTGGCCGTATATGCTGGCGGCTCCGGCGATTCCGATTCCGATGAGCTCGAACATTACCCTGCCTTCTAAGATTTCCGCTGTGTCCGGGCGAGGGTTTCTCTCGAGACCCCGAAGCCCGTTCTCTCCAATCCCTACGGTGGGCCCAGTCCGGGGGTTTCGGCCGGATTTCGGGTCCCGGCCCCGCCCCCGCCTTCAGGGCACGAACCTCTCCTTAGAAGATGTTCATCAGGATGCCACCGGCAAAGACCTTCTGATTGACGTAGTCCTTCCAGATCTGGTACCTGATCTCCCCGAAGGGCTGGAACCTGTGAAACGTCGGTCCCTGCAAGACGATCCCTGCCAGGAAGTTGACACCCGTGTCGCTGTCGTCACCCGCGGGGGTCTCGCCTTCCCACTTCTGGAAGGCGAGGCCGGCCCCGAAGTAGGGTTTCACGGGGGACGGCACCGGGAGAGACCAGAGGAGGTTCACCCCCATCTCCTTCAGGTCGCACTTCAGGGTCCCGCAGTCCGGTGCGTAGAAGTCGTACGTACCCTGTACGGTGAACCCAATGAGTGGGAACCCTACGTGGACGCGGGGTCCCACGCCCCAGGTGACATTCTCTTGAACATCGGTATTCGCCGAGACCTGGCCCCCGATGGCGAGGATCTGAGCCGCGGAGGGTGCCGCCATGGCAACGCTACCAAGGGAGAGGGAGGCCAGCACCGCGCCAATCCGTCCGGATCCCTTCCACATTCTCTTTCTCCTCAAGTGAGCTACCGTTCTTCGGGGGAAACACTGCTCCTGGGACCCCGCACCCGCTGCCCGGTTCCCGGCGGACCTCGCCAGCCCCGACCCGTCCACAACCCTTTCTAAAGTTAGCCCTCGGGGGCCGACCCCTGCCAGCCGCCTGCCGCGAGAACCCCTCGGCACGGAGACATGAGGAAGGTGTTGGCGGCCACCCGGCCCAGGAGAATCGCAACTGCGGCGGCGGTTACACCCACCATCCCCATCCTCCAGCCAAGCAGTGGAAAGAGGAGGGCGATTCCACCCACCTCCAGTGCCGTTGCCAGGGTAATGGGCCGAGTCCTCCTCCCCACCACCAGGAGGGACCTCTGGAACGAGAGGAGGACCGACATGAACGGGATGGGCACCAGAATCGCGGTGGGCAGAATCGCGAAGGCCGCCAGCTCGGGGGTGAGACCCGAAACGATCTCAAACCAGAAGCGGGACAGGGGAGTGAACGCCACCAGGGCCATGGCCCCGGATGCACCTATTCCCAGCACGAGGGCGAATCGGGCCAGGGGCCGGAAATGCTCATGGCGCTTTCCGATGAGGGCGATGGAGACCTCCTGGAAGGAGAGCCCCATGGACCGGAAGAGAAAGACCAGGGAGACCACAACCGGGAAGACCGCCAGGGACTCCACCGGGGCCGCGGCCCGGCCCATGAAGAAGGTCATCATGGGCTGGGCGGCCAGTCCGATGAGGGACGTCAAGGCCAGGGGGTAGTAGAAGCGCAGGATTCTCCCGTACGTGAGCTCCCCTTCCCTGTCGCCGGGGTCTTCACTCGCGTTCGATGGGGCCGCCTCCGGAAGGGACCGGAGAGACCGCAGGGCCATGAGGTGGCTGGCGACGGCTTCGGCCATCACACCCATGGAAAGACTCGCTGCCCCCACCCAGGCGCCATGGGGCTTCACGAAGAGAAACAAGGTCAGTCCCGTGGAGGCCATGGTGGTGAGGCGGACCACCGTCCCCATGGCCACGAGGCGGGTCCGCCCATCCCGGATCAGAAGCCCCTGGTACAGGCGACGGTGGCCGATGGCAGCCGGCCAGGGGAGAAGGAGCCAGAGCGCGCCGTACACCAGGGTGGCTACTTCGGGCGGAAGGGCGATGAGGTCCAGCATCACGAAACTGAAGACGGCGGGGATCAGGATCAGAAGCTGGACTACCGTGACGATTCCGTTGAGGGAGTATGTGAAGTTCCTGAGACGCCTGAACTTGAGGAGATCCTCCGCCAGCGCCGTGGAGGCGCTCATGATCATGATGACGGGTGCCTCTACGAGGAGGGCGAAGGCGAAAGCCACCCCGTAGGCGGCCAGGTTGAACCGCGCTTCCGGCAGGCGGGCGATGACGGCCGCCAGGAACGGCCCCTCCACGGACATCATGAGCCACGTGGCCGCCAGGGGAAGCCAGAAGAGGAAGATCGCCTTCTGTGTGCGCTCGGCCGTCACGACGTTCCGCCGGAGAATGAGAAGAGCCCTGCATCCCTCGCCGGGTGCAGGGCGCCCACCAAACCCTATAATCTCGTCGATTCACGGGCGGACGCAACTTGTCCCGGTCCGGAAAAATGGTCCGGGAAAGCCCACGTCCGAAAGACCCTTCCTGGCTGCCGAATCCTGAAGGGAGTATATTTTTTCCGAACCTGCCAATACTTCCTGGCGGGGGACCCGGCATCCACTCCGCGCCTGGGGGTGTTTCCTCTCAGCCGCCTAGCCTACCAGGGGAGAATCACCGAATGGAAGAGCAGACGAAGCAGGTGCGTTGGGTCACTTCGATCGCGGTGGTTGGATCGGTTCTCACGGGCTTTGCCGCGCTGTATGGGGCGGTGTTGACGTTCGTGGCACGAGACTTCGCGGGGTTCGGCACCTGCCTCCTGGCTGCGGCAGTGGTGTTCGGCCTCATGGCCCACGTCACGCTCCGCAAGTAAAAGACCAGTCGGTCGTCCGGCGCCGAGTGGGAGGCTGCTCCCCACACCGCGGTTCGGCGCCCGGGCGAGGGGGGCCCGGCAACCCGGGTCAGCGAATACGCAGGCTAGCGACAAGAGGGAGGTGATCTGATCCCAGATCCCCTCCCAGCCAGGCGCCTGTGACCTTCAGATCCCCGTTGGCCAGGATGTGGTCGATCCGGGCGCGGATCCATCCATTCCGCCGGGTTCCCCCGAGGCCTCGCCCAAACAGGGAGAAAGTGTTCTGCCACCGGCCCCAGACCTGCCTGTAGGGCCGGCTCTCCGGGGGGGTGTTGAAGTCCCCCAGCACGATATGGGGCCCGACGAACCCATCGGCCCAGACCCTGGCCCGCCGCAGCTCGATCCCCCTCAGGAACGACTTCTCCGCGATCCTCGGAATCCCCTCCAGCAGGTGCCCGGCACGCAACAGCTCGAACCCGGCGCGGGGAGTCTCCAGGTGGACGTTGGTCACATGCACGGGAGACCCGTTCACATCCAGTGTGTAGGTGACCGCCACACCGGATCCCCCCGCGGATTCGAGGGCCTCTCGTTCCATCTCCGTGACCTCGGTGATGGGGAAACGACTGGCAAAGCATACGCCGCTCCGGATGTCCACCTGCCAGTCCAGAGCCTCCCGGAGGCTGGCGCTGAGCTCGCCGGCACATTCCTGGAACGCGGCGAGATCCGCGCTCCATTCCCTGAGCATGGCCATGGAGGTTCGGGTAAGGTCTACTCCGCCACCGGCGTTGAAGCTCACGACCCGGAGGTCTCCGTCCTGCCTGCCGGTGAGGACTGACCTCCACCCGGTTCGGAGGCCCATCACCGGACCGAGGACGATGAGGGCCGTCAACAGCAGGGATGGGAT
>Ga0316577_10000496_pt1 | contig 15596 bp, 11 predicted proteins | sample S5NA_FD_203073 | JGI IMG/M metagenome (GOLD analysis project Ga0316577, IMG submission 203073) | Rhizosphere microbial communities from salt marsh grasses in Alabama, United States - S5-7_050615r2r1 | ecosystem: Host-associated > Plants > Roots > Rhizosphere | place: USA: Alabama | collected... | reverse complement strand
TGTTCAGGGGGGTTTTCGCGCGGTGAACACCAGGCGTGTCAATGAACACCATTTGCGCGCCGGGGGAGTTGAGGATACCGAGAATCCGGTTGCGTGTCGTTTGGGGCTTTTTGGAGGTAATGGAGATCTTTTCGCCCAACAGACGATTGAGGAGGGTCGATTTACCGGCATTGGGGGCCCCGACGATGCCCACAAAACCGGCCTTGAATTCGCTTTGCGGTTCATGCGGAAGTGGTTCTCGGGCAGGGGGCATATTTTTAATTTCTCCTGAATGACGGTTAAACCTTCTTTGGCGTCGCACTTGAGACAGAAAGCCTGATGAATTGGCCATTTAAAACTTCATCGGCAGATCAGCGGGGTCTCACCAATGAGACGGTTGATTGCCTGCCAGACAGCCTCCCGGCCGAGCCGGGTTTTCGCCGAAAACAGGATCAGGTCTTCGCTGGAGACGCCGAATCCCTGGGCAACGGCCCGCCGGCGGATCTGTTGTTTATTTTTAGAAAGCTTATCACACTTGGTCAGAACCAGCAGATCTGGAATCTGATAACGTGAGAGCCAATCGCGCAGCTGGAACTCCTCTGCGCCTGGCTGACGTCGAATATCCATGATCAGCGTGACCCCCTTGAGCGCTCTGCGCTGGGAAAGATAGGTTTCCACCATGGGACCCCATTGGCGTTTGACCGCCACGGGGACCCTGGCATAGCCATAGCCGGGCAGATCCACCAGGGAAAGCGTGTCATTGACCCAAAAAAAATTGATTAGCTGGGTTCGGCCCGGCGTGGCACTGGTCTTGACCAGGCGCCGTCGGTTGACTAGGGTGTTGATTAGTGACGATTTTCCCACATTGGATCGCCCGGCAAAGGCGATTTCGGGTCCTTGTGAAGGCGCGTACTGGGAGGGCTTAACAGCACTGGTGATAAATTCAGCCGACTTGATGATCATTTCCGGACGGTTGATAGATAGTCTTGCAAGCGCTGCAAGCCTTTGCCAATATTGGCCATGGAGTTGGCATAGGAGAAGCGCAGGTATCCTTCACCATTGGGCCCAAAGTCGATTCCCGGTGAAACCCCCACGCCGGCTTTCTCCAGGATATCAAAGGCCAAGCCGTATGAGTCGCTGGATATGTGTTTGGCATTGGCAAAAACGTAGAAGGCGCCGGTAGGCTCGACGGTGATTCCCAGCCCCATCTCTTTGAGGCGTTTGATCATGAAACGACGTCGCTGGTCGTAGCGCTCCTTCATTTGGTGGACATCCTCGCCGGCCTCCTCAAGGGCGGCGATGCCGGCCCTCTGAACCATGGCATTGGCGGAAATGAAGAAGTTCTGATGGATCTTCTGAATGGGACGCACAAATGGTTTGGGTGCAATCAGATAACCCAGGCGCAAACCGGTCATGGCATAAAGTTTGGAAAAACCGTTGAACACAAAGGCCTTGTCGGTGAATTCTAGAATTGTGTGCTCTTTTCCCTCATAAACCAGGCCGTGATAGATTTCATCCGAAACGATGGTCACGCCCAATTGAGCGATTTGGCGCATACGCTGCTCTGACAACAGGTTCCCAGTGGGATTGGAAGGAGAGTTAATCATAACAGCCATAGTACGGGGGCTCATCTTGGCCTGGATGCCTTCAGCCGTATATTGAAAGCCGTCTTCTTCAAACACCGGCACCCGGACCGGCACACCCTGAACAAATTTGATGAAATTAGGGTAGCAGGCATAATGGGGATCCGAAAGAATCACTTCGTCACCAGGTTCCAAAAGGGTGGCAAAGGTCATGAAAATGGCTGGAGAGCTTCCGGATGTGACAATCACCTGGTCGGGATCGACCGCAACGTGATAGGTTTTGGCGTAATATTGGCAGATGGCCTCACGCAGTTCCAACAACCCCAAGCTATGCGTATAGTGGGTGTGGCCGTCCGCCAGGGCCTTGCATGCGGCGGCTTTGATACATGCAGGGGTGTCAAAATCGGGTTCGCCCACCTCCAGGTGAATGATATGTCGGCCCTGGCATTCAAGCTCGCAAGCCCGTTCCAGCACATCCATGACGATAAAAGAGGTCATATCATGCGCACGCTTTGAGACCATCTTCCCTCCATGATATCATCGATTCGCTGGCGCTGTGATAAAATTTAGGTCAACAGCCATTGCCAATTCATGATAAAGCGCTTCTAAAAACCCTCAAGCAAGGGTATTATACCACCTTATTGAGTGGATACTCAATAATCCCCTCGGCACCATTGTGCAGCAGGTCGGGAATCAGGTCTCGCACCACCTGGGTATCAACGACAGTTTCCACTGAAAACCAGTCGGTCTGATAGAGGGGCGCTACTGTGGGTGCATTGAGGCTTGGCAACAGGGCCGTCACCGTTTCAAGCTTGTCGTGGGGAACATTCATTTTCAACCCAACCAACTTTTCACCCCGCAGGGCTCCTCTCAGCAGCAGGGAGATTTGCTCGATCTTGTGGCGCTTGAGCGGGTTTTGCCACGAGTCGTGATTGGCAATCAGTTGGGTGTTGGTCTGCATCAGTTCATGGATGATGCGCAACCCATGTGCTTTGATAGTACTGCCCGTTTCGGTGACTTCCACAACAGCATCGGCCAGACCCGATACCACTTTGGCTTCGGTGGCACCCCATGAAAACTCCACTTCAACGTTGATATGGCGTTGGGAAAAATAGCGCCTGGTGTAGGCTACTAACTCTGTAGCAATTTTCTTCCCATTGAGTTGGTCCAGGCGCTGAATTTTCGAGTCGAAGGGGACCGCCAGGACCCAGCGGGCCGGTCGTGAACTGACCTTTGAGTAGACCAGGTTGGCGACGACATGAATGTCGGAGTTGTTCTCGGCAATCCAATCTTTACCGGTCAGGCCGGCGTCCAGGGTTCCATTTTCCACGTAACGGGACATCTCCTGGGCGCGGCAAATGGCGCACTCGATGCCGTCATCGTTGATCTCAGGGAAATAGCTGCGGCCGTTGACATCGATCTGCCAACCAGAGCGTTTGAAAAGGGAGATGGTGGCGTTCTGCAGGCTGCCTTTGGGAATGCCCAGCTTCAGAGGTGGGTTCATTTTCCGTACACCTCCTTGGGATCGAAGACCGGTCGGCCGATGGATTGTACACCGCCGCCAGCAAAGCTACGATGAAAACAACTGCGATAACCCGTATGGCAGGCGGCACCGCCGACCTGCTCCACGAGCAGAAGGACGGTGTCATCGTCGCAATCAACACGGATCTCCTTGATCACCTGGATGTGTCCCGAGGTGAGCCCCTTGGTCCATAGGGTATTGCGGCTGCGGCTGTAGTAGGTGGCTTGGCCCGTTCGGCAGGTGGTCTCCCAAGCCGCCTCATTCATATAAGCCAGCATAAGCACTTCGCCGGTCTTATGATCCTGGGCGATGGCCGGCACCAAGCCGCCCTGTTTTTCGAAATTCAATTTGTACATGGCAACTCCTCGAGCGTCAAAATTTCGGCGATTAAACAAAGTCTTGTAAAATTTAAGGTGCTTAAAGTCAATTTTATTTTATTGATACTACTACAGAGGGCATTCTATGTGAGTGCTGGTCGCCTCTCATGTCCCTTCACCACCTGGTTCAGTGAGAATTGTTGCTTGGACGGCAAGAAACTTGCTTAATAAAAACAACTTTGGTAATTACTTTATTAATTGGTACTGAAGGACGATGAAACGCGACCATCGCGACACCGCCCGTGGGCGTTACATGACAAGGTCGCGGGCGGGGCCGGATTAATGGCGCCGATCATCCAATATCAGTACCTTTAACAATTGAATTGAAGACGATCGCAATCGCATATGGTCAAATCGAAAAGCACGTCTCAGATCTTAAAAAAACGTGCCAGAAAAAAGAGTAACGGATCATTTGGGAAATTCGTTAAATGGTCCCTATTGATCGTTATGCTCATGATGCTGGGCAGTGCTGCGGCCGGCACGGGATTCTTTATCTGGTTGAGCCGAGATCTGCCCAAAATCACCACCCTGAGGGATTATCAGCCCCCCACCATTACCACGGTCTACTCGGATGATGGCCATAAAATCGGGGAATTTTACAAAGAACGTCGCCTTGTGGTGCCTCTGGAAAAAATACCCGATCAGCTCAAACAAGCCTTTGTTGCAGCGGAAGACGCGCGTTTTTACAAACACCAGGGGATCGATTTTTTAGGTATTATCAGGGCGTTTATTAAAAATATAGAAGCTGGTGGAATTGTTCAAGGGGGCAGTACGATCACCCAGCAGGTCACCAAATCATTTTTTCTGACCCCTGAACGCAGTTACAATCGCAAGATCAAAGAGGCCATCCTGGCTTACCGGCTGGATAAAGCGTTCCGGAAGGAGGATATCCTCTATCTTTATCTCAATCAGATCTACCTTGGCCACGGTGCCTATGGCGTTGAAGCCGCGGCAGAAAACTATTTCGGTAAACCGGTCGATCAATTGAATCTGGCTGAGTGTGCCATATTGGCCGGGTTGCCCCAGGCACCCAGCCGCTACTCCCCCTTTCGCTATCCCGAACGTGCCCGCCAGCGCCAGATTTACGTTCTCAATCGAATGCTCGACGAAGGCTATATCACCAATCAGGAGGCCACCGAGGCGATCAATACCAAATTGGACATCAAGCCACGCCGTAATTGGTATATGGAGGAGGTACCGATCTATACCGAGCACGTTCGCCGATATGTGGCGGAGAAATACGGCGAGGATATTTTATATACGGGTGGGTTGAAAATCTATACAGCGGTGAATATCGACATGCAAAAGGCCGCCCGCAAGGAGGTCCTGAAAGGGTTGCGGGAATTGGATCGTCGCATGGGATTTCGAGGCCCTTTGCAGCATTTGGCCAAAGAGGAGATTGAAACGTTTTCCAAGACCCTGGAAGGCGAGTTGGAAGAGAACCCACTGGCCGTGGGGCAACGGGTGCGCGGTGTGGTGGTGGATGTGGACGATAAAAACGAATCCGTCGTCGTTCGCATGGGAAAGGCCCGGGGGCGGATTGAACTGGAAAACATGCGTTGGGCGCGCCGGCCCAATTCGCAAATCCCATACTATACGGCAAAGGTCCGAAAACCGTCAGAAGCGCTTTCGGTGGGCGACGTGATCCAGGTGGAACTTATTGAAAAGGATGCCGAAAGTGAAGAGTGGAAGCTTTCTCTGGACCAAGAACCCATCGCCCAGTCAGCATTGCTATGTATTGAAGCCGAAACAGGCCTCGTTAAGGCCATGATCGGCGGTCGTGATTTTACCCAAAGCCAGTTCAATCGAGCCATTCAGTCACGGCGCCAGCCCGGCTCGGCCTTTAAACCCATAATCTATGCGGCCGCCCTGGACAAGGGATTCACCCCTGCCACGGAAATCATCGATTCACCCATCGTCTTCAAGGATGTGGTTCACGATTTTACCTGGAAACCCAAAAATTACGGTAAAAAATTCTACGGTCCGACGCTGTTTCGCGAAGCCATGGCCCACTCACGCAATGTGGTGACCATTAAAATTCTCCAAGATATCGGTATCGATTATACCATTGAATATGCCCGCAAACTGGGAATCACCTCACGGCTCAGCGAGGATCTCTCGATTGCCTTGGGATCTTCCGGGGTTTCCCTCCTAGAGATTGTACGGGCGTATTCGGTTTTCACCAATTTGGGCTATCTGGTAGAACCGGTATTCGTGACCAAAATCGAGGATCGTGCCGGCCATGTGCTCGAGGAGATGAGCCCGGTGCGCACCAAGGTCATCGACAAAAGCACCGCGTACATCATGACCAGCCTATTGGAAGGGGTTGTGCAGAATGGCACAGGATGGCGCGTCAGGGACCTCAATCGGCCGGTAGCCGGCAAGACCGGCACCACCAACAATTTGTTTGATGCCTGGTTCGTTGGCTATACCCCTGAATACATCACCGGAACGTGGGTCGGATTTGATGAGGAGCGGTCTCTAGGGGCCGGCGAGACCGGTTCACGGGCGGCCAGCCCCATTTGGCTCGGTTTCATGGAGCAGGTTCTGAAAGATCATCCGGTGCGGAGTTTTCAAGTTCCGGAGGGAGTGGTTTTTGCCAAGATCGATGCAAAGACCGGCATGTTGCCCATTGCCCAGTCGAAAAAGACCATCTTCGAATGTTTTAAGGAAGGTACGGTTCCCACCCGACATACCCAACCGCCTGACACCATCACCGAAGCCGACGATTTCTTTAAATCGGACATGTGAGCCATGGCCATTGCGCCGGTTCACAAGCGATTCCCTTGATGCCGTCCGGTGTAAGCGCTTTCGGATACCGAGATGAATCTGCGACTCATTCTTAAGGTGTTGGCCCTGCTGGCGTTCTCTTTTGCAACCACCGCCGGGTATCTCTACTATGCATCCCTGCGTAAATATGCCCTTCAGGAGGCCGAACGCGAGGCCCTGATGCAAGTGGAAGCCATGCGTAAAAACCTTGCCGTCTTCCTATCGGAGAATACCCGGCCGGTGGTGACCCTGGCCGGATTAGAAGAGGTACGCCTATCGCTGTTGTGGCAAGATGATGATATTGCCGAGAAGACCAATCAAATTCTGGACCACTTCAATAAAACCCTCGCCGGCGATGTCTGTTATTTGATGGATGCCCAAGGGGTGACGTGTTATTCCAGCAACCGCAACGCGCCAGATAGCTTTGTCGGCCAGAATTTCGCCTTTCGGCCCTATTTTCAAACCGCCATGCAGGGCAGGACCACAACTTACCTGGCCCTGGGAACCACTTCCCAAAAGCGCGGGCTTTATACCAGCTATCCCATTTACGGCAACCCGGACGATGGACCCATCGGTGTTGCGGTCATCAAGTCATCCATCGATCGGATCGAAAAAAAATTGGATCTACCTCCAAGCGAGATCTTGCTGGTCACCGACCCCCTGGGGATCATATTCATTTCCAACCGCAAGGTATTGTTGTTTGACTCTGCCTGGAAGTTGTCTTCCGAACAGGTCAAGCACATCGCCCAAGAGCGCCAATTCGGCAACGGCCCATGGCGATGGGCGGGCTTCACCCGTAAAGATGACCGACATGTGGTGGACCGCTCGGGCAATCGCTATTTGATGTATCAGGTGCGCCTCGATGGTTTTCCCGGTTGGACGGTTTACCATTTGAGGGATGTCAAAAGCGTGGCAAGATTCGTGTCCGATCCCTTGATCCGGATTACGGGACCCATTGTGGCCGCCTATTGCATCATGGTCGGTGCCGCTGTGTTCATGCTTTATCGTAAAGCCAACACGGTCCTTGTTGAGCGTAAATTGGCCGAGGATGCCCTAAGGACCAGCGAAAGGCGCTATCGAAGCCTCTACCACAACACGCCGGCCATGCTGCATTCCATTGATCCCAAAACAGGGCGTCTGATCAGTGTGAGCGAATATTGGGCCAAGGCTTTGGGATATTCTTTGGATGAGGTGGTGGTGCGCCACTTGATCGATTTCCTGACCCCTGAGTCACGCGCCTATGCGGAGAAAAAGGTACTGCCGGAGTTTCTGAAACAGGGCTACTGTCACGACGTTCCCTATCAGTTTATTAAACGTAACGGTGAGATCGTCGATGTTCTCCTATCGGCAATCAGCGAATGTGATGAAAGCGGCCGAATCATTCGGTCCCTGGCCGTTTCCATCGATGTCACCCAACAGAAAAGGGCTGAAGCAGCCCTGCGCAAGGCCAAGGAGGAATTGAGCTGCTATTCACAGGATCTCGAGCGGCAGGTCCGCCAGCGTACCCGCGAGATGATCTCCATGGAAAAAAAGGCCCATGATCAACTACGCCGGCTTTCGGGCAGCATCATGGAGAATCAGGAAAAGGAGCGAGCCAATATCGCCCGGGAGCTACACGACGAGTTGGGGCAGGTGCTGACAGCCCTGCGCATCGATGCGGCCTGGATTCAAAAACGGATGACAGCCAAAGATTCCAGATCGGCCGAGCGGGCTGGGGCCATGTGTGAACTCATTGACGACACCATTGAGTCGGTACGGTCCATGGCCATCCGATTGCGTCCCGGAGTTTTGGACCATCTGGGGCTGGTGGATGCCCTGGAGTGGTATACAACTGATTTCGAGCGTCGCACGGGGATCGCTTGTATATTTGAAAATCGAGGTGTAACCAGCGTGAGCGTCAACGTGGCCACGGCCGCCTATCGGATCACCCAAGAGGCCTTGACCAATGTGGCCAGGCATTCGCACGCAGGCCGCGTGGCGGTTCGGTTGCGAATGGCCAACGGAAATTTGATCCTCACCGTGGATGATAATGGCTGTGGTGTGGACACCCAACGGCTGGATGAATCTACCGGTTTGGGCGTGGCGGGTATGCGCGAGAGGGCCATGCTCGTGGGGGGGAGTCTGGCAGTGAAATCGATCAAGACCGGGGGTACCCGCGTTCAGTTTAAAGTGCCCAATGATGGTGACAGGAGGATGGATGCATGATTAAGGTGTTGTTGGCCGACGATCATGCCATCGTAAGGGCAGGATTGCGACGGATCGTGGAGGATGAAAACGACATGGCGGTCATTGCCGAGGCGGCCGACGGCCGTGAAGCCATCCGCAGGGTGTACCGCCAGGCTCCGGATGTTGCAGTCATCGATATCTCCATGCCCAAACTCGACGGGCTGGAGGTGATCAGTCGGCTGCATGCTGAATTTCCCAAACTGCCGATCATCGTGCTCACCATGCATGCCGAAGACCAGTATATCGTGCGTGCCATTGAGGCCGGTGCCATGGGTTATATCACCAAGCAGTCGGCCCCGGAGCAGTTGGTCGCCGCGATTCGAAAGGTCTGCGGTGGCATGCGCTTCTTAACGCCCGAAGCGAGCGAGGCCCTGGCACTTCGGGTGGCGAAAGGTAAAAAGAACCAGTCCCCCCTTGATTTGCTCTCCAACCGTGAACTTCAAGTGTTGCGCCAACTGGCCTTGGGACATACCAATCGGGAGATTGCCGAAGCCTACCACATCAGCATCAAGACGGTGGACACCTATCGGTTTCGATTGCTGAAAAAGTTGAACCTGCGCAACAACGCCGAATTATCCCGTTTTGCCATGCAGAACCGACTCGTGGAGCCTTAGTGGTCGTGGGCATCAATACGCTGACATGCAATGGCCGATGCATCCTGTCCTGGCTGGGTTGCTCGGCGCTCAAATACACTGGGTATTCCCACACCTTGCGCCGCGGACGCGGCCCCCATCGCGGTGGGTCACCCTGTTGATGCCCACCAATGGGCAGCAACGTAAGAAAAAATCCTACATTGAAATCAGAAATCATCTAATTGAAGAATTGAACCCACCTTGTTAGTGATACCCAATACAGGAAAAGGCCCCTTCAGTCGGCCAAGCGCTTGATCAGGCAAACCCAGGAGCAGTGATGGGGGTCAATTCTACGCCCCCATGGCATACGAGCCACACGGCCAGCCCTCCACGGGATATGGTATAGGCCGGCGCAGGGGCTGTCAGGAGCAGCGTTCCGGCATTAAACGCCGAGGAAAGGTAAGGAGAAAAAAAGGAGGAATAGGCATGAGAAAGCATTTGTTGATCGGTTTGCTGGCGATAACCATGGTTGCTCTGGGATTGACACCGGTTGCAGCTGAAAATTACAGTCTCAAGATCGGCGGTGGCCCCACAGGAGGAACCTTCAACACCTTTGCAAACGGCATGGCGATTTACCTTCCCAAGGTACTGAAAAACACACAGGCCACTGCGGTGGGTTCCGGCGGCTCGGTTGAGAACGTCAAGCGCGTTTCCCACAACGAGTCGAACATCGGTCTTTGCTATGCCGTGGACAGCGCCTTGGGCTACGCTGGGAAACTGCCCCAGGACAACACCGCCTATAAAGACCTGCGCGCCATGGGGTACCTGTACGGGGCACCGGCTCAGCTGATCGTGAAGGCCGACAGTAAAATCATGTCATCCTTCGATCTGAAGGGCAAACGCGTGGCGGTGGGCAATGCCGGTTCGGGGGCCGCCGCCAGCGCCGAGCGTTTTTTCCGCCATATCGGGATCTGGGACAATTTCAAACCCACCTTCATGGGATACTCAGCCGCCGCCAGCGCATTTAAAGATGGCAAGATCGACGCTTTCTGGGTCCTGGTGGGATATCCCAACAGCTCTGTCATCGAAGCCAGCGTACAAGTCAAGATCCGCCTGATCGACGTGGGCGTCGATGCGGAAAAAAGCGGGTTCTACGATGCCTTCGCTTACAGCCCCACAGTTATTCCGGCCGGCACGTATGGCAAAGGGATGCCGGAGTGCAAGAGCTTCCAGGATTCCACCATCTTGAGCGTCAACAAGGACATGCCAGAGGAGTTGGTTTACAACATCATGAAGGCCCTCTGGTCCGATAAGGGTATGGCCGCCATGGTGGCGGCAAAAAAGACGTTTAAGGAGATGAACCTGGAGAATGGATTCCGGGGCGCATCGGTACCCCTGCACCCGGGTGCCGTGAAATTCTGGAAAGAGCAGGGTAAGGAAATTCCGGCCGAACTGATGCCTTAAGGGCATCCTTTCAGCGTTAAGTGTAACCCCCCTCCGAGGGGGAGGCAAGCTGTCGCCCCCCCGGAGGTTAACCCGCGACATCCATCATCGATGTCCATGGCGCTTGGTAACACGATGTGAGGTGATTTGCATGGCCGAAACCGAAATCCCAAAAGATGCCGATCAGGACAAACTCCAAGAGATCGTTCAAAAGGACGCCCGTTCGGGACGCACCCTTACCGGTTTTTGGTACTATGCCACAGCCGGAATGGGGATCTTTATGGTCCTCTTTTACATGTACTGCGCGGCAGTCCCGGTGGATACCCAATATTTTCTGGGGCTCTATGTCCTGTTGACCTATATATTGGTCTTTCTCAACTATCCGCTCTGGCGGGGATCCCCCATGGACCGCCCCTCCTGGCTCGATGTGGGCTTGGCTGTGGCTGCGGCAATCGTGGTGGGTTACTACATCGTCGAGTATGAGGCCATCAACTATCGGATGGGGTCGGAAACCGCCCTTGACACAGCGGTGAGCACCATCGGGATTTTCATCTCCCTGGAGGTGGCCCGCCGGGTATTGGGCCGGTCCATGACCCTGGTGGGGGTTGTCTTTCTGCTCTACGCCTTCTGGGGCGATCTGCTCCATTATGTTCCCATCCTCAAGGCCTTTGCCCACACCGGCTTCGCCATGGATCGGGCCTTGAACCATATCTACATGAAGCAGGAGGGTGTCTTTGGAATCATGGCCACCGTCCTGGTGACCTATGTGATTCTGTTCATCTTTTTTGGGGCTTTTCTCAAGGCATCCGGTGCCAGCCGCTTTTTTCTGGATGTCCCCATGGCCCTGGCGGGTCGTTCGGTTGGCGGGCCTGCCAAAGTAGCCGTGATCGCGTCGGGTTTTTTCGGGTCAGTGTCCGGATCGGCCATCGCCAATACTGTTTCCACCGGCGCGTTTACCATTCCATTGATGAAAAAAGCCGGTTTTAAACCCCATGTGGCCGGTGCCATCGAACCGGCAGCCTCCATTGGTGGTATGTTCATGCCGCCCATCATGGGGGCCGGTGGGTTCATCATGGCGGAGATGACGGAGATCCCCTACGTGGATATTATGCTCATCGCCATCTTTCCGGCAATCATCTATTTTCTATCGGTCTTCGTGATGATCCACTTCGAAGCCAAGCGCTACGGACTGGTGGGCATCCAAGACCCCAATGCCCCCACCGCCGGTCAGATACTCAAAAAGCAGTGGTTCATGTCCCTGCCGCTGATCATCATCGTGGTGATGATGCTGGTGGGCTTTTCACCAGGATATGCCGCCTTCTGGGCGATCCTCTCTTGTATTGCCGTCAGCTGGCTGACGCCCGACAGCAAGATGGGCATCCGAGAGATACTGCATGCCATGATGGAGGGGGCCAAATCCACCCTGGTGATCGGTGCTACGGTGGGTGTCATCGGCATCATTGTGGGAACCATTCAGCTCACCGGCATCGGCCTGAAGTTTTCCCAGATCATCATCGAGCTGTCATTCGGCATCCTGCCCCTGGCGATTCTCCTGATTGGGATCGCCTCCCTGGTGCTGGGAATGGGGGTTCCGGTAACGGCCGCCTATCTGATCACGGCCGTGCTGGCCGTGGGTGCCATGACCGATATGCTCTCCAGAACCCTGTGGGGGGTCGGCTTCCAGGAGCTGCAACTGCCCCTGGCAGAACTGCTGGCCGATGATCCCCAGCGCTTGGAGATCACCGCCAAGGTTACCTGGGCCCTGCTGGCATCCCACATGATCGTCTACTGGTTCAGCCAGGACTCCAATATCACACCGCCGGTGTGTGTGGCAGCCTATGCCGGCGCGGCCATCGCCAAGTCAGATCCCTGGAAAACCGGCTGGACCTCCTTTAAGTTTGCCAAGATGCTCTATGTCGGTCCGTTTTTGTTTGCTTTTTCGCCCGGTTTTTTAATGGGGGGGCCTGGTCATATCATTCCCTGGTATCAGGTGGTTTCCACCTGGTTCACCATCATCCTGGGGACCATCGCCTTTGGCAGTTTGACCATGGGTTATTTCCTCTGCGGAATGAAAATCGTTGAGTGGGTAGTGTGCGCCCTGGCGACGCTGTTGCTCTTCTTCCCCCACATCCTGTTATGGGCCACGGGTTGGGATGTTCCTACCCTGCTCGTCGACGGATTAGGCATCGCTTTTTGGGCAGCGGTCTATTTTATGCAAAAAATCAGGATTCGGCGGGATCCTACCCTCGTTCTGCCCATTGATGAGCGCCGGCAGCTCAATGTCGCTGCCGCTTAAAGATCACGCTTTTTCCGCCTCCCCACCCCCCGAAGGCCCTCTCCTGAGCGGGAGGGGGCCTTCAATTCTTCAATAAATCGATTCAACCCTCGCGCCAACCCGCACCTGATCGAGGGCCAGCAGCGGATCAGGCAGAACCGACAGCCCTTTCAATTCAAAAGCCTGGGTGAGCTTAAGGGTGTTTTCATTGCGGATGCCGCGCATTTTGGAAAAGTTTTGGGGATGGACATGGATTGCGGCATTATCAAGGTCGCCCGTTTGCTGGATCAGTCGCTGGGCGGTTCTCAGAAAAAGCGATTGATAAACCAATTCACCGAAGGCTGGGTGATAGGGGCCGGCCAAGGTGGTGGCGCGGTTGGCTAAATCGACACTGGCCTGCAGGCCCATGCGGATCACGGGGATGCCCCAGCGGTGGAACTGTTCAAGTTGACGAGCTGTCAGGGTCACCGCGGTGGTCAATGGCAAGGGTACATACCGGCCCCTGTGATACCAATCCGCCAGCGGGCTGTTGGCCAAAACCAGGGTCGGATAGATGCGGACGAAATCGATCTTCAACTCAATCAGTCGTTGGGTGGTGTCATGCAGTGCTGCTTCGCTGTCGCCGGGAAGGCCCACCATTATTTGGCCGCCGGTGAGCATGCTTTCAGACTTGAGCCGTCCAATGGCATCGATGCTGGCCTGGGCGTCGTGACCGCGCCGGCAAAGGGACAGAACCCGATCGGCCATGGATTGTATTCCGATCTCGATGGTCCTAACCGAAAAACCTTTGATTAAACGCAAGCGGTTGCGGGTGATGGTGTCCGGACGGGTGGAAAAACGGATGCTTGCCACCTTAGCGCGCTGAACCCAATTTTCGGCAACAGCCAGATATTGGGTAATGCGTTCAGGCGGCAAGCCCAAAAAATTACCGCCATAGAAGGCGATCTGTTTTTCATATCGATCACCGCCGCAATAGTCGAGGAAGCGTGCGATATGTTGGTTCAGTTCGGTCGGCTGCCATTGAGGTGTCGTCGCACCGGTGATGCCGGCCTGATCACAGAACACACATCGGTGGGGGCATCCTTGATGGGGGATAAAGACTGGAACGATGAAGGGTTTTTGATGACCCCGGGGATTGTCGAAATTATGGGAAAGACCACCTGGCATGGGGATACCATTACCCGGAAAAGCGCACCATTCCGGCCGGTTCAGGGCTTGGGCAGGGTCGATTCGTTCTGAATCAGTTTGAGTGCCTTGCGGGCGGCTTCCTGTTCGGCCATTTTTTTACTTTTTCCCTCACCCTCGGTTTCCACATTACAGACGCTCATTTGAACACGGAAGGTCTTGTCGTGATCAGGACCACTCTCTTCGACGATCTCATACTGGGGGATCTGGTGGTGGGCAGTTTGGACGAGTTCCTGGAGCCGGCTTTTATAATCCGTGGTAGCGGCCGGTTTGGGCAGGTTATCCAGCAAGGTCGCGAATTGATCCGCAACCATCTTGAATGCCGCCGAAATTCCCCCGTCTATATAAATAGCAGCCACCAGGGCCTCAAAGGTATCCGCTAGGATGGAGCGTTTTTCACGACCCTGGGTCTGGATTTCACCCTTTCCCAAACGGATAAAGTTTCCTATCTTTAGTTGTCGGGCCAGTCGCGCCAGTTGCCGTTCATTAACCAATTTGGCCCGCGCACGCGATAGCTCTCCTTCATTTAGTTCGGGATACTGTTGCATCAGCAAGTGACTGATCACAAGATTCAGCACCGCATCCCCTAAAAACTCCAACCGTTCGTTGTCCTTAATATTTCGATCGGTTTGTTCGTTCACATAGGAACGGTGGCATAGCGCTTCAAATAGCAGTTGGGTATTAAGGAACGTATGACTAAGGCCTTTCTGTAAAGCGGTTAGATCTTGGGTGCTCATTTGGTAATGCTGCTTTCAACCCTGACGGCCTGCGAATGCCGACGGTAGGCACAGCGGACTAATGATTGATAGATAGAGAATGGAACAAAGAGGTCACCGTATCCGCTGCCCATTTCGATTTCAGGCTTGATGGAACCGTGAAAGTCACTGCCCCCCGTCATCAGCAGCCGGTGCTGTCGGGTCAGCTCCGCGAGAGCTTCACGTACTTGACGCGGGTGTTCAGGATAGAGAACCTCAAGCCCTTGCAACCCCATGTTCGCCAACACCCTCACCAATCGTTGGATCTCCGTCCAGTTTCCTGTTGTCAGGTAGGGGTGTGCCAGAACGGAGATGCCGCCGGCTTGCCCGATGATTCTAATGGCGTCATTACTTGAAATACGGAACTTGTCCACATACGCTGGTTGCCCTTTGCCAATATAGCGGCAAAAGGCATCATCCATTGATTGGGCATAGCCGTTCTTGACCATTGCCATCGCCACATGCGCTCGCCCGGCGATACCACCGCCGCTCTGGTCCTGGACATCTTTTTCGCGAATGGGGATTCCCAGCTGATTCAGCCGCCGGATAATTTTTGGAATTCGATTGATTCTTGATTTCTGCAGAACAGCCAATGTCTTTAACAGCTCCGGATGTTCGGGCAGGATTCCATAACCCAAGATATGCAGGCTACCGATGATTTGAAATCCTACCGGGGGCGCCGCGCTGATTTCAATGCCCGTGATAAATTCGATACCCTTTGGGCATTTATGGGAGAGGGCCGAGCGAACGCCATCAACGGTGTCATGGTCAGTAATGGCGACGGCGGTCAGACCGAGTGCAAGGGCTCTACGCAGAATCTGTACCGGTGTCAGGGTGCCATCAGAAGCGGTGGAGTGGACATGCAGATCGATTGCCCCCCGGTGGTTACAATCCAAGTGCTTTCTCGAAT
>Ga0316577_10000495_pt1 | contig 15597 bp, 13 predicted proteins | sample S5NA_FD_203073 | JGI IMG/M metagenome (GOLD analysis project Ga0316577, IMG submission 203073) | Rhizosphere microbial communities from salt marsh grasses in Alabama, United States - S5-7_050615r2r1 | ecosystem: Host-associated > Plants > Roots > Rhizosphere | place: USA: Alabama | collected... | reverse complement strand
CAGTAATAGCGACATCCGCATGATTACACCTCACATCTGGTCAGTTACCAATTGAAAATCACATGTCACCGCGCCATCTATGCGCATGCCAAACTCTCTTTCCTCCAGATCAATTACATCAACACGAATGGCTGAGTAAATTTGATCAAGCACATTCCCGGAGGACTTTGCCATCCATAACCCAACAACATAAACACCAGGATTAAGATGGAGACGATTGATCTTGAATTTAAATTGATTTCGCCCCGCTTTTAATTCTACAGCTTTCCCTAAAGACACCGAATCTGCATTAACCAGCTTTGTACCATATTGATCAAAAATGGTTATCGCAATACTGCTGACAGACCTGGGACCATTTGACTCGATCATCACAGAGAATTCCACTGGCCCGTTCGAATACGGTTTGTAACCAATTTCCTTGCTTGGACTCTCGTAATAAATCGCATCAAAATAGGCTTCACCCGTGCCAACCCGGTCAGCATCGTTCAGCTTGATCCATTCCCGTGGGCCGGCTGAATAAAAATTCGATGAGATGTAATGGGAAACTACGTCGCGAGTTAACCCTTTTTCTACAAGTTTGCCCTTATCTATGTAAATAGTCTCCGAGCACAAACGCTGGATCGCATTCATGTTATGGCTGACAAATAAGACGGTTCGCCCAAGTTTGGCGACATCATCCATCTTTCCAAGGCATTTCTTCTGAAATTCAACATCACCGACTGCAAGCACCTCGTCCACCAGCAATATTTCCGGTTCTAAGTGGGCAGCGACCGCAAAAGCCAGACGAACATACATACCACTGGAATACCTTTTTACCGGTGTGTCCAGAAACTGGTCTATTTCTGCAAATGCAACGATTTCATCAAACTTACGGTTGATCTCTGAGCGATGCATACCTAGGATTGCACCGTTTAAAAATACGTTTTCCCGCCCGGTGAGCTCGGGATGAAAACCAGTCCCTACCTCGAGCAATGAACCCACCCTGCCGTTGATCACCGCTCGCCCACTCGTCGGCTCGGTGATGCGCGAGAGCAGCTTCAGCAGCGTGCTTTTACCTGCACCATTGCGGCCGATAATCCCAAAAACTTCGCCCTGCATCACATTGAAGGATACATCCCTGAGGGCCCAAAATGTACCGTCTTCCTGTTCTTTTTTCCGTTTTTGAAAAGGTGCTGAAATCATATCCACCAGCTGGTCACGCAGAGTATCATGACGCTGCTTTGCCAGACCAATGGTATAAACCTTCGAAAGATGATCGACTTCTATTGAAATATTTGACATCTGTTACCTAGTTGTTAGTCCTGTGGTTGATCTACGTGCCTTAGATAATGTCTGCGAATGTGCGTTCTGTCCGGCGAAAGAAAACTGCTCCACTGATCAATACCAGGATGGAAATCAGGAAAGAGAAAAGCAGAATGATGCCCGGTGCTTGCGCAGTCTCCAGGTAAGGGCTCAACAAAGCCCAACGGAAACCTTCAACAACCGCAGTCATCGGATTTAAAGCCAGCACAAAGCGGAACTGTTCTGGAATCAGGCTTGTTGGGTAGATCACCGGCGTAAGATACATCCAGATTTGAATTAAATAGGGCACCAGGTAATTTATATCCCGGTAGCGAACATTCAATGCTGAAAGCCAGAAACCAAAACCCAGTGCTGTTAACATGGCCAGAAGCAGAAAAGCCGGTAAAAACAAGATAGTCCACGTTGGTGGTACGTGGTAATACAGCATCAACCCAATCAACACGATAAATCCAAATCCAAAGTCAATCAAACCAGATAATATGCTGGATATTGGGATTACCATGCGCGGGAAATAAACCTTCGTTACCAGGTTGGTGTTCATGACCAGGCTGGTGGAAGATTTATTTATAGATGATGCAAAATAATTCCACGGCAACAATGCGGTATAAGAGAAAATTGGATAAGGTACATCTCCCGAAGGTACCCCTAGGAGATTCCCGAATAATGCTGTGAAAACCACCATGCTCACTACAGGCTGCAGGATCACCCAGGTGATGCCTAGGGCTGTTTGCTTGTATCGAACCTTAATATCTCTCCAGACCAGAAAATATAACAATTCCCGGTACTGCCACAGAGCACCCAGCTGGAGTGAAAACCACCCCTTTGACGGTTGGATAATGACTTGATGTTTAACGGTTGGTATGTTTTCTGCCATAGAGTCCAATTATCCTCTGTATGGTAAATTCTGAGAAAAAATATCTACCAGCAATAATGAAAGGTAACTCCGGTTGAAGTGAGGATAGTTAACGCCTGATCCACCTTACGATAAGGCCGATGATGATCAGGATAATTAGACCGATCGCGACCGGAGCGATGATGCCTAACCAGGGTAAATTGCCAGAGTTACCCTGGTCTTCAGGAAATTGAGTTGGTGTTTCTTCCGTTACTTCAATGGTTGGTGCTGGCTGGGTTTTCACAGCTGTAGGTATGGGTGTTGGTGTTGAAACCTGAGTTGGTCTAGCCTGCACAGTCTGGGTTGGTTCGATCCCGGTAACCTCTACTTCTTGATTGGTGAAGATTAATTGGTAAATCTGGCTTCCATCCACAGAAAAATCTGAATTAAGAAGCACAACTCCCAAATTCCCACTGTCAGAAAAATCACTCCCAATGGAGCGAATTTCCGTGATGGGTGAAAACTGGAGATCATATTTGATTTCAGCACTCCAATTTTGCCCATCATATACCCAGTGTTGAAGTGCGTAAGTATCTACGCTTGATCGCACCACGAGCAATAAATGCAGGTGACCGGCTTCGTCGACGGATAAGCTGGGATTGCCAATGATCTCTCCGAACACGGAGACAGGTGAGATACGCTCCCAGGTCTCCCCCCCGTCCAGGGACTGCTCATGCCAGAGGGTTGACCCGCTGCTTCCTTTCTGCTGCCAGACCCGCTGGATTGTGCTGGCTCCAATACCGGCAATATCACTCCATACAACCGGGCCTTCAACCACCAGTGAAGAATCTGACCACGTGTCACCTCCATCACTGGAATTGGCATAATACAGCTCCAGAGGACCTTCACCGGATGGAAGGGAATATCGCGTCCAAAGGATATGCAGATCGTCTTCCCCGGTGATCGCCAATTTTGGATAATCAACCATGTCCCATCGAGCTGCCTGTGCATCAAACACGACCCCGGCACCTGACCAGGACTGGCCGCTGTCTTCTGACTTTGTTACATAAATCCCACGCTGTTCATTGAGGGGAATAGCATAAGATACATATAAATTATCATTTCCGTCAACCAGAATGTCTGGAGAGCTGCCCACCGGTAATGGAGAGGGTAATGTGATCGGATCGGACCACGACTCAGGGATAAAAGCCTGGCTGTTATCCGCCCGGCTGAAATATATCTCCCCACCCGACCCACCACTCCACACGAGAGCAAGCTGGTTTTTGGAGTCAATCGCGGCATCGATTTGTTCAGCCTTCCCGGTTGATGAGATTAATATTTCTGCGGAGGGAGACCACTGTCCTTCCTGTCGAACTGCGTAAATAATACTTTTTCCGCGACTCCCAGCTGCCAGACTGTCAGATTTACTCCAGAACAAGTGATCCTGCCCCTGGTGATCTGCAACTAATTTCGGCGAGAGCAGTTTCACTTCATCCGAATCGACATCTTCCAGAGTTCCCCAACCGGATTCGAGCGGAAACCAATCATTAATATCCAGCAATTGGCGCCTCAACGACCAGATATCTTGACCAATACCCAGATCGCAACCGGTCACATTCATGGAGGTAGTTTCATTTTGCACTATTTGCAGGCAGCCCAATTCGACTGGATTTTGAGTATCAGGATCAATAAAAGCTGTCAATGGTTCTTCCAGCTGGGGATCGCTCCAGCGACTGCCATCCCAGGCAATAAAATACACCTGGTCTGCTTTACCCATCAAGATCGAATACTCTGCTCCGGGAACAATTTGCACCTCGTCCAAGCATATCGGCGTACTTCCGTAAATTGGTTGGCGTAAACTCCAACTTTCTCCCCCGTCCGAAGACCATTGGTAATACTGGTTGCAGAAGGAATCTGGTTTTCCCATGCGCCACGACAGCATCACCTGATCTTGGTTGGCTTCAACCAGAACATTAGAAGGACCCGAACTTACAATCCCTGATTGTGGTTGGTCGATTTCTACAGGATCGCCCCAGGTAGTGCCGCTATCCTCTGAAATCGCCAGATAGATCCGTTCACGGGGACGGTTATCCCAGACGACGTAAACTCGGCTATTATCACCTGCTACACTGGCGCTGACATCTACATTGGAATCAGGCAATTCGAGAGAACGGAAATACGGTGAGGCATAGAGCAATTTGGGTGCCAACCAGGTGCTCGTGCCGTTCCTCAAGCGGCGATAGTAAATCCCGGCGGGTAACGCTTCGATATCGACTGGATTGACATAACTCAAATGGAGATCACCCGATTCATCAAGGGCAACGTCAAAATCCAATACAGAATCACTGATGATCGCACGCGAAGCCCAGGCCGTTGAACTGGGGAGAAGAGATGCTCTTGCACGGCTATAAAACAGGCGGCCGTCGATATCCGTCCAGAAAGCATGAATATATCCGCTGGTATCTGCAATCAAAAATGGGACCACCTCGTTGGTGGGTAAAGACATCGGTGTGGGATCACTCCACTCCAAACCATCTCCCGATGAATGGATCAGGCCTACGAATTCATCCATCCAGAGCACATGGTATATTCCATCCGAATCGACAACCATAACCGGGTCGGTAGCAGACCCGGACCGGGAGATATTGAACGGTTCAGACCAATTAACATCGGATTGTGCCCTCACAGCGGAAGCAAGAAATCCGCCGGATAAAATGAACAAAAAGGTAGCCGCTGCCACGAACCGGATTGAAATTCTGGAGTGAATGGTTTGCTGGAATCGTTTCATTGTTTTTGTTTGTCTCCCTGTAGGGATTACGGTTTCAATAAGTGTGCCAAATTTTCTGCCTGGTCCGCTAAATCGGGTCTTGCGTTCTCTCTCCACCACCAGACATACACTCCCATCTCCTCCTTGGCTTCACCAATACCTTCCAGCATCTGGTAAGCTTGATCGAATGCGCCGTTCCAGGCATACACATATCCCAGGGATTTCCTGATGCCGCGATGCTCAGGATCGATCTGGTGTGCTTCCTCTAATTCCAGCTGTGCAACCTCGAATCTCCTGGCCTGCAAGGAGATCAATCCCAACCTGTGCCATGCTGTACGCTGGCCGGGATTGAGGGCAGCTGCCTGGTGAAAAAGCTCCCGGGCAGAATCAAGTGCTGAAACATCTGCATCGGCATTCCATTGATCTTGTGGCCAATTCAATAAATCCTGCTTTGCCATCTGGACTGCGCCAAGATTCGCATACCAGCTGGAGACGATGGGTTTTCGAAAAAGTATAATCCCCGATAAAACCAGGATCAGCACGATCCCTGGCAGTAAATACCTGCGTCGGATCCCCTTTGTGGATGGTTGCGGGACAGAAAATGCTGCTGCGGTGGTTTCCCCACCATCCTCCCGAAGGATATCATGTGACAGCAGGATCGCAAAGGCAGGGATCAGGAACAATAATGGGGAACCCACCTCACCATAAAGTGGATCATCGGCGAGTCCATGGATCAGGATGATAAACGTGCTGATGATCACCGCCCCAGACATTCTGGATGATAAAGTCGACCTGGGGATCGATCCACTTTTCGTCATCAATCTCCATAATGCTGCGGCTATGATCACCAATATTGACAGCCCGCCTATGAATCCCTGCTCGAAAATCACATCCAGGTAGAAGTTGTGGCTGTAAGCATACGAGAAGTAAGGGATCACCAGCATGTATTGTGAATATTGACCCGCAAAACTGCGTAATCCTCCCCCGGTGAACGGGTAATCGCCGATCAACTTCAGCGTGTTGGTAGCCAGACCATAGCGGCTCTCCCCAGTTGGCAATCCAGGTAAGCGTTCTGCAACCCCCACGATCCCCCCCGGGAGGATACTCACCAGCCAGATCAGGGGCAGGACCAGGATCAGCAGCAGCAGTCCAAATATCAAGAAAGGAGACTTCCTGGCTTTTAGTGCTAAATATTCGCTACCCCGCCAAAGCAGCCAGGTACCGGTGCCGACCACAAGGGCCAGCCACGCTCCTCGGGAACTGGTCAAGAACAACCCGATCAATATGATCAATCCCATCCCAGCGGACAGGATGGTCTGGACCAGGTGATCCTCCTTCCAGGCGTGGTACGCATATGCGAAAGGTATGGGCACAATAATTGCCAGCAACCCGCCTGTGAAATTCGGTGATAAGCCCCTCAAGGTAACGGGGGGACGGATTGCTGTGAGCCATTCTCCAGCGTTTCTGATCAACTCAAAATCGCTGGATTGAGTTTTCCAATCATTTGTGAAAATGAAAATGAAGGCAATTAACACCCCCATCAGCCCGACTAGGCTTGCGACAACCCCCAGGTTCACCCTTGGTTGATTTGCCAGGGCAGAAAAAATTGCTACCGCCCCGACGATCACCCACAATTTTTCAATAGCTGCCTCTTGATTATATGCTGCCCAGACTCCGGTGGCAGCAGTAATGAGGACCAATCCAACCGGAACGATGAAAAGCGGTAATTTAAGGACAGTCCTGCCAGACAGCAGCCTGAGCAGAACGGGGATCAGGACAAGCACCCCCAACCAGGCTCCCCATTTTGGCTGGAGGACGATCAAGGCTCCGAGCGAAATTGTAAAGATTAATTCAGCTAGAGCAAACCAGCGGTTGTTGGCCAACTGCTGCATGAGGATTAATCAGCAGATTGCAGATCACGTTTTGACTGCCATGATAGATGCTGGAGGCCGACACTCAATGCGCTCCTGAAGGTTGAAAAATCTGAAAAAAGCATCTTGAGATAGGTCAGCATCGGACCTGGGCGAAAAGCCCATTCCCTGAAGGCACGCTTCTGCCAGTACAGCAGCCGTTCAGCAGGCAGGTCAGGATAATCAAGGACGGTCCCTTTATCCATATCAACCTGCTCCCAGCGAGTACCCGGCCGGAACCAGCCATTCTCTACCACCTCAAAAAAGAACGGTGTCCCTGGATAAGGGGCGGCAACATGGAAGAGGGCAATATCCAGCGGCAGATGCTTGGAAAATTCAATCGTATCCTGGATGGATTGCTCAGTTTCACCCGGCAGTCCGATGATGAAGTAACCCCAGTTCTTGATGCCGGCCTGCTTCGCCCAGCGTAATGCCCTTTCTGCCTTGGCAGGGTCAGCACCTTTATGCGCGTGCTTGAGAATTTCTTCATTTCCACTTTCAATCCCCCAGGAGATCAACCAGCAGCCAGCCTTCCCCATCAGCTGCAACATTTCCTCGTCCACGAAATCCACCCGGCTGTTGCACATCCATTTTAAATTAATCTTTTCATCAATCATGCGCTGGCAAAGTTCGACCACCTGGTCTCTGCTCACGGTAAACAAATCCGCATACATGTGGATCGTGTTGATGCCCAGCTTCTTCAGCTTCCACAGCTCTTCCATGATCAATTCGGGAGAGCGCAGACGTGCGCTGTACTGGTACGAGACATGCTTGATGCAGTAAGTACACCCTGCCGGGCAACCGCGGCTGGTAACGATAAAGGTGAAAGGTCCCTTGATCATCGGCATGCGGTATTTCTGCAAGGGGAGCAGCTCGTGCTTGGGGATGGGTAGATCATCCAGGTCTTTTATAAATGGCCGCGGGAAGTTCACCACGATCTCAGCCCCATCGCGCCAGGCCAAACCCTTGATCTTATGCAGGTCGAGGTCGCCCTGCTCGTCGATAGCCGGCTCGTACAGCGGGTCGTGTTCGCTGAATAGATGCTGAATCTCGGGTGATCTTTCTGAGATCTTGCCTTCCAGGTTATCCAGCAAATCGCGAATTGACAGATCGGGCTCACCCACCAGCACATAATCCAGGCTGGGATATGGGCGCAGCGACTCACGCGGGATGGGTGTCACATGGGTGCCAAAAGCGATCGTCACTGCGCCGCGGGATTTGGCCAGGAAACAGCCGTACATATCATTTTCTAGGGTGGGGGCGGTCACCTGGGTCATGTAATACCGCGGCTGGTATTTATCGATCAGCTTTGCAAATTCCTTCCAACCCATACGCTCTGCGTTGGCATCGATGATCTTCAATTTGTAGACCGGATCAAGCAAAGCTGCCATTTGCGCCAGTGAAACCTGGGGCCAGACCATATTCTCCCTGGTTCTGCGCCCTACCCGGTGCTGGGTGCGGATCCATAAGGCACCGTCTGGAGTCGGTGGATTAACCAGCAGTATATCCACCGCATCCGCTGACCGGGGTGTATTAAGCAGACCATCGCGAACGATATCATCTGCACTGGGGAATTTTGCCATACGCAGATTAGGAATCCTGCGCGTTCCCAGATTTTCCTTAATTTCTACTTCGCCTTGTACCATTACCTGTACTCCTGTATATGATCAGAAACCCACCAAAACCAATAATAGGTTGTTTTATGACGATTCAGCGCTAAGACCCATGTCACTGCGGGTCATTTCCCCGCGATGGCTTAATTCTTCTAAAACGCGCATCAAGATCCAATAGATGATCAGCTGAACACCCACCAGGATGAACATGGCACTCCCCAGTAAGTACAACCACAGCCTGCTGATCTCCCAACCATTCACTCCCAGGATCGTGCTGGCGCCACCCAGTAAAAGACCTGCCAGCAGTGCTCCTGATCCAATCCATCCGAAATAGTGATCCAACGAAGGGTTAAAAATTGGCTTCCCAAATAAGCCCTGCCGGATCGGTTCCTTGTAGAACAACGAAACCAGGTAGTTAAAGGTGCTGCCCAGGGCAAACACGCTGATCCCGGTAACGCCGGCGATCATCGCCACGTACAGGGCCGCCACTCCCCAGGGACCCAGGGAGGTGATCCCCTGCAGGCGCAGGATCACCAGGGCGACCGCCACTGCCAGGGCAAACAAGATGCCGATCAATCCGATGGTTCCCAGTATGCGAACCGGGTTGTAAGTCAGCACCGTCCAAACCATGGACTGAAGGAACAGTGAGCCATCGCGCACAACGCTCAGCTTGGATCTACCTACCCGCTCATCATAGGGGATCGGTACTTCAGCCATCTGGATCCCTTCGTGGACTGCCCGGGTGCTCATCACCGGGGTCAAATTCAACCCATCGGGCAGCGGGTAGATACGCTCCAGTATATCGCGTTTAAATACGCGCATCCCGCTGGCGGAATCAGACACTTTCTGGCGGCCAAGCAGGGTCAGCAGCGTGGCGAAGAAGAAATTCCCCACCCGGCGTGTGAAAGGCATCTTGCTTTCTGTACCGGAAAGCCTTGTGCCGATCACAAGTTCACTGCCGTTCAATGCCTTCTGGCACAGCTGGGGAAAATATTCCGGCGGGTAAGTCCCGTCTGCATCTAGAAATCCGATCAATTCCCCGCTGGCTTTCGAGAAACCAGTTTTGAGAGCTGCACCGTAACCTCTATTCTTTTCATGGCGGATCAACCGCACACCGTCGATCTGCTCCACTACTGCCGCAGTGTTATCCGCCGAACCATCATCGACCACCAGCAGCTCCAGGTTCTCTACACCGGAGGCCGCTAAACTCCCCTTGACCGATAAGACACGCTCTGCAATCTCAACGATACCATTTTCTTCATTATAAGCAGGTATAACCACTGAAAGGATAGTCATTCGTTCCTCCCCATCTATAGATGATAAATAACTTTACTATTTTCAATTTCGCGAATTTTTTCTATATCGCGGATTGGTTTTGCTGGTACACCAGCAACCACCGAGTGCGCCTCAACATCCTGGGTCACAACAGCTCCTGCCGCGACCACTGCACCTTTCCCAACCCGCACACCATCCGTGATGATCGCCCCCGAGCCGATCCAGACATCATCTTCAATGCAGATCCCCTCTGCTGTGATGCCCTGGTCGATAAAAGGCTTTTCTGGGTCATCAAATACATGATTTACTGCAATAATCTGGGTGAAAGGAGAAGTATATACCCTGTCACCGATCTCAACACCTCCTTGACCTCGGATCACGGTGTACTCACCTACCAGGCTATCTTTCCCAATTTTTATCCCCGATTTCGGCATATCCCGGAAGTTATACACATGCAGGACCGCGCCGTACATGACGATCGTGTCCTCGCCGATCTCAATGCCGTTTGGACAGGCATGCAGGTAGGTATTTTGATCGAGATAAACACCATTGTGCAGCCGGATGTTATCAGCCATGCGAAGCCGCACCCTGTTTTCGATGGCTGCCCACCCATCCATGCCCAGGATCAAGCGGTAAAAGATACCCCGCAAACCCAGGCCGATCACGGTCGGTACCCAGCCGAAAAGGATATAAAGGCATTGTTCGCCAATATAGCGCCAGGTGCTGGAAGCCTGGCGGCTTAAGTAGAGCCGCAACCCGCTGATCATCTCGGGGTTGCCGCCTTCCCCCAAAAGGATTGTATTGTTCCCGGAGCCTGCTCTGCTCTGGACGGATTGAGTATAATAATTGCCATGCAGCCAGCGTTATTCCTGGACCGGGATGGAGTGATTATCGAAAATCGAGCGGATTATATTCGCACCTGGTCTGACGTAGCTATTTATCCCCAGGCCCTCGATGCACTGGTTAAGATCAAGGGCAGTCATTTTAAGATCCTGATGATCACCAACCAGTCTGCGGTTGGCAGGGGCTTGATCAGCCAGGACACTGCTCGCGAGATCAATGACCGGCTGGTTGCGGAAATCCAATCTTCTGGCGGCCGGATAGATGGGGTCTTCATGTGCCCCCATGCCCCGCAGGATCACTGCAGCTGCCGCAAGCCAGAACCTGGGTTGATCCTGCAAGCTGCCTCCGAGCACTCGATCGACCTGCAAAACTCGATCCTGATTGGTGATGCGCTCAGTGACATTCTTGCCGGGCAGAAGGCTGGTGTTGCCCAAAATATCCTCGTACGCACGGGTCGTGGTTTCGATCAATCTCTGCTCCCCCTGGCCAGCCAGATCCCGGATTTCATGATTTATGATTCCCTGTCAGATGCTTTGAAGCACCTGAACCCGGCGCTGTTCGATATCTCCTGACCGATCTATCATTCCCCACCTGCTGACGCGCTGCTGATCTTCAATCCAGTGCAGTTCTTTCCTTTTCCATCTTGACTTCAGACAGTATTGCCAGCGTTGAATCCTCCATCACCATCGCCAGCGCTTTCTCACGCAAGGCTTTGGTGATCAGGTGCTCAAGCACCAAGTGAATATCTTCTACCTGCTCGATGCTGTGGCTGGGTACGTGCAGGTCGATATCCACCATGGAACCCAGCTTCCCGCTGGTAAAACCGGTAAAGGCGATCGTTTTCGCTCCAAGTGAGTTAGCATACTGGATGGCATTCACCACATTTGGCGAGTTTCCGCTGGTTGAAATTCCAATCACCACATCATCTGCCTGCAGGTAATTGCCCAGCTGCTGGGCAAACACATTTTCATAGCCCTCGTCATTTGCTAGTGCGGAGAAAAGGGCCATGTTGTCCGTCAATCCCATCACCCGGAAATTTGGTGTGCCCTGCACCCGGGTATTCTTTCCCAGGTCGCAGACAAAATGGGATGCCGTTGAGGCACTGCCTCCATTACCCAGGATGAAGACCTGCCGGTTGGCGAGCCTGGCTTGATGCAGGCTGTCCAGGACCTGTTCAATCACCTCTTCGGATAGCTGGTCCAGGGTCCCCTTGAGCTCATCAATATATGTATCTACAAAATTCATCGTACCTCCTAATTATCCCCCCCACCAGGGAGGATTTATCCAGTACAAACCAATAATTTCCTGCTTTGCGGATCGAATTAATCTTCTGTTTCTGCTTCCTTGAAATATGCAACTGTTTCAGCCAAGCCTTCACCCAAACTGACCGTAGGCTGCCAGGCGAGTGCTTGCGCTGCTTTGCTGGCTTCCAGGTAAATGCGGCGCGTCTCCCCGGCTTTCGCGGGACCGTGCACCGCAGATAGCTGGTAGCCAGTGGCATTTTTCAGCTCTTTATATACCTGGTTTACAGTGGTCGGTTTACCCTCGCCCAGGTTGTAAATCGTGTTGGCATTCTCGGTAGTCAGCGCCAGTAAATTTGCGCGAGCACAATCAGCAACGTAGACAAAATCACGCTCCTGCTCACCATCCCCATTGATCCGCACCTGGTCACCCTGCAACATCTGTCCCGTAAATATCGCCACTACGCCAGCTTCTCCATGCGGATCCTGGCGTGGACCATAGACATTGGGGTAGCGCAGCACCACGTAATCCAGGCTGTAGAGCGCGTGGTACATGTACAGGTAGTGCTCCACCGTGTGCTTGCTGGCACCGTAAGGGCAGATCGGGTTGATGGGGTGAGCTTCATCGCAGGGTAGGTATTCGGGTTCCCCGTAGACTGCACCCCCGGTAGATATATAGATGAAACGCCCGACCTCGTATTTGCGAGCCAGTTCGATCAATTTCAGGGAACCGAGCACATTGACATCGGCATCGAAAAGTGGATCTTCCACAGACCGGCGCACATCCATCTGGGCTGCGTGGTGATCCACAACCTGCGGCTTTTCTTTCTCGAATACTTCCGCCAGTTCAGGACTGCGAATATCAACCTGGTAGAAAGTCGCCGCGGGGTTGAGATTTGATCGCCTGCCAGTCGAGAGATCGTCGACGATCACCACTTCGTGCCCGTGGGTGATGAATGTATCCACCACGTGGGATCCAATAAAACCAGCGCCCCCGGTAACCAAGATCTTCACTTTTGTACTCCTTCAGGAAATTTGATATGACCTAATTCTAATACGCTCCACGCCTTCTGAGAACAGCAGGAATGGTTTGAAACAGCAGCTGGATATCCAGCCAGATGCTCCAATTGCGGATGTAATGCATGTCCAGCCTCACCCGCTCTTCGTAGGTCACATCCGATCGCCCGCTTACCTGCCACAACCCGGTCAAGCCAGGTCTCACGGTCATCAGGTTCAGATCCCACTTTTCATATTTCTCAACCTCGGCAGGCGTGATGATCCGGGGGCCAACCAGGGACATCTCCCGCCGCAGTACGTTGAACAGCTGCGGTAGCTCATCCATACTGGTCTTGCGTAATATCTGGCCTACCATGGTTACTCGTGGGTCATGCCGCAGTTTAAAATTGCGGGCCAGTTCTTTTTTCAGCTCAGGATACGAGTCAAGGATCTCATCACCATTCTCGTGCATCGTCCTGAATTTAAAAGCGTCGAACTCCTTGCCATGAATGCCCATCACCCGCCGGCGGTGGATCACCGAACCTGGTGTCTCCAACTTGATCGCCAGCGCAATAAAGAGCATCAGCGGACTCAGCAGCAGGATCGCCGGAAGGGTCAACAGGATATCAAGAGAGAATTTCAGGAATTCGTCCACCCCGGTCAGCCGCACCTTGTTAACCCCCACCAGGGGCACATAGGCAAACTCTTTGACCGTCAAACCCGTGGTGATGATCTCGTACAGGCCGGATGACATGCGCACATTAACATCACTGGAGATGCCGTATTTCTGGAAGATATCCAGCATCCGGTCCCGCGATGAGATAGCGCTGCTGGCTAAGATCAGCTCCTCGATTTCATATCGCTTGATCAGGTCATCCAGGTTGTCTACAGTCCCCAGGACATATTGTTCATCCAACAGCTGGGTGCCCACCGGGAGTTTTTTATCGATAAATCCCATGATGTGGAAACCGGAGGAACGGGAGCCGTTCAGCTGCTCCGCCAGGGAGAGCCCTTCATTATTCGCACCAATAATCACTGCCGAATACAGGAAGTAACCTCTCTTTCGCAGGGCATAGATCACCCGGCGCATGGAGAAACGGCCGATGGCGGTAAAGAGGAAGGCGAAGATCCAGGCCAGCAGCAGCCAGCCCCTGGCCAGCACAAAGTTCGGATCAAGAAACCCGACTGCGATCACCAGCATCATGCCGAAAGTAAGACCGTTGAAAACCAGGGAATACTCCTTGGTGCCGCCCAACAGCTTTTCCCGGTCATACAATCCCAGCACGGTGAAAACCACCAGCAGGGCTGGGATCAGAAACATGGTTACGTTCTGGTAAAAAACAAACTCTGGTTCAAGGTTCTGGAAGAAAAAATCAATTCCGATTTCAAAACGCAGATAATATGCCAGGCGGAAAGCCATGCCCAGCAACAGTGCATCGAGCACCACCAGGCTGGCGGTGTACAGGCGCCACTGTACATGACGGGGTACACTCGCCGAAGCTTTTCGCATTTTCGCTTTTAGTGGTGTTTCAACAAAATAATGCGCACTGGATTGAGTTGATTGCATTCAAATTCCCTCCGAAAGGCTGCCCCGCTAGGCCATCCCCTTGACACGCTCCGCCATTCCGACAGCCAGAGACCACCGGTATATGACACACAAATGACATGGACCTGACTTTAATCTATCTAGTTGAGCTACCAGGGTCCAATTTGTTTCCATCATTGTTCGGATAGGCCTCTGTTCTAAACCTGGTTGATGGTGATATCTGGATAATTTAGGTTTTAATTATCTAATACCAACCTTTAAGAACGAATATTTTCCAATTTCGTTACACTATAAGGTCTCACCACCCCAAGGAAATTGAGTGCCTTCCGATAGTCTGGTATTCGTTTTTTTCACTCTCTATAACGAATCGCTATCTTATAAGTTACACCTCGATGGCTTCACTTCTTGGGGTTCTCTCCTTACAGACATGCAAAACCGGATTGTGGCAGGTTCGAGTAAAATTACGTCGTCGGATTATCGAAATACTCCCCAATCACACCCGCTTCCACAACCCATTCGAATATCTACCTATATAAACGCAATAATGTAGGAATTGTTACAATTTTCCCCCCGAATTTTCTCCCTGGTGGGCCAATTTCCACGGGAAAAAAATAGACGCCCGGCGCGGGCGTCGTAATCGAATAGATCTTCGCAGGTTGAACAGGTCTTTAAGTGCTATTCAAGGCGCGTTATTCAGGATTCAGCCCTCATCTGCATGGCAGATTGAGCGTATTCTTCTCTCTTCTGCCTGCGCTCCCGGGCCAGCTGGGCAGGATCCTTGAAGGGCGCATCGATCCGGCTCAAACGGGAGGAGTTCATGCAGATCACTGTTACCAGCAGAGCCGAAAAGATGATCCAGGCGGCGATAATTGAGATAATTATGACAGTCATGGCATACTCCTTATATTATTACGAGCAGCAAACCAATTCCTCTTGAATGCAGTCTACCGATTGTGCCAAACTGTCCAACAATTATGTGGTCAGCTTAGGCAGTCCAGCCACCATGCAGTCCGCAGACTGTTTAGGTCCGTAACTTTGCGTCCCCACTTTTCAGCGGGTTTGCCTTTTTCTATGCTTGCATCAGATTATAAGGTTCGAGATTTCTACTTGCAATAGGTAATATATACTAGAAAACGGAAGAAGCCAAGAGCTGCAACTTGCACTTTTGTTAGATAGCTTTCAGCCTATCAAAAATGCTTGCTGGCCAGGTAAAAATTACGCTTGATTCTTCCCAAACAGGGGAAATCGCCCGGAAAATACCCCAGCCTTCCA
>Ga0316577_10000494_pt1 | contig 15613 bp, 13 predicted proteins | sample S5NA_FD_203073 | JGI IMG/M metagenome (GOLD analysis project Ga0316577, IMG submission 203073) | Rhizosphere microbial communities from salt marsh grasses in Alabama, United States - S5-7_050615r2r1 | ecosystem: Host-associated > Plants > Roots > Rhizosphere | place: USA: Alabama | collected... | reverse complement strand
GCGAGGCCAAGCTCATCCGGCCGGTGTACTCATGATGTGCCCGATTGTGCCTGCTCGATGGCCTCGTTGACCTGCAGCCAGGTGCGCTCGGTCGCCTCCAGCTCGGCGCTGACCTCCCGTTGCTCCTCGAGGAGCGCGAACAGCCGGGCCTTCGCATCGGTCCCGTAGAGACCCGGGTCGTTGAGCGCCTGCTCGATGGCGGCGCGCCGGGCAGCCAGCGCCTCGAGTCGCCGCTCAAGCGCCTTCTCCTGCTGGCGCAACGGCTGCAGCATTTGGCGTGCCTGCGCTGCCTGACGGCGCAGTTGCCGGCGGTCGTTGGATCCGGGCTCGCAGGACGTCGGACGCTGCATGTTGCGCGTGGTTTCTGGGTCGCGACTCGCCTGCCTCCCGGCGAGCCAGGCGGGGTAGTCGTCCAGGTCACCGTCGAACGGGCTGACCGCGCCTCGGTCGACCAGCAACAGTGTATCGCTGGTCAGCCGGAGAAGGTGGCGGTCATGCGAAACCAGGACCAGTGCCCCGTCGAAATCCTGGAGCGCCTCGCTCAAGGCGAGGCGCATCTCAAGATCCAGATGGTTTGTGGGCTCGTCGAGCAACAGTAGGTTGGGACGCTGCCGGATGAGCAGAGCGAGGACCAGCCGCGCCTTCTCCCCGCCCGAGAGTGCTGCCACCGCGCCCAGTGCGCGATCGCCGTCGAAGCCGAAACCCCCGAGATAATCACGCAGGGTCTGCTCCGTCGCCGCGGGATCCTGGCGGCGCAGGTGGCCAAGCGGGCTGTCGGTCGGGTGCAACTGGTCGATCTGGTGCTGAGCGAAATAGCCGACTCTCAGGGTCTGCGCAGGCTCCAGATCGCCGGACAGCGGCGCCAGCTCGCCCGCCAGGATCTTGATAAAGGTCGATTTCCCCGCGCCGTTGCGTCCGAGCAGCCCGATGCGATCCCCCGGGCTGAGACTGATGGTGACCCCTTCAATGACCGGCCGTTCGTCGTAGCCGGCGGCGACACCATGCAACCTGAGCAGCGGCCGGGGCAGGCTTTCCGCCGCCCCGAGCTCGAACTGAAACGGCGAATCCACGTGAGCCGGTGCGATCAGCTCCATCCGTTCGAGCGCCTTGAGCCGGCTCTGTGCTTGGCGGGCCTTGGTGGCCTTTGCCCGAAACCGCTCGACAAAGCTGCGGACATGGGCGATCTCGCGCTGCTGGCGCTCATGGGCGGCCTGCTGCTGTGCGAGCCGTTCGGCGCGTTGGCGCTCGAAGGCCGAGTAGTTCCCCTGATAGAGGTTCAGGCGCCGACCCTCGACGTGTAGGACCTGGCCGGTCACGGCGTCCAGGAAGTCGCGATCGTGAGAGATCAGCAGCAGGGTTCCCCTGTAGGCCTTCAGCCAGCCCTCGAGCCAGATCACCGCATCCAGGTCCAGGTGGTTGGTCGGCTCGTCGAGCAACAGCAGGTCCGAGCGGCCCATCAAGGTGCGCGCCAGGGCCAGACGCATGCGCCAGCCGCCGGAATAGCTGTTGACCGGCCGCTGCTCATCGCGCGGCGCGAAGCCCAGACCATGCAGCAGGCGGCTGGCCCGACTCTGGGCCTCGTAGCCCCCGATCGCCTCGAGCCGGCCCAGGAGCTCGCCCTGATGGACACCGTCACCCCTGGCCTCTGCCCGCGCGAGAGCAAGCTGGATGCGGCGCAGCTCGACGTCACCGTCCAGCACAAACTCGATCGCGGGGCGGTCGGTCCGCGGCGTGTGCTGAGCGACATGGGCGATCTCCCACGCCGGCGGGATGATGACTTCACCGGCGTCGGCGTGGAGCTCCCCCAGCAGCAGGGCGAACAGGCTCGACTTGCCACAGCCGTTGGGGCCGACCAGACCCACCTTCTGCCCCGGGTAGACGGTGAGATTGGCCCCCTCCAACAAGAGGTGCGGACCACGGCGCAGGCTGAGGGCTTGGAGTTGCAACATGGTCGGACTCTGGATCCGCTGCTGGGTCTGCGGCCGTCTCGAGGATCAGGGTGCCGGCGTGCCGCGATCCAGCCGACGGTAACCGATCGCCTCGCCCAGGTGCGCCTGCTCGATCTGCCTGTCGCCGTCCAGATCCGCAATGGTTCGGGCCACCTTGAGGATCCGGTGATAGGCTCGCGCGGACAAGCCGAGCCGATCGATTGCCCGCTCGATCATCCGCTGGCCAAGGGGGCTGAGCGCGCAGTGGCGGTCGATCTCGGCAGGCGTGAGGGCGTGGTTCGGCTTGCCGCGGCGCGCTTCCTGACGGGCGCGCGCCGCGTCGACCCGGCGGCGAACCACCGACGTGGTCTCCCGGTCAGGGCGCACTGAGGCCGCGAGCCGCGCCAGGTCGACCCGTGGGACCTCAACATGCATGTCGACGCGGTCGAGCAGGGGACCAGAGATGCGCCCGCGATAGCGGGCGACCTGATCCGCGGTGCAGCGGCAGCGTCCGCTCCGATCGCCAAGATAGCCGCACGGACAGGGGTTCATTGCCGCGACCAGCTGGAAGCGTGCCGGAAAGCGCGCCTGACGTGCCGCGCGAGAGATATGGATGAAGCCGGATTCCAGGGGCTCGCGAAGGACCTCGAGCACCTTGCGATCGAATTCGGGCAGCTCGTCGAGAAACAACACCCCTTGGTGTGCGAGCGAGATCTCGCCGGGCCGGGGGTTGCTACCGCCGCCGACCAACGCGACCGCGGAGGCCGTATGATGCGGGGCGCGGAACGGACGCTCCCGCCAGCGCGCTGGGTCGAACAGGTTGCGATCGCTGACCGAGCGGATCGCCGCAGCCTCGAGCGCCTCGGCCTCGCTCAGCGGCGGTAACAGGCCGGGCAGCCGGTTTGCCAACATGGATTTTCCCGTCCCGGGCGGGCCGATGAGCAGGAGGCTGTGTCCGCCCGCAGCCGCGATCTCCAACGCCCGTTTGGCATGCTCCTGTCCCTTGACCTCCGCCAGATCCGGGTAGTCGGGCGCGCTGGCCGGTAGCGCGCCCGACGCAACGGTTGGCAACGGACGGATCCCGTTGAGATGCTCGCAGACCTCCATCAGGTGGCGGGCCGGCCGGACCTCGAGTCCACTGACGAGCGATGCCTCCGCGGCGTTCTCCATGGGCAAGATCAACTCACGTCCTGCCTTCCGGGCCGCCACTGCGACCGGCAGGACGCCGTTAACGGGCCGCAGCCCGCCCGACAGCGCCAGCTCGCCGATCCACTCGTAGCTGTCCAGCCGGTCGGTGGCGACCTGCCCGGAGGCGCCAAGGATACCCAGTGCGATGGGCAGGTCGAAGCGTCCCCCCTCTTTGGGGAGATCAGCCGGGGCGAGGTTGATGGTCACCCGGCCGAGCGGAAACTGAAATCGACCGTTCAGGAGTGCCCCGCGGACCCGATCCTTGCTCTCTTTGACCGCCATCTCCGGCAGCCCGACCATCGAGAGGGAGGGAAGCCCCCCGGAGAGATGGACCTCGACCGTGACCGCCGGGGCATGCATGCCGACCCGCGCACGGCTGTGCAGGATACAGAGCGCCACGCCCTCTCTCGCGCTCGCGACTTCAGTCCGTGTGCGCTCGTTGCCCTGCAAGCCCCCGTTCCATCTCAGCAACCCGGGTCTCCAGGACAGCCAGTTTCGCCCTGGTCCGCGCCAAGACGGCAGACTGGACGTCGAACTCCTCGCGGGTCACCAGATCGAGCCTCGCCAGGGCCGACTCGAGCGACGCGCGAAGGCTGCGATTGATGTCTTCCTGCAACACCTGGATGCCCTTGGGCATGGCCGATGCGAGGCGTTGCACGAGATCGTCGAGCTGTTTGGGATCCAACATGAGGGCTCCTCTGCGATGGGGTCGGTGCTGAACCGTCGCTCTGATGTCGGCGCCGCCACCCAGGGGTCCGCGCCCGCGCGTCCTCGAGCCGGGGCTCTGCCGCGAGCGGCCCTGGATATCCGGCCCCGACAATGACCCAAGATGGTGCGCTTGTCCCTTGATGCCGGGGCTCGCGCGCCGCGCTGGTGCGCTTCCTTGTTGTGCCTTTCGCACATGATGCCGAAATGTCTCCAGATGGCCGTGTCGCCAGGTTCTGGCACATGAAATGCATTCGCTATTCCACACAACACGGCAGCCATTCCGGCGCTTCAGTCGCGAGCCGGATTTTTCGAAGACGCGCTAGACAAGCATGGACTATTGAGAGGTACACAGCAATGACGACAACACGCATTGGGACAGCACTGACGCTTGGGGCTTTGAGCATTGGAGTGGGGGCGTCTCAACCTGCCTCTGCCGACGACGTTCACTCGTTCAGCGCCAATATCGGCGCCGTCAGCAACTACATCTTCCGTGGCGTGACGCAGACCGACGACAAGGCGGCGATCCAGGGCGGGGTGGATTACGCGCACATCAGCGGCTTCTACGCCGGGACCTGGGTCTCGAACGTCGACTTCGGTGACGTTGACGTGGAGGACGAGTCCGGAAATGTCATCGATGTGATCAAGTCGCCGGGATATGAAGCTGACGTCTATCTCGGATTCAGTCAGTCCATCAACGACGATCTCAGCTTCGACCTGAATGCCATCTATTACGCCTATCCGGATGGGGATGACCTGGACTTCGCGGAGATCGGCGGCAGCGCAACCTGGAAATGGGTCACGCTTGGTCTTGCCTACACCGCGTGGGGCCAGGCCGAGGATGCCCCCGGCGTAGAAAACGGCGAGGCGCTTTTCAAAGAAGGCGACTGGTACTACTACGGCAGCTTCGCCATCGACCTGCCGATGGACTTCGGTCTGGACGTCCACGGCGGCTACTACGATTTCGATTATAACGACGGCGGAAACGACTATGGCCACTGGGGCCTGTCGATCAGTCGCGAGGCCGGCGATTTCGGCACCTTTAGTCTCAACTACGATCAGGTCGGGCGCGACACCTACGACGACGACCCCAAGATCTGGGTCGGCTGGCTGAAGGAATTCTAGAGCCGCACCATCCCGCTCGCGCGGATTCCAAACATCCGGCCCAGGCTCAAGCCTTGGCCTTCACAGGAGCTCATTCGCAATGAAATTGGTTGCAGCCATCATCAAGCCCTTCAAGCTGGACGACGTGCGTGAGGCGCTGGGCGACATCGGCGTGTCCGGCATCACCGTGATCGAGGTGAAAGGGTTCGGTCGTCAGAAAGGTCACACCGAGCTCTATCGCGGCGCGGAGTATGTCGTGGATTTCCTCCCGAAGATCAAGGTCGAGATCGCCGTCGACGATGCCATGGTCGATAAGGTGATCGAGGCGATCAGCGGTGCGGCCCGCACGGGCAAAATCGGCGACGGCAAGATTTTCGTCTTCGACCTGAACCAAGTGATCCGCATTCGAACCGGCGAGACCGGCTCGGACGCACTCTAACCGGCGTGGAGGTGATGTCAACGATGTACAGTCTGCAACCGCGACGATTAGCGACCCATGCTCTGGCCGTGCTCTCGCTGCTCTTACCGGCGCTGGCGCTTGCCGACGAGCCCCCCACCCTGAGCAGCGGCGACACGGCTTGGATGCTGACGGCGACCGCACTGGTGCTGTTCATGACGATCCCCGGGCTGGCGCTGTTCTACGCCGGACTGGTTCGCTCCAAGAACGTGCTTTCGGTGTTGATGCAGTGCTTTGCGATCACCGGACTGATCACCCTGATCTGGGCCGTCTACGGCTACAGCCTGGCCTTTACCGATGGCGGCGCCATGAATGACTACATCGGCAGCCTGGACAAGGCCTTCCTATCCGGCGTCACCGTTGATGCCCTGTCCGGAACCATCCCCGACAGCCTGTTCATGACCTTCCAGATGACCTTCGCGATCATCACCCCGGCCCTCATCGTCGGTGCCTTCGCCGAGCGCATGAAGTTCTCGGCCATGCTGATCTTCATGGCCCTGTGGGTCACGTTGGTCTACATCCCGATTGCCCACTGGGTCTGGGGTGGTGGCTGGGTCGGGGCCATGGGCGCCTTGGATTTCGCCGGGGGGACGGTCGTGCACATCAATGCCGGTGTCGCGGCGCTGATGGCGGCCCTGATGCTCGGCCGGCGCAAGGGCTACCCGACCACGGCCATGCCGCCCCACAACCTGAGTTTCACCGTCATCGGCGCCTCCATGCTGTGGGTCGGGTGGTTCGGCTTCAACGCCGGCTCCGAGCTGGCCGCGGACGGTACCGCCGCGATGGCCATGACGGTGACCCAGCTCTCGACTGCCGCCGCGGCCCTGACCTGGATGTTCGCGGAGTGGATCGAGCACGGCAAGCCGTCGGTGCTCGGCATCGCCACCGGCGCGGTGGCGGGGCTGGTGGCGATCACGCCGGCCTCCGGCACGGCCGGGCCCATGGGCGCCATCGCCATCGGCTTCGCCGGATCACTGCTCGCCTACTTTGCCTCCACCAAGGTCAAGAAGTGGCTCGGCTATGACGATTCGCTGGATGTCTGGGGCGTGCACGGCGTGGCCGGGATCGTCGGTGCCATCCTGACCGGCGTCTTCGCCGCCCCGGTGCTTGGCGGGGCCGGCCTGGCCGATGGCGTGGACGGGATCGGCGGCCAGGTCTGGATCCAGCTTGTCTCGGTGGCTGCCACGCTGGTGTATGGAGGCCTGGTCAGCCTGGCGCTGCTGTTCCTGATCAAGGTCACCATTGGGCTGCGGGTCACCGAGGAGCAGGAGACGGAGGGTCTGGATCTCGCGCTGCATGACGAGCGCGGCTACATCATCTGACCTCGCACCGCATCGATCCGACCGGATGGACCCCGGTCGGATCGCCCCTCGGCCCATCCGGCGCCGGTCTCGCGCCTGCCTTTTCGTGCCATTGGCGTTATTCCGGCGCGCACCGCCATCACCCGACACAACTGCAATCGAACGGCCGCCGGCTGCCCGGGCAGCGGGACGCGGGCGCTCACCCGATTCGGAGGTAACGAACCCGTGGAACAATCGATCACCCAGCTCAGCTACGCGCTGGACACCTTTTACTTCCTGGTCTCCGGCGCCTTGGTCATGTGGATGGCCGCCGGTTTCGCGATGCTCGAGGCCGGGCTGGTGCGCGCCAAGAACACCGCCGAGATCCTCACCAAGAACATCGCCCTCTTTGCCATCGCCTCAATCATGTACATGCTCGTTGGTTACGGCATCATGTATCCGTCCGGTGGAAACGGCTTCATACCCACCATCGACTGGGGCTTCATGTTCGGGGGGGATCACAGCCTCGACGAGGTGCTGGCCAGCAACGGCGAGACCTACTACTCGGGCATGGCGGATTTCTTCTTCCAGGTGGTCTTCGTTGCAACGGCGATGTCGATCGTCTCCGGCGCCGTGGCCGAGCGGATGAAGCTGTGGGCCTTCCTGCTGTTCGCCGTCGTCATGACCGGCTTCATCTATCCGATTCAGGGATACTGGAAGTGGGGCGGCGGTTTCCTCGACGAGCTCGGTTTTCTCGACTTCGCCGGGTCGGGGATCGTTCATCTGGCTGGCGCGTCCGCGGCCCTCGCCGGCGTGCTGCTGCTGGGTGCGCGCAAGGGCAAGTACGGTCGGGACGGCTCCATCAACGCCATCCCCGGCGCAAACATGCCGATCGCGACACTCGGCACCTTCATCCTGTGGCTCGGCTGGTTCGGGTTCAACGGCGGCTCTCAGCTGGTGGTCTCGACTGTCGAGAATGCGAATGCGGTGGCGGCGGTTTTCGTGAACACCAATATGGCGGCTGCAGCCGGCACGACCTTCGGGCTCATCACGGCGCGGCTGCTGTTCGGGAAGGCCGATCTTACCATGGCCCTCAATGGCGCACTCGCGGGTCTGGTCGCGATCACGGCCGAGCCGCTTACGCCGTCGCCCTTGCTGGCTGCAATGATCGGTGCGATCGGCGGGGTGATCGTCGTCTTCGCGATCGTCACCATGGACAAGCTCCGGATCGATGACCCGGTCGGTGCGATCTCGGTGCACGGCGTCGTTGGGATGTGGGGCCTCATGGCCGTTCCCATCACGAACGACGATGCGACCTTCGCGGCTCAGGCGATCGGGCTCGGGACCATCCTTGGCTGGGTCTTCGTGACCTCCTTCGTCGTTTGGCTGATCATCAGGCTGATCATCGGCATTCGGGTCAGCGAGGAAGAGGAGTACGAGGGAGTCGATATCGGGGAGTGCGGGCTGGAGGCCTATCCCGAGTTCGTGGGCGCCCGGGGCGGAGCCTGATTGCCGCCTGTCGCTGTGGTGAATTGAACCGGGGCCCCTTGGGCCCCCATTACCCCGCGCGTTTTTCGTTGAGGCGTGAGCCCGGGAAACCGGCCTTCCCGTCCGCCTGTGAGCCGCAGCAGCGGTTCCCGCCGACTGCTCCGAAGGTGTCTTGGCCAGACCCCGATGACGGTCTGTGCGCCTTGATTCCGGGCAGCCCGACTGACCTCGGACGGTCGCAAGGGGCTCCGCGAGCCACTGCCCTCTATCGCTTGAATCCAGCCAATGCGTGTCGGAAGAACTCCGGCTCGGCCAAGGCAGCGCTGTGGACCTCGGCGTTGTAATAACGGGTATCGAAGCCTTTTCGGCGCGCATCCTCGATACGGAAATGCGCGAGCGGTCCGTCGCTGCCCGCCAGGGTCGCACTCCACCAGCCCGATGGATAGATCGGCTGGGGGAAGAACAGCGTGCGGGTCTCGGTGAAGCCCGCCGAGTGCATCGCTGCGTGCATGTCTTGCAGGACCCGGATGTGGTAGAGGGGGGATTCGCTCTGTTGGACCAGGATGCCCGTTGGCCCCAGCGCACGGCGGCACGCGGCGTAGAAATCGCTGGTGAAGAGGCCGACCGCTGGTCCGATGGGGTCAGTGCTGTCGACGATGATGAGGTCGAGGCTGTCGGTTGCGGCTTGCTGAATCCAGCGGACCCCGTCCTGGAACAGCAAGTGCGCGCGGGGGTCACCGTTGGACGCCGTCAGCTCAGGGAAGTAGACCTCGGCCAGGCGGGTCACCCGTTCGTCGATGTCGATCTGGACGGCCCGCTCCACGCCAGGGTGCTTCAGGACCTCGCGCAGGGTACCGCAGTCCCCTCCGCCGATGATGCAGACCCGTTTGGGATCGGGATGGGTGAAGAGCGCCGGATGCGCCATCATTTCGTGATAGAGAAAATTGTCCCGACTGGAGAGCATGGTGCAGCCATCGATGACCATGAGGTTGCCGAACCCCTTCGTCGCATAGATCTCGATCAGCTGATAAGGGGTCTGCTCCTGGTGGAGCCGTTCCCTGATCTTTAGAGAGAAGGCGGCGCCGTCCTGATCGGCGATCTCCGAGAACCAGGCATCGGGATCCAGCATGGGCGCTCCTGATGTAAGCAACGGGTTGCGGGGCTGGACAGTCGCCACCGGTGTTCCCGAGCCTTAGGCTACTTGGGGAAACGGTCGTCGAGATTCGCAGGGCAGAGGACGTCGCGCATGATGCCGATCAGCTCCAGCAGCTGGTCATTGCGGATCCGGTAATAGATCCGGTTGGCCTCCTTTCGCGCGACGACGATGTTCTTGTTGCGCAATTGCTCGAGGTGCTGGGAGATGTTGCTCTGCGAAGTCCCGGTTCGATCGACGATCTCGCCGACGGAGAGCTCCTTGTCCCCGAGCGAGCACAGGATCTTCCAACGTAACGGGTGCGCCATTGCCTTCAATGCGTTAGCGGTCAGGGTCGTATTCTCATCCTCGGGTTCCCCCGAGAGAATCGGCTCGCTCATCATCGATCCTCCATCGGACTCCCATCGCATGGACGTCATCCGGACCGGAGCTGCTTTGCCCGGCCAAACCCAGCCGCCGAGCCCGCGTCCCGGTCAACCCGCACATAGCCGGTCATGTCCTTGGCGATGCAGATGATATCGCTGATGTCTCCGTCGGTATCCTTGACCGCGGTCCGTGCAAACAAGATCGGGACGCGTCGCCCGTCACGCGCGATAAAACGGGCCTCGATCCGACTCAAAGCACCGGTTCGGATCAGCGCCTCCAGCCAGGTTCCCATGAAGGCACCGGCTTCGGCGTCGCCTTCTTCTTCGAACACGTCACCGATGGACATGCCCAGCAGGTCGTCGTTTCCGTAGCCGAGCATGCGCCGCGCTGCCGGGTTAGCCAGCTGAATGGTGCCGCGCGGATCAAGCACCAAGAGGGCCTCGCCCATATTGTTGATGATATTTTCCAAGTACTGCCGTGCTTCCGCGAGCTCCGCCGTGCGCGCCGCCACAATCTGCTCCAAGTTGCGATTGAGCTCGCGTTCCTTTTCAATCAATCGAAAGTAGGTGCTGATCTTGTTGATCAGGAGGTTGTCGTCGATCGGCTTGAGAAGATAATCCACGGCGCCGACTGCGAATCCGCGCTGCTGGAATTCCTCCGACTTGAATGCCGCGGTTAGGAAGATGATGGGGATGTCGCGTGTGCGCTTGCGCAGTTTCAGCATTGAGGCCGTCTCGAAGCCGTCCATCTCTGGCATCTGCACATCCAGGATGATCAGGTCGATGTCGGGATGCTGGTGTGTCAGATCGATGGCGTCCTGACCGGAGGTCGCCTCGAGGACCGTGGCGTCCATCTGACTTTCAATCAGTGTGCGAAGCGTGAACAGATTATGCGCGTGGTCGTCCACGATCAGCAGCTTGAATCCGGCGTAGCGGGTCATGTCATCTGCCCTGTTGCGCCCTCAACGGCCTCGGGCTGCTTACGGAGAGGCCGACCCATTGCCGGCCCTGGCAATTCATCATCATGCAAGTGAAGACGGGGTCTCCGCCTCGCTTCCTGTTCAGGCGCTGATGGCGTCTGGGCATGGCTCAGCCTTCGGGAGATGCTGATCAAATGCCATCCTGGTCATCATCAGCTCGCCTCCCGAGAGGCGCGACTCTCGAAAGGCTCCATCTTCAGGCGCTGGGGGGCCTGAAGATGCCGGGGCCTCCTGCCCCGAACCGGGCACGCTGAATACGTCAGCGTGTCCTGAGGAGGCCCACGAAGGTCCCGCGCCGATGCCTTGGCCAGGGGACGGGGGGGCAACCCGGCGTCTGCTTAAGCGACCGGCTCGTCGATCGGCTTGGGCGCCTGTGCGACCGGCCTGCCTGGCAGGACCTGTGCGAGCAGCGCTTCCAGCTGTTCGTCAGCGATGGGTTTCGACAAAAACCCGATGGCCCCAGCACCCAGACAACCACTGACCTGGGCCTCGGCCGAGCGATCGCCGAGCACGGCCACGGCAGGGTGTGGCCCCATGTTCTGGCTCAGTATCCGCTGAATCGTAGCACAGGTCGTTGAGGCGGACATCCCGGCCGCGAGCAGGACCAGCTCGCAGCCTTCGCCCTCCTCCTGCAGGGTCTCGAGCGCCTCTTCGAGATCGGCGGCGGTCTGTATCCGCAGGCCTCGCCGCGATAGCTCAGACGCGAGTTGGACCAGGGTCTTGACATCGCGCTCCACGATCAGGACCCAGCCCTCGGAGCGCGCGACCGTTGTCTCAGCGAGCCTGCTCGGAGCTGCCTCCAGCGCTGGTTGTATCGACTCGGTGGCGGCAGCGGGTGGCGCGACTGGTGCCTCCTCTTGCTGGCCCGACTCGGCCGACAACGGCAGAAGGAGGGTGAAGCGGGCGCCAGCCCCCGGGGCGCTCTCGACCAGGATACGTCCCCCCAGGAGGTGCGCCAGCTCGCGGCTGATCGAGAGTCCCAGGCCGGTGCCCCCGTAGCGGCGTCGCGTTGAGCCGTCCGCCTGCTGGAATGCCTCGAAGATGATCTCCTGCTTGTCTTGTGGGATGCCGATCCCGGTATCGGCGACGCTGAGCGCGATCTGATGCGGCCGGGCTTCCGTGGATTCGACGGCGAGTGTGATCCGACCCTCGTCGGTGAACTTCACCGCATTCGACAGGAAATTCTTCAAAATCTGTCTGAGCTTGTCGCGATCCGTGTAGATCCTAGGGGCGGCGCGGGGGTCGATCGTCAAATCGAGCACAACCGGTTTGTCTGCCACCAGAGGCGAGATTAGCTCGAGCAGCTCTTCGAGCATCGGTCGTAGCTCCACCCAGGCGGGCGCCATGGTGACATGCCCGGCCTCGATCCGAGAGATGTCGAGGATATTGTCGATCATGGCCCGCAGGTCGCGCCCTGCCTCATGGATCACCTGTGCCTGACGCCGCTGGCCCGGATTGAGGCCACTGGTCTCGCCGGCGAGCATCTTCGATAAGAGGAGGATCGAGTTGAGCGGCGTGCGCAGCTCGTGGCTCACATTGGCGAGGAACTCCGATTTGTAATGGTTGGACTTTTCCAACTCCCGGGTGTGCGCCCGGGCCGCCTGGAGGTGCTCGGAATGGGTCTGCGCCAGCGCGCTCAGCTGCTCGCCGAGCTCGCGTACCTCCCTCGGCCCCCGCCAACTGAAGCGCAACGGCCGACCGTCGCGCAGAACCTGCCCGATACCGCCTCTGAGCTCTTGGCCGAAACGCTCGGCCCGCGCCGCGATCGACCGTGCCAGGACCATCACCACCACCACCAGCACGAAGATGATCGAGAGCACCCGCAACATCAGGGCGTCGCGGAACTCGTCGATCGGGGATGAGTCGACCGGCCTACCCACCCAGAGCGGGACGCCGTCCTCGGTCAGGAACATGGGCACCCAGAGCAGCTGACGCCCCTGACGCCCCTTCCAGACGGCAAGGCTGCCGGCGGCAAAGAGCTCCGCCAGTCCGGGAAAATCCTCGAATGCCTCGGGTTGGCCGCTCGCCGGTTGACCAGGCCGCAGGTAGCTCCCGTCATGATTGACCCAGAGGGTATCCCGGTAAAACTGGGCCAGGCCGCCGACATCGATGGTCATGACCACCACACCCCGGGGGGCCTCAGGCTTCTCGCCGCCAATCCGGCTGGTCAAGCTCAGTGTCATGAGCTGGCGCGGGTCCTCGGCGCCCGCTGCCGGGTCGATGCGAATGCGGCTGACCATCACCGCACCCGGCTGCAGCTCGAGTGCGGCCGACAGGAATTCCCGGTTCGGCAATTGGGGCGGCGAAGCAGTGGGCCGCCATTCCTGGGTCCGGGGGTCGCGAGCCAGCCAGAACCGCTCCAGACCGTCGTCACCCACGAACAGGATCTGGATGATGTCGCGCTGATCGGCCAGGATCTGGTTGATCCAGGACGTGTAGCGCGCACGTGAAACGTCGATCTCCCCGGCATCTCCCTGCTCTCCCAGGATCAGCCCCGGCTCGGGCAGCTTCGAGAGCAGCCGGATCATCTCGTGCCGGCTCGCCAGGTGCTGGTCCAGGTCGCGGAAGTCGGCGCGTAAGTTCTGCAGGTAGGCGCGCTGGTAGAACATCGCGGTGCGATCCAGCACCAGGGGGAGGTTGATCAGGACGGCCAGCACCAAGGGGGTCAGCCCGAAGATCAGCAGAAAGATCAGGATATAGGCACGCAGCTTGACGCCGCGCGGCGGTGGGGCGCTGTGGTTGTTCACGGTCGGGACCGAGCCGCTTTCAGAGCGATCTGCGGCCGGCGCGCCTCGCGTCACGTTGGCTGGTGTTGGGAGCACTGAATCTGCCGCTCCCTGCAGGGGTCAGAGCAACCTGACCAGCTCCAGGACCTGCGAGGCGTGGCCCTTGGGCTTGACGTCATAGATCGCGTGTCGAATCAGACCCAGCTTGTCGACGATAAAGGTCGAGCGCACGATCCCCATGCGCTTTTCGCCATGGGCTTCCTTCTCACGCCATACACCATAGGCCTCGCACGCTTCCCCGTCGGTATCCGCGAGCAGTTGTACGCTCAACCCGTATTTGTCCCGAAAGGCGCCGTGACTGGTGCAGGTATCGCGACTGATGCCGAAGATATCGGCATCGGCCGCCTCGAACTCCTGTTGAAGGTCGGTGAAATCGAGTGCCTCCATGGTGCAGCCGGGGGTGTCGTCCTTCGGATAAAAATAGATCACGAGGTTTCGTTGTCCGACGAGCTGTTCGAGACTGACCCGCTCCATGTCCGCGTTGGGAAGCGAGAACAAGGGCGCTTGATCGCCTGGTTGCAGCATTGCCGAAGCTCCGGGTGATGGGGACGACAGGGGCGAATTTAGGCACCCCCAGGTGGATCGTCAACTATTGCGGCTGTCCTCAGCGGCGCGAGCTCGGCCGCCCTCGGAGGAAGGCGCACGCTGGCCGCCGTTCCGCCGCCGCGACGCGCGTCGAGTCGGAGCTCCATCTGGTTGGCAAGCGCGAGCTGGCGGGCCACTGCCAGACCCAGGCCGGTGCCACCGGTCATTCGGTTTCGCGACCCCTCCAAGCGGTAGTAGGGGCGAAATACCGCCTCGCGCTCCGGTCCCGGGATCCCCGGACCACGGTCGAGTACGAAGATCACCGGTGTGGGTGCCTGGCAGTCGAGATGGATCTCGACCAGGTCCTCGCTGTAGCGCAGCGCGTTCTCGAGGAGATTACCGACGATCCGGCGCAAGGCCAGCGCATCGACCCGATAAGGGCAGGGGCGTCCCCGCTGCCAGATGATATCGGGCCGGCCGCCGACCAGATCTGTGATCAGCGCGGTGAGGTCAACATCCTCGGGGTTCCCTGCCCCTAGGGTCTTGCCGAACTCGACGGCCTGGGTGATGAGCGCGTTCATCTCGTCGATGTCGCGCTCCATTCGCGCCGCGAGGGTGGGCGTCACCGTGCGCGGCAGCATCTCGACCGCCAAGCGCAGCCGGGTGAGCGGTGTTCGGAGATCGTGGGAGATGCCGGCCAACAGCATGGTGCGGTTGGCGATGAGCTCGCGAATCTGGCGGCTGGTCGCATTGAACTGACGGGCCAGCTGGGCAAGCTCCTTGGGGCCATTCTCCGACAGCGTGCTGGGCGAGTGGCCAAGTGCGACCTGCTCGGCGGCGGCGGAGAGGCGGTTAAGCGGCTCGGTGATGCGTCCGGCCAGGATCGCGGCCGTGCCGAAGATCAGGGCGACCGCGACCCCGATGATGACGGACAGTCCTTCGATCGGTCTGGTCTCCACGCGGCTGCGAGGAAAACCGGTCCAGATCGTCTCGCCTCCGGTATCCAGGGCAACCCAGAACCAGCGGTCGCTGTTGGCGACGCTGGTGACGACCTCAATCGGATGTCCGAGGCGCTCCTCGAGCGCCAGGGTGACCTGGCGCAGATAGGGGAAAAAGAAGTGATTCGGATCGACGAGTGGGCGTTCGTCGGTGAGCCGGATCTGGTACTCCCGACCCAGCCTTGCCCGGTAGTCCTCGCGCAGCGCCGGCGGAAGCTGGCTCAGCGTGCGTGCCGACAGCACCATGATGCTTGCCAGATCCGAGGCGGAGCGCTGCGCCACCGGCGCGAGGGCGTAGGAGACGATGACCCAGAAGGTGATGACGCTGAACAGGCCGAAGGTGAAGATCAAGGTCAAGAGCGCGCGCCCGAACAAGGTCGCCGGGATCAGACGCTTCACGATTCTCATGAGTCGCCGGCCGGCGTAAACATGTAACCCTTGCCCCAGATGGTGCGAATGTAGCGCGGCTGTTTGGTATCCGGCTCGACCTTCGCGCGCAGACGCGCGATCTGGACGTCGATACTGCGATCGAAGGGCGACCGTTCATACCCCTTCAGGAGGTCGAGCAGCCGGTCCCGATCCAAGACGCGATCGGGATGCTCGGCGAGTATCCGCAACAGCTCGTACTCACCGGAGGTGAGCACCACGGGTTCATC
>Ga0316577_10000492_pt1 | contig 15636 bp, 8 predicted proteins | sample S5NA_FD_203073 | JGI IMG/M metagenome (GOLD analysis project Ga0316577, IMG submission 203073) | Rhizosphere microbial communities from salt marsh grasses in Alabama, United States - S5-7_050615r2r1 | ecosystem: Host-associated > Plants > Roots > Rhizosphere | place: USA: Alabama | collected... | reverse complement strand
GTCCACCGTGATCTACGATGGGGCCGACAGCGAGTTCCTGGTGAGTGGCCGGGCGACGGGCCTGTGGTATTACCGGGTGCAGGCCGTCACTCCTGCCGGGGACAGCCCCTGGTCGAACGTCGAGTCGGTGAGCGTGATCCCGGTCGCTCCTGTGTTGGCCACCATCAGCAACCCCGACGGGGACGGCGAATATGTCGTGAGCTGGAGCACCGTGACAGAAGCCACCAGCTATCAACTGGAGGAGGCTGAGGACCTGGAGTTCACCTCATCCACTGTGATCTACGATGGGGCCGACAGCGAGTTCCTGGTGACTGGCCGGGCGACGGGCCTGTGGTATTACCGGGTGCGGGCCGTCACTCCTGTCGGGGACAGCCCCTGGTCGAACGTCGAGTCGTCGAGCGTGGTCCCGGCCGCGCCTGTGCTGGCCCCCATCAGCAACCCTGACGGGAATGGGAATTATCTGGTCGACTGGAGTGACGTGACAGGAGCCACGAGCTACCAACTGGAGGAGGCTGAGGATCTGGAGTTCACCTCGTCCACCGCGATCTACGAAGGGGCCGACAGCGAGTATCGGGTTACCGGTCAGGGCGACGGGATCTGGTACTACCGGGTGCGGGCGAGCAGTCTGGCCGGTGACGGCCCTTGGTCGAACACCGAATGGGTGGACCTCTTGGCTTCGGTGGCTACGCCTTTAAGGGTGAGCCTGCAGCTGGGGTTGAACTCCTGGACAGGGGTCTATAGCTGATGCCGAGACTATCGAAAAGACTAACCAAGTCATTCCAGGGGAGGCTGGGAGGGCCCTGGATAGGAGGACGAGTGAGGTCGAATCATACCATGCTGCCAGCGGTTCGAGTTTTGGCACGGATCCTCTTAGGCATCTTGCTTCTTCCGTTGGTGCCGAGGCACAGCAGCCAGGTGGTGGCCTCTTGGCTGGAAGCAGAACCTTTGTCTGACCAAGGGTTGCAGGGCACGGAGCCACTGGCCGTGACGGCTGCATGGAGCCGCACGCGCGACCCGGCGATCGTCACCGGCAGCCAACTTCCCCTTTTCCAAGGGGCACCGTTGGGCGATCTGTTTGTTTATGCTTATAACGGCAGTACTTGGACCGTAGTGCCATTCCAGTTCGACGAGGTGGACTCGGGCGGCGCGTACGTTCCTACCGAAGACGGCGTGCTCGACTCGAACGACGAACTGGTGTTCATGGCGTCCGACCTGGGAACCACGGCCGAGCCGTACGAATGGCTGACCGACCCGAACTCACGGAGTTACTCACGCTACGAGGTGAGGGTCACAAACCCACTCAACACGGCAGAAGAGGGGTGGGTGTATGTGTATCGCTCTGCGACGCTAGCCCCAACCTTCAGCCCCTACGTAACCTGGGATGACACGAACAGCCGCCTGGTGGCCGACAGCTACATCATCGGCTATGATCCGACGAGCCATATAGGCATAGACTCGCTTGAGCTGAATGGCAGCAACGTGGATGTGCTAGACCGATCCAAGCTCCGCGTGTCGGGCCGATGCTTCACTGAAGGGGACTGGGCAATATTCGACCTGACTGAAGAAAGTGAGGATCTACTAGCCGAGTTCGCGCCGCCAGACATCCAGGGGCCGGTGCGGCAGGGAGGAGGTACGGTCGACCACCCCACATGGTACTACGCTTCCCTCTTTGAGAACACGACGCAGTTCGACGCCGGTTATGTGGACCCCGAACAGTGCGAGGACATGGAGTATACGACCTTTCGACTCTCGGACGATTGGCGAAACCCATCAGAGAGCGGCATGGCGCCCATGACCTTCTACGACAGCAACACGCCGGCTGGGGTGCCGATAGATGGCGAATACGACTCTATCCCGACCACGCCGGTTTCGGAGTGGTGGATGGTCAGCGGCGCGAGGGGCAGCATGGTGCAGTTGGCAACTATCGACTCCCAGGGAGCCACGGTCACCAATTACTACTGGGATGTCGCGAATCTTGATCCGGACGACACGGGCGACCAGCTATCGTTTGGCGATGCGGGCTACAAGCTGGCCTACCCCGATGCGGTCATTACGCTGTCGTTCGCCAACTATGTCCTGGGCGCCTATCAAGGCAACGTGGGGAACACGTACAGGCTGTACTATGACAACCCGCTGGAGGTAGCCGCGGTGGCGTACGGCTATCTTGTCGCCCCCACCATCGCCGAAATCGACAACCCCGACCAGGATGGGGACTACCTGGTGGAATGGGGCGACGTGGTAGGGGCCACGGGCTACGAGCTGCAGGAAGATGACAACCCCGGCTTTACTTCGCCCACCGTCCGCTACAGCGGGGCCGACAACCAGTACTATGTCAGCGGACAGATCACCGGGCTGTGGTACTATCGGGTTCGGGCGAGGAACACCGGCGGGAATGGCCCGTGGTCAGCCGCAGAGTCTGCAACCGTTATCCCCCCAGCTCCTGAGCTGTTGGCAATCAGCAACCCTGACGGAAATGGGACCTACCTGGTCGACTGGAGCGACGTGACAGGGGCCACGAGCTACGAGTTGCAGGAAGATGACAACTACTCGTTCAGCTCACCCACTACGCGCTACTCGGGGGCCGACAGCCAGTATCAGGTTAGCGGACAGGGCGGAGGGATCTGGTACTACCGGGTGCGGGCAAGCAGCTCGGCCGGTGAAGGCCCTTGGTCGAACGTCGAGTGGGCAGCGGTCGAGTCGGACGCCCCTGCTCTATTCGCCATTGAGAACGGCGACGGGGACGGGGATTACCTGGTCGACTGGAGCGAGGTGACGGGGGCCACAAGCTACGAGCTGCAGGAAGATGACAACCCTGACTTTACCTCACCCACCGTGCGCTACAACGAGGCCGACAGCCAGTACCAGGTGTATGGCCAGGACACAGGCCTGTGGAACTACCGGGTGCGCGCCATCAGTGCCAGTGGAAATGGCCCTTGGTCCAACATCCAGTCGGTGGGTGTGGCGCCAGGTGCTCCCAACTTGAGCGACATCAGCAACCCTGACGGGGACGGGGATTACCTTCTCGACTGGAGCGAGGTGGCGGGGGCTGAAGGCTACGAGCTGCAGGAAGATGACAACTTGGGCTTTACCTCACCCGCGACTCGGTACACTGGGACCGACAGCCAGTACCAGGTGTATGGCCAAGGTACAGGGCTGTGGTACTACCGGGTGCGGGCCCGTAGTACAGGTGGTGATGGCCCGTGGTCCGGGATCAAGTCAGTGGCTCGCGTGCCAAGTGCTCCCCACTTGGACACTATCAGCAATCCCAGCTGGGACGGCGAATACGTCGTGAACTGGAACGATGTGGCGGGTACCGAGAGCTACGAGTTGCAGGAAGATGACAACTATGACTTTACCTCACCCACCGTGCTCTACGATGGTGCTGACAGCCAGTTCCTGCTGATGGACCATGAGGGCGGCACGTGGTACTACCGGGTACGAGCGAGCAACGCGGGCGGGGACAGCCCTTGGTCGAACATCGAGTCGACGGGTGTCGTCCCGGGCGCTCCTTTCTTGGCTCCTATTAGCAACCCCGATGAAGATGGGGCGTACCTTGTAGACTGGGCGGAGGTCACAAGTGCAACGAGCTACGAGTTGCAGGAAGATGACAACTCTGACTTTACCTCACCCACGATCAAGTACATAGGGGGGAATACTCAGTACCAGGTGGGCGCACAGGAGGCGGGGCTGTGGTATTATCGGGTACGGGCAAGCAACGAGCACGGGAACGGCCTTTGGTCCGACACCCAGTCGGCGGGTGTCGTCCCGGACGCTCCTGTATTGGCTCCCATTAACAACTCTAATGGAGATGGGTTCTACCTGGTCGACTGGATCGATGTGGTGGGAGCCACCAGCTACGAGCTGCAGGAGGATGACAGCTCGGATTTCAAATCGGCGGTCACCGTCTATACTGGCTCAAGCACCCAGTTTGCGGTCGGGGACCGATCTGTCGGGACCTGGCACTACCGAGTCCGGGCGCACAACGGTGCCGGATACGGTCCATGGAGTGAATCTGAGTGGGTTGAGGTCTTGTTTGAATTGAGGACCTACTTGCCGTTGGTGCAAAGAGACGCAGAGGGTGGCCCGTAGCTCCAGCAGGCTGTGGGAGGGATTGTCCGAGTGGTTCAACCGCTCTAGATCGCAGGCTATACACGCCGCGATGGAGTGCCCGGGCACCGTCACAAGGCCAGGCACAGCGAGGTTGGTCTACCTGGAGGTAGAGCCCTTGTTGTCACCGGTATCAGAGAAATCGTTCGTCGTTGGCCACTCTTGGCCAGATTTCTAACGATCTTCAGACCTGATCCTTACCAAAATCTAACCTTTGTCGTGTATAATACTCACGAGGGGCTATCCGTGACCGTTGTTCCTGGTCCTTACACGACCTCTCCCATCAAGTACTGCACCGTCAACTCGTCATGGAACAGGTCACTCAGAAAGCCCTTTTTGTTATGCCCTGAATAGACCAGGTGCAGGGTCAGAAGCGCATCGTAGGCTCTAGAATCAAGATCTATAGGAGGATCCAATGCAACATAGCTCAGTCTTTGGTCGGGTGGTTCGGTTCTGTACAGCGATCTTGGTGGGCGTCCTGATGCTTTCTTCAACGCCCGAGCAGCCCAAGGCCGCGGTGCAGGCCTGGACCCGCACGCTCGAGCCGGTGATCGTCACAGGGAGCCAGCTTCCCCTCTTTAACAACGTAGTGCTGGGCGATCTCTTTGTGTACGCATACAACGGCAGCACATGGAGCGTGGTGCCATTTCAGTTCGACGAGGTGAACACGGGAGGGAGCTTTGTTCCAAACGAAAACGGCCGGCTCGATGCCAACGACCAGCTGGTGTTCATGGCGGCCGATCTGGGGGTCATGGCTACCGCGTACGAGTGGCCGGATGATGTAAACTCGAAGAGCCATTCGCGCTACGAGGTGCATGTCACGAACCCACTTAGCCCTTCTGAAGAGGGGTGGGCGTATGTGTACTACTCTACGACGCTGGCGCCGACGTTTGCTCCCTACGTGACCTGGAATAGTACCAGCACTACAACATCTGCCGGCACCTACATCATCGGTTATACTCCGTCCGCCCACCTTGGCATCGACTCGCTTCAGCTCAACGGGTACGCCGGCGATGTGATAGACCGGTCCAAGTTGCGCCTGCGGGTCATTTGCATAGATAGTGATGGCGGCACGAACATATCCATGATAACCGAGAATTCTGCGGATGTTATCGATACGTGGACCCCGCCGGACATCCTGGGACCGGTGCGAGTGGGCGGTGGGACGGTTGACGAGTATTCATGGTCCTATAAGTCGATGTTTATGGATGAGTCAACATTCACTCCCGCCGACGTGGACCCCGAGGACTGCATCGACTTGACCTACGAATACTTCCGAGTTTCAGAGGATTGGCTGAATCCGGTTGATAGTGGTATGGCGCCCATGAGCTACTTTGACAGCAACCGACCCGCCGGGGTGGCGATAGACGGCGCATACGACTCCATTCCCACAACACCATTTCCGACATGGAGGCAGGTGAGCGGAGCGAAGGGCAGTCTTGTGGAAGTGACGGGCGTAGGCACTGGGGGGGGCGCGCTCAGCAACTACTATCTAGACCTTAACCAGGTGGATGAAAAGGATACCGGTGACCAGGTCTCGTTTGGAGACGCGGGATTCCTAGTACTCAACCCCACCGAGTCTATCTTGATATCCACTGCACACTATGTCTTGGATCCCTCCCAGCCCAACGTGGGCGGAACGTACCGGGATTATTTTGATAACCCGCTTCAGGCCACGGCGGCGGCGCAGGACTACCTGGAACCCGCGCCAAACGCAGCCACCTTTGATCCAAAGCTTACGTACCTTGATTTGGAGACCGCATTCACTGGGAGGGCCTACGGGCTTCCGCCCTTTACCTATGACTGGGAGTTTGGCGATGATGGCAGCGTCGCATCCGGCAACCCCGTGAACCACACCTTCACGGTGACGGGCACGATCCCGGTGACGCTCACGGTGACCAATGGCTACGGCACCGATGTAGTTGTCCGGCCCGTATTCGTATTCGATCCGGGTACAGAGCCATCCATAATCTACCTGCCCATGATTTTTCGGTCCGCTCCTTGACAATCCATGGGGCCTGCCCCGCGGAGTCTTGACGAGCGGGGCAGGCGGTACCGTCCAACTCGAGCCACGCGGACATCAAGTCCGGGACGATAATATTCAGAGGAAGGAGCATTGCTACGATGACCTCGATCCTCGAGGCACAGGCCCTCAAAAAGACCTACACAATGGGCGAGCATAAGGTGAAGGCGCTCGCCGGCGTGGACTTTATCGTCGAAAAAGGCGAGTTCGTTGCCATCATGGGGCCGTCGGGCAGCGGCAAGTCCACCCTGCTTCACTTGCTGGGTGGGCTGGACAAGCCCTCAGACGGTGAAGTGACCCTAGCCGGGCAACGATTTTCGATCCTGAACGACAAAGAGGCCACGTTGGTGCGCCGGCACAACATCGGATTCATCTTCCAGTTCTTCAATCTGCTGCCCACCTTGTCGACGGATGAAAACGTCGCCCTGCCACTCCTGATCGACGGCCAGAATCTGCGCAAGTACCAGTCGCGCATCGACGCTATGCTAGAGCTGGTCGGCCTGGCCGAGCGCCGGCATCACAAGCCGGATCAGCTCTCGGGTGGCGAGCAACAGCGCGTGGCCATCGCCCGGGCCTTGGTCACAGAGCCGGCTATGGTCCTTGCCGATGAGCCGACGGGAAACCTGGACTCCAAGACGGGCACGGTGATCATGGAACTACTGCGCCGGTCTTGTGATGAGCTAGGTCAGACGGTGGTGATCGTCACCCACGACGCCCGGGCGGCTGCCTATGCCGACCGTGTCGTCTTTTTGGCAGACGGGCAAATCAGAAACATACTAGAGTTTGATGAAGGCACAGACGTGGGGCCGCGACTCCGGGTTGTCCTGGAGACGATGGAGGCGCTGACGACCTAGCGCGGCAGGAGAGTACTCTGCAAGTGACGCGAGCATGCTTGGGCTGACGACGAACCGGCTGTTTGTCTATGGGCTTGACCCTAGCAGTGGACAAGGTAGCGGCGAGTACGCCATAGCATCGGGGCGAGCTGGTCAAGAAAGCCGGTTAGGCACTGGCTGCGGTGAGCGTTGGGCACGCGATTGGGTTCAGAGTGGGGACTGGGGAGGGCGAATGGCTGGAGACAAAGCGTTCAAAAAAAGGAGCCCCGACCCCCCATACGGGTCGAGGCTCTCCTGCCACGATGGGCACAGGTTACTCAGCTTGAGTCAGCGGTCTCAGGCGCCCCTCAAATCTCGAGGCCGGCTGTTGCTTCGACTTTACCCTGGGCTCAGTTGGATCGCCCCAAAGAAGTATACGAAAGTAGAAACGTAGTGCTGCAAAAGATACTCGATAATCCATTTGAGCCTACACCTCCTGCAAGGGCCAGTGCTCTCCCGGTGGTCCTTGCCTCAACGGCTGTGCCGTGGGTTCCTCTATATCTACTGTGATTATACCAGCTTGTAGCGACATGCGCATCGTCCTACGGAACCCTATTCGATTGTACCTTTGGCCAATGTACCTTTGTACGAAGGACGTGGCATAACGCCTCCGGCACGTCCCGGGGGTGACATAGAACCTGACGACTTTGGCAAAGGACTAAAATGAAGCACACACTCAAAATGGCTCTTCGCTCGCTTCGTGCTCGACCAATGCGTACTCTGCTCACTATCGGGGGGATCGTGCTGGGCGTAGCAGTAATCCTGGCCGTTAGCATCGCCAATGCCAGTACCCTGGATTCGCTCACTAGCGTGTTCGCCGCGGCCTCGGGAAAGGCCGACCTGGTGGTGCTCAGTGCAACCGACGACGAAGAGGGTTTTGCCGAGCGCGTGAGGGGCATCGTCCTCAACGTCCCTGGGGTAGAAGACGCGATCCCTTCGATCCAGGCCACGGTCTTTATGACCGAGGAGGACTTGGAGAGCGAAAGAGACCTGAGTTTTCTCGGAGAGTCGGTGGACCGGCTCGTCGTCTTTGGCATCGACCCAGCCGTCGACGAAAAGGTCCGCGAGTACACCATGGTCGAGGGGAGCTTTTTGCCACCCGACCTGGATGCCTACGAGGTGGTTCTGGTCAAGGACTATGCCGATGACCTTGGGATCGGGGTTGGCGACGACGTGAATTTCCTCACAGACTCGGGCTACGAGACGCTGCGTGTGACGGGGCTGATGTCAAAGCAGGGCGCAGGCCAGACCAACAACGGGGCCTTTGCCGTCATGCCACTGGGCGCAGCACAGGAGATCTATAGCCGTATCGGGGATCTCGATCAGATCGACATTCTGGCTGCTCCCGGCTATGCCACCGAGGCCGGACTCGATGCCCTGCAATCGACCCTGCAAGAACGTCTTGGCTCTGCCTACACCGTCACCTATCCTGCGGGCCAGGGCGAGCGCGTGATACAGAGTGTGTCTTTGTACCAGATGGGGCTCAGCATCTTTGGTGCGATCGCCATTATCGTCGGCGCGTTCCTGATCTACAACACGTTCGCCATGACGGTTGTAGAGCGGACACGCGAGATCGGAATGCTACGGACCGTTGGCATGACGAGCGGACAGATTATGAGTTTGATCATGACCGAGTCGGTGATCCTCGGCATAGCTGGCGGCGCGCTGGGTGTGGGCGCGGGCATCCTGCTGGCGCAGGGCCTGATCCGTGTCATGGAGTATTTGCTTGCCCAACCGGTGGGCGCTGTCCGCGTACCACTGGGCGGCCTTGCCACGAGTACGGCGGTCGGGCTGGGCGTAACGCTCCTGGCATCGGGTGTCCCGACCCTGCAGGCGGGCCGCATCTCACCGCTGGAGGCGTTGCGAGCGCGCAGCAATCCACGCGAGCCGCGGTGGATCGATCGCGGTTGGCCGTGGGGCATTGTCCTGCTCGGCCTGTCGGTTGTAGGCTTTTACCTGCCCGTACCGTCCTCCGTTCGGTACTATACGATGACCGTATCAATCGCCGTCATGTCGATGGGGGCGCTGTTTATCATCCCAGCGACGGTTAACGCTTGGGTAAAAGTCCTGAGTCCTGTCGCGCGGCGCCTGTACGGTGCAGAGGGGCCGTTGGGCGCCCGCAACATCGGACGCGGTAAGCAGCGTACGACCATGACGGTGATGGCGCTCATGGTCAGCATCGGGATGGTGTTCAGCATACAGTCGATGACAGCAGCGTTCCAAAAGGATATCCAGGAATTCACCGATAGCTTTATGGCAGGAGATCTGTACATCTACTCCTCTCAACCGCTGCGCTTTGACCTGGCTCGCCGGCTGGAGGCTGTGCCGGGCGTTGCTGCGGTGACGCCGATGCGGGTTGTGGAGGTGAAGGTGTTCCGGGAGGATGGCAGCGAGGAGACCATTGCCTACAGCGCCTACGACGTCGAGTCCTTCCAGCGCGTCGGCTCCTTTGTCTTTGCCGACAGCGGGGTAGACCCCCAGCAGCTCATGGACAAGCTGGCAGAGGGCGACGTGGTGTTTATCAGCACGGTCCTGTCCGACAAATATGGCCTCCAGCCGGGTGATACGATCCGGCTGCAGACGCGGCGTGGCCGCAGGGATTTTGAGGTAGGAGCCCTCGTGGTCGACTACAACGAGCTTGGCATGGCCATCGAAGGGAGCTGGAAAGACCTGAGGCGCTACTTTGGGGTGAACGACGTGAGCGCATTCCTGGCCGCGATCGAGCCAGGTTCCCCGCATGCGCAAGTCGAGGAAGAGATCGACCGGCTGTACGGGGAGCGGCAGCACCTGACCGTCGAGTCCAACGAAGCGATGAAAGAAGACATCACAGCGCTGACATCGCAAGTATGGGGGATGTTCGATGTGCTGGGGTTCATCGCCGTGATTGTGGCGGCGCTGGGCGTGATCAACACGCTGACGATGAGCGTTCTGGAGCGTACGCGCGAGATCGGCATGCTGCGCGGACTGGGGATGACCCGCTGGCAAGTGATCAGGATGATCCTGGCAGAAGCAGCAGTGGTAGGTGTCATGGGCGGCGTGTTCGGCATGGTGTATGGCCTTTTCATGTCCCAGGTGTTCATCGGGGCTGCAAACGCGACACAGGGATATCGCTTGTCGTCGATCATACCAGTGCAAGCCCTTTTCCTCGGTCTATTCATTGGCATCATCATCTCTCAGGTGGCGGCCCTGTTACCTGCCCGTCGGGGGGCGCGCCTGGAGGTGATCGAGGCAATCCAATTCGAGTAGGAAGGGTGGAGATACTTTGTCAGAAACGGCGGTGGTGCCAACTGCCCACCGAATCAACAATGCGGCAAGGATGATGGGAAAGCCAAAATGAAGCATACGATTTCGATGGCCTTGCGCTCACTCTTGGCGCGCCCTTCGCGCACTTTGCTCACACTCGGCGGCATCGTGCTGGGCGTGGCCGTGATCCTTGCCATCAGCATCACCAACCAAAGCACCCTGGACTCGGTGACCAATATCTTTTCCGCTGCTTCGGGCAAGGCCAATCTGGTGGTGATAAGCGCAACCGACGACGAAGAGGGTTTCGCCGAGCGTGCGAGGGGCATTGTCCTCAACGCGCCCGGAGTTCAAGAGGCGATCCCATCTCTGCAGATGCCGGCCTTTATGGCCGGGCAGAACTTCAGAGGCGAGATGGAAATGGGCATGCTCGGCATAGGCGCAAGTCGGCTTATCGTCTACGGCATTGACCCTGTCCTCGACCAAAGCGTTCGCGAGTACACCATCGTCGAAGGCAACTTCCTGCCCCCGGACCTGGATCCCTATGAGCTGATCCTGGTTAAGGACTATGCTGATGAGCAAGAGATCGAGGTTGGCGACGATGTAGATTTCCTCACAGAGTCGGGCTTCGAGACCGTGCGCGTAGTAGGACTGATGGCGAAACAGGGCGCCGGCCAGACCAACAATGGAACCTTCGGCGTCATGCCCCTGGGTGCAGCCCAGGAGATCTTTAGCCGTGTGGGGGATCTGGACCAGATCGATATCGTCGCCACATCCGACTATGGCAACCAGACCGAGCTCGATGCGCTGAAATCGGCGCTGGAAGCACGGCTCGGCTCCGCCTACACCGTGACCTATCCGGCGAGCCAGGGCAAGCGCGTGGTCCAGATGCTGGATGTGTACCAGATGGGCCTGAACTTTTTCAGCGTGATCGCCATCGTCGTCGGTGCGTTCCTCATCTACAACACCTTTATGATGACCGTCGTGGAGCGAACGCGCGAGATCGGGATGCTGCGGACGGTGGGAATGACCGCCGGCCAGGTGATGGGTCTGATCATGACCGAGTCGGTGCTCCTGGGCGCTGTGGGCGTGGCGCTGGGCGTGGGTGCGGGCACCTTGCTGGCACGGGGGCTCATCCGGGCCATGGAGTCGCTGGTCGGCCAAACAGTGAGTGCCGTTCAGTTGCCGATTGGCGGCTTGACCCTAAGCATTGGGGTTGGGATAGGCGTAACCCTCTTTTCCTCCGGCATCCCTGCTCTGCAAGCGGGGCGAATCTCGCCTCTTGAGGCGTTGCGCGCGCGCGCCAACCCGCAGGAGCAATGGTGGGTCCGGAGCGGATGGCCGTGGGGTATCGCTTTGCTCGTTCTCTCTGTTGCTGGGTTCTACTGGAGCTTTTCGGGCAGCAGTACCTTGCAGTTCGTAGTCGGAAGTGCCTCCATCATGGCTATGTCGCTGGGCGCCATGCTGGTAATCCCGGCCACTGCCCACACCTGGGTGCGGATCCTGAGCCCCCTTCTCCGGCGCCTCTACGGCGCGGAAGGGCAGCTGGGCAACCGCAACGTTGAGCGCGCCAGGCAGCGGACGACCATGACCGTGATCGCGCTCATGGTCAGCATCGGCATGGTCTACAGTATCCAGGCGTTGACAACGTCGTTCAGCAAGGACATCGACGACTGGATGGAGGGCTACATGGGAGGAGACCTATACGTTTGGTCCACGCAGTCGCTGCGCTACGACCTAAGCCGGCGCCTGGAGGCTGTGCCGGGGGTTGCTGCGGTGACGCCGATGCGGCAATTGGAGGTGAAGGCTATCCTGGCAGATGGCAGCGAGGACACAATCCAGTTCATCGCCTACGATCCTGCTTCATACAAAGACGTTACCGCCCTCAACTTTGTTGACAACGAGACGGAGCCTGACGAGCTCATGGACCTGCTGGGCGAGGGCGACGTGGTCTTTGTGAACACCGTTCTCGCTGACAGGTACGACATCGAGCCGGGAGAGTCGATCCGGCTCGCGACGCGTCGTGGGCAGAGAGACTTTGAGGTTGTTGCCCTTGTGAGTGAGTATAGCGAGACCGGGTCTGCCATCGATGGCAGTTGGAAGGACCTGCGCCGCTACTTTGGGATAAACGATGTCAGCGCATTCCTGGTCAAGCTCGTCCCCGACGCCTCGCAAGCCGAGGTGATGAACCAGATGGAGAGGCTCTATGGCGAACGGATGCATCTCACCATCGACTCCAACGAGGACATGAAGGCGCAAGCTACCACGCTGCTGTCCCAAGCCTTTGGTATGTTTGACGTCCTGGCTCTTATCGCCGTGATCGTGGCGGCGCTGGGCGTGATCAACACCCTGACGATGAGCGTGCTGGAGCGCACGCGCGAGATCGGCATGCTGCGCGGCATGGGGATGACCCGCTGGCAGGTGGTCCGGATGATCCTTGCCGAGGCGGCCACGGTGGGTGTCATGGGGGGCGCCTTTGGCGTGGCCTATGGCCTTTTCATGTCCCGCGTGTTCATCGGCGGCGCGAACCTCACACAGGGATATCGTTTGGCGCATAGCTTTCCGGTGGATGCCCTGGTTGCGGCGTTTGCCATCGCGCTTGTCATCTCCCAATTCGCCGCTGCATGGCCGGCGCGCAGGGCAGCCAGATTAGAGGTGATCGAGGCAATCCAATTCGAGTAACGAATTCTAAAGCAGCAACGCGGGAGACCCGAAATGTACGGGGGCGATCAGCCCAGATTTGGAGAGACACACCGACAGGCTCCTACGACTGTACTGGGAGCAGACAGGGCGGCGTCCTTGGATGAGCAGAGCCGTCAAACAGAAAGGAGGAAGACTGTACATGGGTGCGACACTGGTCGCCGGATGAGGGATACGCATCAAGCAGAAAGGAAGGAGACTATGGGCAAGTGAAGCTAGGAATGCAAGAGAATTGTAGGAAAGAGCCGCGCCCTCCCATACGGGTCGAGGCTCTCCTGCGGCGATGAGCACAGGTTACGGGGCCTGCGTGCGCGGTTTCAGTCGAGACACAGGCGCCATCTTGAAAGGCCTCCGGAGTCGTCTTCAGCTGAACAGATCACCCTACCCGATCTCTGCGTGGTGCTGTACTGCACCCCTCGCAGCATCAAAGGTCTGAATGCTGATGGGCGGAGGCCCGCAACGACTACCAAAGGAGAAACATGACATGGCAGAAAAAATTATTACGCCTGACCTAACGATGTATAGGGCGCTGCAGAAGGCATGCGCCACGTACGGTGACCTGCCGGCCATCACCTACGGTGACCGGACGGTGACCTTTAAGCAGGTGGCTCGGGAAGTCGAGAACATGGCCCGCAAGCTGCAGGGCCTGGGTGTGGGAGAGGGCGACCAGGTGGCCATCATCCTGCCCAACAGCTTTGAGCTGGTGTACTCCTTCTTTGCCCCCTCAGCCCTGGGCGCGGTCCAGGTTCCTCTGAATCCGGTGTACCGCGAGACGGAGTTTCGGCACATTCTGGAGGACTCGGAGGCCAAGGTGGTCATCGCCGAGCCAAGTTACATGGGCAACGACATCCAGGGCATCCTGGAAGCCATACGCCCCGAGCTACCCGATCTGAAGCACGTCGTGCTGCGCGGCAAAAGCGCGCCGGGCTTTCCCAGTTACGAGGAACTGCCCATCGATCCGGCTCCCTTACCCTCAGACAGCATCTCTGCCGACGCTCTAGCCCACCTGGTGTACACCTCGGGCACGACAGGCAAGCCCAAGGCGGTGATGCACAGCAGCCGCAGCCAGCTGTCGGCCATTGCCACGAGCGAGGAGCGGGTCAGAGAGACGATAAACAACATGTCCCTCGGGCGTTTGGTCAAGATGATCTGGGACTATGACATGCGTTTCCTCAAGTGGGGCCGCAAGCAGAAAAGCTATATGTCCCCCTCACCCATGCACGCCCTCCTGGGCTACAGCGGATTGCTCTTTGCCCTGCTGCTGGGCTCCCGCCTGGTGATCATCGATCGCTTCCATCCAGCCAAGGTGCTAGAGCTGGTCGAGAAGGAACATCTCAACACCCTGGCCCTGGCCCCAACGCAGGTGGCCGCCCTGCTCAACAGCCCGGAACTGGCCCGCCGCGACACCTCGTCGCTCCTCAACGTCGGCATGGGCGCCGCCCCCTGCCCACCGGACCTGGTTCGGCGGGCGCGCAAGGCCTTTGGCTGCCCGGTCGTCATTGGCTTTGGCGCCACAGAGACGGGCGGCGGTAGCATGGTCACCGACACGTTCGACCCCGACAAGATGCAGTTAGAAACCATCGGGCGCCTCTATAAGGGGATGGATGCCAAGATCGTCGACGGGGACCGGCGCGAGGTGCCTACCGGCGAGGTGGGCGAGCTGGCGGTCCGCAACCCAGCGACCATGCTCGGCTACTGGAAAGCACCCGAGACGACCGCGCAGGCGCTGGACGACGAGGGCTGGTACTATACCGGCGACCTGGCGACCATCGACGAGAACGGGTACTTCCGTATCGTGGGCCGCAAGAAGAACATGATCATCCGCGCCGGACAGAACATCTTCCCGGCCGAGATCGAGGCTCATCTGGTTACCATGCCGGGCGTCCAGGATGTGTCGATTGTTGGAGTGCCCGATGAGATGCAGGGCGAGGCAGTGTGGGCCTTTATCAAACCGAAAGATGGCGCAACGCTGAACGTGCAGGACGTGTTGGCCCACTGCCGCCGCGACCTGGCGCCGTACAAGGTGCCCAGCCAGGTGCGCTTTGTCGAGGAGTTCGAGTTGACGCCCACGAACAAGATCAAGAAAGGCCCTCTGCAGGAGATGGCCATCAAAGAGATCGAGGCGGCAGCCTCATAGCAAGCACACAACCCGCTGCCCTCAAGGGAAAGCGGATCACGAAACAAGAAAGGGGAAGTAGACCATGACGATGGAAACGAACGGCGACATGACCTTCGATGAGTTCAAGCATTTTCTCTCCGACACGCTTGGCGTGGCAGAGGCGACCCTTGGGCCGGACACGCATTTCCTGTCCGACCTGGCTGTCGACTCGCTCAAGATGGTGGAGCTAATGCTGCAGTTTGAGCTGCAACTCGGCAGAAAAGTGTCCGCGGATGCAGCCTGGGACATCCTGACGGTGGGCGATGCGTACAAATTCTACCAGAATCAGCTTGGCGAGGCAGCGGCATAGCACGGCGCTACGGGTGCGACGCACTTTCAGGGCGTCGCACCTCGCCAGCGTATGCACTGGCCCGAGCGATCTCAGGATTCCAGATGGGGCTCCAGGCAAAGCTCCCTGGGCGCTCCCGGTGCTTATGATGGTGTTGCCAGTATGATCGACTCAGGGGAGAGCACTCTTGACGCAACCTGCTGAAATGGGTCCCTATGCCGTGGCCCGTGTCCGGGCCAAGACGGTC
>Ga0316577_10000491_pt1 | contig 15650 bp, 13 predicted proteins | sample S5NA_FD_203073 | JGI IMG/M metagenome (GOLD analysis project Ga0316577, IMG submission 203073) | Rhizosphere microbial communities from salt marsh grasses in Alabama, United States - S5-7_050615r2r1 | ecosystem: Host-associated > Plants > Roots > Rhizosphere | place: USA: Alabama | collected... | reverse complement strand
TATCCCGAAGAGGTCCTGCTCACGTGGGCCACCCTCAAGTTGGCCAAGCCGATCAAGTGGATCGAGGACCGTCGCGAGAACTTTTTCGCGACCACCCAGGAACGGGGCCAGGTCCACTACGGCGAGATGGCCCTGACCAAAGAGGGGCGCATCCTGGGCATCCGCCACGAATTCCTGCACGACACGGGCGCCTACAACCCCTACGGCCTGACGATCCCGCTGAATACCCAGAGCCACGCCATGGGGGCCTACGATGTGCCCAACTACTACTCGGACCTGAAAGTCGTCTTTTCCAACAAGACGATTGTGACCCCGGTGCGCGGCGCAGGACGGCCCCAGGGCATCTTTCTGGCAGAACGGCTGCTGGACATCGCCGCCCGCGAGCTGGGCATCGACCGGGTCGAGATCCGCAGGAGAAACCTGATCCCGCCCGACCAGTTCCCCTACGAGCACAAGATCATCGACCAGGCCTTTGCGCCTTTGGTCTTTGATAGCGGCAACTACCAGGCGACGCTGGACCGGGCCGCGGCCTTGATCGGCTACGAGAAGTTCATCGAAGAGGAGCAGCCCCAGCTGCGGGCCGAGGGCAAACACGTGGGCCTGGGCATCGTATCCTTCGTCGAGACCACGGGCGTCGGGCCATATGAGGGCGCGCGGGTCACCGTCGAGACCGACGGCCGGGTGAGCGTGGCAACGGGCGTCGGCACGCAGGGCCAGGGGCACTTTACCTCCTTCGCCCAGATCGTGGCTGACCAACTGGGCATCAGCCCGCGCGACGTGCGCCTGGTGACAGGCGATACCGACCAATTCCACTGGGGAACCGGCACCTTTGCCAGCCGGGGCGCCGTGGTGGCGGCCAACGCCATCAACGCGGCCGCCCTGTCGGTGCGGAACAAGATCCTGAAGATGGCCAGCAAGCTCCTGGACACGCCTGAGGAGGAGTTGGAGCTGGCCGAGGGACAGGTGCGCGTGGCCGATCTGCCCCGGCGGGCCATCGACCTCGGCGAGCTGGCGGCGCAGGCCAACCCCTTGCGCGGCGCCGTCGAGCCCGGGACGGAGCCGGGGCTAGAGTCCACCGACTACTTTGGGCCACAGTACGGCGCGACGGCCAACGGCGCCCACGCCCTGATCGTCGAGGTGGACCCCGAGACGATGATGATCGAGATCAAGCGCTACGTGACCGTCGAGGACTGTGGCACGGTGCTCAACCCCCTCATCCTGGAGGGGCAGATCCAGGGCGGCGTGGCGCTGGGCATCGCCAACTCCTACTATGAGCAGCTGATCTATGATGAGAACGGGCAGCTGCTGAACGCATCCCTGGCCGACTACCTCATCCCCAGCTCGACCGAGATCCCGCCCATCGAAGTGCGGCACGAGGTGACCAAGTCACCGCTCAATGCCCTCGGAAGCAAGGGCGCGGGCGAGGCGGGGACGATCCCTGTGCCTTCGGTCTTTGCCCAGGCACTGGAGGACGCGCTGCACGACTATGATCTGGAGATCCTAGAGATGCCGATGAGCCCCAACCGGTTGTTTGAGCTGTTGTATGGGGGGGAGTTGTAGATTGGGGAGTGGGAAATTGGTAGATTGGGGACTCGTAGATTCGGGATTCGTAGACTCGGGATTCGGAGATTCGGCGCGCAGTCGATAGACCGAATCTACGAATCTACGAATTTACGAATCTACCAACCTACCAATCTACCAACCTACAGGAACCAGGAGGAACAAAACCATGAAACTAGAAGGTGAATACACGTTCGACGGACCTCGCGAAGAGGTCTGGGAAATCCTGCGAGACCCCGAAGTGCTGGCCAAAGCCTTGCCCGGCACGCAGAGCCTGGACAAGGTCGCTGAGAACGAGTACACCGGCCAGATGCACGTCCGCATCGGCCCGGTATCGGGCGTCTTTAGCGGCAAGCTGGTCGTGTCGGACGAGGTGCCGCCCGAGAGCTACACCCTGACCGTCGAAGGGCGCGGCGCGCCCGGCTTTGGCAAGGGCACGGGGCACGTGCAGCTGTCCGAAGTCGAGGACGGCAAGACCTTGCTCCAATACGAGGGGGACATGCAGGTCGGTGGCCGCATCGCCGGGGTGGGCCAGCGCCTCATCGACACGGCCAGCCGGAGCCTGATCGGCCAGGGGTTAGAGTCCCTGAACAACGCGTTGCAGGCCCGCATCGCCGGCGAGGTAGAAGGCGTGGAGGTAGAGTACGTTCCGCCTTCGGAGGCCAAGTTCGCAGCCGGCGTGGCCCGCGACATGGCCAAGGAGATGATGCCCCCGCCGCAGACGCTGGGCATCATGGCCGTCGTCGCCCTGCTGGCCCTGATCCTGGGCTATTGGCTGGGAAGCATGGATCGGGGGGACGACAGCTGCTGCTAAGGGCAGCCGGCGCGTGCCGGGCGCAGGACAGGAGAGGAAAGGAGGGCAAGTCCACGATGTTGTTGGTAGAATCTTGAGGAGCATGCTCACATGCGAGCGGTGGCGCGAAGTGAGTCCGGCATCTGAGGATGCCTCACTCCACAGATTCTCCAACAGCATCATCCACCTAAGGGAGACGGATGGCTCGTGGTTCCGAGAAGCGATTTGACAATTCTCACGTGCTTGCGTACAATTGGGTTCATTCCAGCCGAAAGGAGGTCAGCAAGCCGCGGTAGCGCAGCGTGCGCGTCGCTGTGAGTGTACGCCACCCCAAAGAATCAGTGAAAAGGAGGAGACGCACATGAAGGGCAAGCTTTTCCGAAGAGGGACAGAGGTATGGAGGATGGTCGTCATCCCCCTACTATTGACCGCAGTGGTCATCGCATCGACGTCCTGTGGGGCAACCCCGGAGCCAGCACCAGCACCGACGGAAGCTCCACCAGCAGCCACACAAGCACCTGCGCCGACGGAGCCTGTGGAAGAAGCGCCACCCGCGGCCGAAGAGGGCGCGACGCTGGCCATCCTGCATTTTAGCGTCATCGAGGGCACGACCTGGTCGGCAGCGCACGATCGGGCCGGCAAACGTATCGCCGAAAAGTATCCTAACGTCGACTATGTCTTCCGCGAAGAGGTGGGCCCGGATCTCACCGTGCCCTATGCCGAAGAGCTGATCGCCAACGGGGCGGACATTGTCGTGGGCAACGCCGAGTTCATGGGATTGCCCCTGCAGGATATTGCAGACGAGTACCCAGACGTCTACTTTGGCTCCATCATCGCCAGCGACCTGACGACGAAGCGCAACTTCATCCGGCTCTTCCCCAGGCAGTACCAGGCGCTGTACCTTGAAGGGCTTGTCGCCGCGGCCCTGACCGAGACGGGCAGCATCGGGATCGTCTCCGCGTTCCCCTCCGTCCAGTGCATCCGGCGCCAGAATGGCTTCATCCTGGGCGTGCAGGAGGGTGCCGAGATGCTGGGCAAGGATATCAACATCTACATCCAGTATGTGGGTGACTGGTACCTGCCCGCCGAAGAGCGGGACATCGCCACCACGCTCATCACCCAGTACGACGTCGACGTGCTGACCCAGCAGACCGACTCTGGCTCGCCGCTGGATGTCGCGCAGGAACAGGGCATCTGGTTCGTGGGCAAGGACATGGACATCGTCGGCTTCTATGGCTGGTCCAGCACCGACACGGTCGCCATTTCGTTCGACACGCGCTGGGAAGTCCTCTACGAGCACATGCTCGGGGAATGGTTGGCGGGTGAGCAGAACCCAGAGACCGTGCTGTACCTCGGGATGGACTCCTCCATGACGCTGGCCGACGGCAGAGAGCTGCCAACCGTGGATATCATGAACGACAACCAAGTCGGCGTGGCTGCCATCAGCCCCGCGGCCCTGCCCTCGATCCCGGATGAGATCGTGCAAATGGTTGAGGAGCGGCGCGACCAGATGATCGCCGGCGAATGGGATCCATTCACCGAGTTCGAGTTCGTGAGCAACGGAACCGGCCTGGAGCTGGAAGGCGTGCCCATCCCGGAGGCGGGGACCGTGGTAAAGCCTGCGGGCGAGGAGCCGACGGCGGAGTGGCTGCTCGGTGAGTTCAACTTTGACCTGCAAGGTGTGGAGATTCTAGAATAGGGACGACTCGACACAGCGCCCCTATCGTGCTGATTTGTCACGACCCTTAGTGCAAGAGGTACGAGGCTCCCTTCCCTGGGAAATGCTGCCCAAGGGGGGAGCCTCGCGCCACCTGTGAGGCCAAACTCGAAGGAGAGACAAGGGCAAAACGTGGTTCTTGAACGGGTAGAGCACGGCGATACGGTCCTGGAAGCGCGCGGGATTACCAAACGATTTCCAGGGGTGGTGGCCAACGACCGCATCGATTTCGAGATCAAGGCAGGCGAGATCCATGCCATCCTGGGCGAAAACGGTGCCGGGAAGACCACTTTGATGAACATCCTCTTTGGGTTGTACCAGCCCGACGAGGGGGAAATCTGGATCGGCGGCGAGCATGTCAGGTTCCGGTCGCCGCTGGATGCCATCGACCTGGGGATCGGGATGGTCCACCAGAACCGCAAGCTGGTCTCGGCACACACCGCCCTGGAGAATATCATCCTGGGGCATCCCCATGCTGGCAAGATCCTGGACCTGAAGCGGGCCGAAGCAGAGATCAGCGATCTGTGCAACCGCTACGGCTTTAGCGTGGACCTGAAGGCCAAGGTGTGGCAACTGGCGGAGGGCGAGAAACAGGTCGTGGAGATCCTGAAAGCCCTGTACCGGGGTGCCAAGATCTTGATCCTGGACGAGCCGACATCAGCCCTGGCTCCCCCCGAGACCAAGAGGCTCCTGGCCTCTATCCAGGCCATGACTGAGGATGAATTGGCCATCGTGCCTTTCATCACTCACAAACTGCCCATCGTATTGGCCGTCAGCGACCGGGTGACGGTTCTCCGCCAGGGCAAGGTCACGGCACGACTGGAGACAGAGGCCGCGACGGAGCAGAGCCTGGCCAAGGAGATGGTGGGCCGAGAGGTGATCTTCCGCCTGGAGAGGGTCAAGGCCGAAACAGGGCAGCCGATCCTCGAAGTGGAGAATCTGACCACGCTCAGTGACAAGGGATACCTGGCCTTGAAGGGAGTCTCGTTCTCGATCAGTGAGGGCGAGATCCTGGGAATCGCCGGCATCTCCGGCAATGGGCAGCAGGAGCTGGCCGAGGTCCTGGCCGGGTTGCGCCAGGCAGAGGCCGGCAGGGTGATCCTCGATGGGACCGAGATCACCCACATCCCGACCTTGGAGAGGTGGCAGCGAGGCATGGGCTACGTGCCGGCTGAACGGGTCGATGTGGGGTCCATCGGCGACTTTTCCCTCGTCGAGAACGTCACGATGAACTACTACTTTGACGACGAGTTCTGCCGCGGCGGGGTGGTCCACTACCGGGACATCCGCAAGCTGACGAAAGAGATCGTAGCAGAGTACAGCGTGGCGACCACCGGTCCCGATTGCAAGGCCAAGACCCTGTCCGGGGGCAACCTGCAGAAGCTGATCCTGGGTCGCGTGCTCTCGCGCAGACCGCGCCTGCTGATCGCGAACCTGCCGACCCAGGGGCTGGACGTGGGTGCCACCGAGTTCGTGCGAAACAAGCTGATCGAGGCCAAGAAGGAGAAGGCCGGCATCCTCCTCCTGTCCGAGGACCTCGACGAAATCCTATCCTTGAGTGACTGGGTAGCACCCATCTATGAAGGGGAGCTCATGGGCATCATCCCAGGCGAGGAGGCCAAGCGGGAAGTCGTGGGCGCCATGATGGCCGGCTCGGTCTCCGGGAGCGGAACGTCATGAGGATCGGAAGCTACCGCTTGCGGATGGAGAAACGGCTGACCGTATCTGGCTGGGAGGCAGCCACCATCTCGGTCCTGGCCGTCATCTTTGCCCTGGCGCTGTTCAGCATCATCTTTGTGCTGGCCGGGGTCAACCCCTTGGTGGCCTATCGGGAGATCCTGTCGTACGCTTTTGCCAACCCCTTTGGGCTGCCGCCGACCATCAACCGCTTTATCTTCCTATTGTTTTGCACCTTTGCCTTCATCATCCCGTTCCGGGCAGGCCTGTGGAACATCGGCATGGCCGGCCAGTTCTACGTTGGCGCCCTATGCGCCTTTGCCGTGCTCTATGCCTTTGGCGGCAAGGCCTCGCGCAGCGCAGATCTACCAGCAGAGATCGTGATCCCGCTGATGCTGCTAGCCTCCGCGCTGGGCGGTGCCATCCTGGCCGGCATCGCTGGCTTCCTGAAGGGCAAGTTGAACATCAACGAGATCGTGGTGACGATGATGCTCAACTTTATCGCCTACTGGCTGGTGTCCTTCATGATCAAGGAAGGCGGTCCCTTCATGAATCCGGGCGGGCGAGGTGAGAGCTTTGAGCTGCCGGCTTCGGTGCACCCGCCGCTGTTCAACGACGTGGCCTTTACCCTGCTGCTCGCGCTGGGCATTGCCATCTACCTCTCCTTCCTCTTCGCCCGGACCCGCACCGGCTACCAGATCCGGGCCCACGGGCTGAGCCCCGCGGCGGCACGCTACGCCGGGGTCAGCACGGTCAAGATCTCGCTCCTGGTATTTGTGGTTGGCGGTGCATTGGCCGGCCTGGCCGGCTACCATTACTTTGCCGCCGTGCCAGGGGTCTTCAAGATCGCTAGGAACTATGGGCAGATCGGCGACCTGGCCTTCTATGGCATCATCTGCGGCTTGATCTCGCTGGCCGACCCCCTGGCGGCCATCCCCGTAGCCTTGCTCTTTGCCGGACTGACGGTGGGCGGCCGCTTTGTCCAGGGGCAACTCGGCATCGGCTTTGGCATCGACTACGCCCTGCTGGGGGTGCTGATGATCACCCTGGTCGCATTCCAGTTCTTCTATCGCTATAGGCCGGTGCTGGAGAGGAACGTACAGCTAGAGGAGAGGTTAGAGGATGTGGGAGTTTATCGCTAGGAGCCTGGAAGCATCTACGATCTTTACCTTTGCCGCCCTGGGCGAGCTGATCAGCCAACGATCGGGCATCCTCAACGTCGGCGTCGAGGGGGTGATGCTCTTTGGGGCGACACTGGGCTTCATTGCGGCGCAGTTGAGCGAAAGCTACCTGCTCGGCTTCCTGGTGGCGATAGCCATCGGCGGCCTGCTGGGCCTGCTGCACGGCTTCTTTTCGGTGACGCTGGGCTCCGACCAGGTCGTGGTGGGCATGGGCATCTGGATCCTCGGCTTTGGCCTGACGACCTACATCGGCAACCCGTACACCGGCCCCCTGGGCCTGGACCGGATCCCGACGTTCTTGGGGCTTTCGCCCTTCTTCTACCTGGCGGTCGTGCTGGTGATCGTCACCTGGTTTGTCTTGACCAAAACCAGCCTGGGGCTGAGAATCCGATCCGTGGGAGAGAGTCCGGGCGTGGCCGAGGTGTCAGGCATCAGCGTGAACCGCACCCGCTACCTATGCGTCACGGTGGGCGGAATGCTCGGCGGATTCGGTGGCGCGGTCTACTCCCTGTTCTATAACCCGGTCTGGAACTATAACTTTCTCATGGGCTGGGGCTTTATCGCCCTGGCGCTCGTCTTCTTTTCGATGTGGAACCCGTGGATCCTGTTTGGCGGCTCGCTTCTGTTCGGCACCCTCTGGCAGCTCTCGCTGAATCCCCAGCTCGTCCTGCCTGGTGTGATGTCCCGATACCTGTGGCGGACCGTGCCCTTTGTCGCAACCGTCCTCGCGCTGCTGGTCATGTCCACGAAATGGTTCAGGACCCGGTGGGGGGCCGCCAAGCCGGAGGCGCTGGGCCTGCCCTATACCAAGTAGAGGACGCCAACCCGTGCCGACCGCACGGCAGGGCATTCGCATTTGGTCCTGGCAGAGCCCAAGGCCGTCATTCTGACGACGATCGGCGACGCGCCGTTCCGGCAGCCCGGGGGGAGGAATCTCCATCCACCCAGCCGAGATCCCTCCCTACATTCGGGATGACAGCGGTCGGAAGGGATGGGTTTCTGCCAAGGTGCGTGGCACAGGCACCATCAGGGAACTCGGAACGACAAGCGCAATTGCCCAAACCAAACGGAGAGGGATATGGAGGATACAGCCGTTATCCTGCTGCATGGTTTTGCCTCGTCGAGCCGATCGACCAAGGCCAAGTACCTGAAGGAGAAGATGGAGGGGCGTTCCGGGGCGGAGTTCCATGCCCTGGACATGAACCCCACGCCGACCGACTTCCGGTACCTGACGACGACGGGCGCCATCAACCGGCTGCGCCAGTATATCCTCGACCGGGAGTTCGAGACGGTGCAGTTGGTGGGCAGCTCCTTCGGCGGGCTGGTGGCGATGTACTATGCTCACCGCTATCAAAGGGTGGGCAGGATCCTGTTGCTGGCACCGTTGCTGCGCTGGCGCCTCGGCTGGCTGTCGGAGGAAGAGATTGCGCACTGGCGCAAGCAGGGCACGGTGCTCGTCGCCCACTATGGCTTTGGCGGCAAGCTACCGCTGGATTTCGGCTTCTATGCCGACGGCCAGCAATACCAGGATGGTGTGCCTCCCCCGGCCCCCGTACGCATCATTCACGGCCGTGAGGACGACGTCGTACCCATCAGCATGAGCCGCAGATACGCCGACAAGTATCCGGACGACGTCGAATTGCTGGAAGTAGAGGCAGGCCACGTGCTGAACGACCACCTAAACATGATCTGGAAGCAGGTGCAGGCGTTCCTGCTGGAGGGCTGAAGGAGGAGGTACGAGGTGTTTGCCAGACCAGGCCTACCCCGGTTCGACTATATGCAAGCCAGGACCGCCGACGAGGCGGTTGCGCTTTTACAGGACTATGGACAGGACGCCCGGCCGCTGATGGGCGGTACTGATCTCTTCCCGGGGCTCCGCGAGGGGCGCATCCGGCCCCGGGTCCTGATCGACGTCAAAGGTCTGCCGGGCATGCGCGACCTGGCCTACGAAGAAGGGACCGGGCTGCGTATCGGAGCAGCGGTCACGATGAACGAGCTGGCGGCCCATCCGCTGGTCCAGGAACGCTACCCAATCCTGGCCCAAGCGGCCGGCTCGGTGGCCTCCTACCAGATCCGCAACCGGGCCACCATCGGCGGCAACCTGTGCAATGCTTCTCCCTGCGCCGACACGGCGCCAGCCGTGCTGCTCCTCGAAGCCGAGGTCCTGGCCTTTGGCCCGCAGGGCGAGCGTGCCATCGCTGCCGGTGATTTCTTCCTGGGCCCCGGCCGGACGGCAATTCAGCCGGGCGAGTTCATGACCGGCCTGCGCATCCCGCCCGCGCCGGATGGCGTCGCGGCGCGCTACCTCAAGCTGGGCCGCTGCAGAACCGGTGACCTGTCGCTGGTGGGCGTGGGCGTGGTTGGATTCGAGCCGGAAAATGGCTCCGACTACCGGTTCCGCATTGCCTTGGGCTCGGTTGCGCCGACGCCTGTTCGCGCCCGCGAGGCGGAGGCGTGGCTGGCGCAGAACAAAGCCGGGGAAGAGGCCTTTGAAGAGGCTGCGACAAGGGCTAGGGCCGCCGCCAAGCCCATCAGCGACGTGCGGGGCACGGCGGAGTATCAGCGGGCCATGGTCCGGGCCCTGACCCTGCGCGGCCTGCGCCAGGTGTGGGCGCAGTTATCCTTCTGAGTTGGTAAGATTTGGCTATGGTCGAAAGGGGGTCCCCGTGCAACTTGAACTTATCTCCCGAGAACCCGAGGGCGAACAACGGCCAACGCCGATCCTGTTCATCCATGGCTTTTGGCATGCCGCCTGGTGTTGGGACGAGTACTTTCTGCCCTACTTTGCCGAGCACGGCTATGCCAGCCACGCGCTGAGCTTTCGCGGTCACGGAGCCAGCGAGGGTCACGAGCGACTGCGCTGGAACACGCTGGGCGATTATGTGGCCGATCTGGAGCAGGTAGTCGCGGAAATGTCCGCGCCGCCGGTCCTGGTGGGCCACTCCATGGGCGGCATGGTCCTGCAGAAGTACCTGGGCGAACACCAGGCGCCGGCAGCGGTCCTGTTGGCCCCGGGCCCGCCCGGGGGCCTGCTTCCGAGCACCCTGCGCTTTCTGCGCCGCCAGCCGCTGGCCTTTCTCAAGGCGAATCTGAGCCTGAGCGTGTATCCGGTCATCGGCACACCGGAGCGCTGCCGCGAGATGCTTTTCTCCGAGAACATGCCTGACGAGCAGGTGGCCGCCTATTGGGCGCGCATGGGGGACGCATCATACCGCGCCTTTTTGGGGGCGATGTTCACCTTCCTGTCGCGGCCCAAGATCACGAGCCCGTTGCTCGTGCTGGGCGCAGGGGACGACGTGGCCATCTCAGCCGAGGAGGTCGAAACCACGGCGCGGGCCTACGGCACCTGGCCCGTGATCTTTCCGGGAATGGCCCATGACATGATGCTGGAGCCCGGTTGGCAAGCCGTGGCAGACCGGATCCTGCTCTGGCTCGAAGAGCGAGGCCTGTAAGCGAAGGAGATGCCAATGGCCACCCATTCGATCACTTTGACCGTCAACGGCGCGCAAGAGCGCCTGGACGTGCCCTCCAACATGACGCTGCTGCAGTTGCTGCGGGAACAGCTGGGCCTGACCGGCACGAAAAACGGCTGCGAGGCGGGTGAATGCGGCGCCTGTACCGTGCTGGTGGGCGGCGAGCCGGTGAACTCGTGCATGATGCTGGCCGTGGAGGCGGACGGCCAGGAGATCCTGACCGTCGAAGGCCTGGCGCCCGAGGGGCAATTGAGTCCCCTGCAAGCGGCCTTTGTCAAACACAATGCGGTCCAGTGCGGCTACTGCACGCCCGGCATGTTGATGACGGCCCACGCCCTGCTGCAGAGGAACCCGCACCCCTCCGAACAGGAGATCAAGGAGGCCCTGGTGGGCAACCTCTGCCGCTGCACCGGCTACGTGCGGATCATCGACGCGATCGAAGATGTGGCGGGCCAGGGCACCGAGGCACAGAGCTCTGAAGTGAGGGGAGGCGAATAGGATGGCGGCGAGCAAGAGCGGTTTGACGTCCGAGCCCGTGGGCAAGAGCGTGCCCCGGGTGGACGCCTGGGAGAAGGTGACCGGTTCGGCGGTCTATGCCGACGACATGCAGTTCGGCCCGGGGTTGTATTACGGCCGGCTGGTGCGCAGTCCCCACGCCCACGCCCTGATCCGGAGCATCGACGCCAGCAAAGCGTTGGCCCTGCCGGGGGTCAAAGCCGTGGTGACCGGCCAGGACTTTCCCAAGAACATCGGCCTGTACCTCGTCGACCGCCCCATCTTTGCCCGGGATCGCGTGCGCTATGTGGGCGAGCCGGTGGCGGGGGTGGTCGCCCGCAGCGAGGAGATGGCCGAGGAGGCCGCCCAACTGGTCGAGGTCGAGTACGAGGTGCTGACGGCGGTCTTTGACCCGGTGCAGGGCGCCCAGCCCGACGCACCGCTGCTCCATCCCGATCTGGGTGACTACCAGGTGGCCAACTTTATCTTTCCCCAGCCGGGCAGCAACGTCTCGGAGCACTTTAAGCTGCGGCGGGGCGACGTGGAGACTGCCTGGTCCCAGTGCGCGGCCATCGTCCAGCAGCGGTTCCGCCTGCCGCAGATCCAGCACGTGCCCATCGAGCCCCACGTGGCCGTCGGCCTGTGGGAGGCATCGGGACAGGTGACGCTGTGGACCTGCTCCCAGTCGCCCTTTGCCCAGCGGGACCTGATGGCCCTGAGCCTGGACATCCCCCATGGCAACCTGCGCGTGGTATCGCCCTACGTCGGCGGCGGCTTTGGCGGCAAGGCGGGCATCTCGATGGAGGTCTGCGCCGTGGCCATGGCCCGCGCGGTGAAAGGGCACCCGGTCAAGCTGCGCATGACGCGCGAAGAGGAGTTCATCGGCACCACGGTGCGGCAGAGCCTGGTGGCCGATACCAAGATCGGCTGCGACGCCGGTGGCAACCTGCTTGCCATGGAGACCAGCTACTATTTTGGTGGCGGGGCCTACACCGACTATGGGGTCAACATTGCCCGGGCCGCGGGCTATTCCTGCACCGGACCCTACTACATCCCCAACGTCAAGGGCGATTCCTACTGCGTCTACACCAACCAGCCCATCGGCAGCGCCATGCGCGGCTTTGGCATGCCCGAGATCCACTGGGGCATCGAGCAGATCATGGACCAGCTGGCCGAACAGATCGGCATGGACCGCGCCGAATTCCGGCGCCGCAACTGCGTGAAGAGTGGTGACAAGATCCTGACCGGGATGGAGATGCCGCCCATCGACCTGGTGGCCTGCATCGATCAGGTCACGGACGCCATCGGCTGGGGGGAGGTAGAAGCACCCTCTGCGCCGCACAAGAAGCGGGGCAAAGGCCTGGCCATCATGTGGAAGGCGCCAGCCATGCCACCCAACCCGGGCAGCGCGGCCATCGTCCGCTTTAACGAGGACGCCACAGTCAACGTCTCCATCGGCGCCCAGGACCTGGGCCAGGGGGCCTTTACCGTGCTGGCCCAGATGGCCGCCGAGGCGCTGGGTGTGCCCTTTGAGTGGGTGCGGGTCTCGGTGCCGGTGGACACCAAGTACAGCCCCTACGAATGGCAGACGGTGGCCAGCCGCATCACCTGGTCGACGGGCAATGCCGTGCGGGCGGCAGCCCTGGATGCCCGGCGCCAGATCCTGGAGGTGGTGGCCGATCACTGGAGCGAGACCCCGGAGGACCTGGACATCAAGGACGGCACGGTGTTCTCCTACCGCAGCGAAGAGGAGCTGCCGCTGCAGGGCATGGTCATCTATGGCCTGCCCAACGAGAACTTTGAGGGATGGAAGGGCGGCCCGATCGTGGGCGAGGGCAAGTTCATGCCCACCTACGTGACCAACCTCGACGCGGAGACGGGCCAGGGCACGAGGGCCGTCGTCCACTATACGGTGGGCGCGCAGGCCATCGAGCTGGAGGTGGACACCGAGACCGGCGAGATCGAGGTGCTGGCCATCGCCAGCAGCTACGACGTGGGCAAGGCCATCAACCCGGATCTGATCATGACCCAGATCGAGGGCGGTGCCGTCCACGGCATGAGCTCGGCGTACGAGGGGCTCAAGTTCGACGAGAAGGGCCGGCCGCTGAACCCCAACCTGGTCGATTACCGCATCGCCACGGCCATGGATATCCCCGGCGAGATCCACGGCTCGTTCGTCGAGACGCCGCTGGAGGATGGCCCATGGGGTGCCCGGGGCGTGGGCGAGCATGTGATGGTGCCCACGGCGCCGGCCATGGCCAATGCCCTGTACGATGCCCTGGGCATTCGTTTCCATGACCTGCCGTTGTCGGCGGAGACGGTCTACCTGGCAGTCCAGGAGGCCCAGGGAGCGGAGTAGGTTCCGACGATCCACCACCCCTGGGCGCATGGCATGCGCCCGGCGGTGACTCGCCCCTCTCAATTTGGAAATTTTCTGATTTTATATCATCTTAACTTGACAAATTACTGCCTGTCGCTTACAATGAAAGGGTGACGGCGGTGCGGCGCGCGCCTGGCTGGTCTCTCGGCTACCTGCGGCGGACCGATCTCTTTGAATCCACCCCCCGTTGGGTGGTAGGGAGTCCCTTTGAACAGGAGGCGGGCATTTTGGGCGGAGTATGGCCCGTATCTGGCCTTTGGCACGGCCCTGGTCGCGATGCTGGGCAGCTTGTATTACAGCGAGATCGCGGGCTTTGTGCCGTGCACGCTGTGTTGGTACCAACGCATCCTCATGTATCCCCTCACGGTCGTCATCCTGATCGGCATCCTGAAACGTGACGCAACCGTAGCCGACTATGTACTGCCGCTGTCGATCCTGGGCATCGGCACGTCGGGCTACCATTACCTGCTGCAGATCGGCGTGTTCGAGCATTCCGCCGCGTGTCAAGTCGGGGTGCCGTGCGGGCTGCGTTATGTGAACTATCTCGGGTTTATCACCATTCCCCTCATGGCCTTCACCGCCTTCGTCCTGATCACGGGCTATATGACGGCGACGCGCTGGGCCTCCCACGGGAGCCACCAGGCAGAAGGTCTGGGTTTGGTGGAAGAAAGGAAATAGCGAGAGCATGGCATCCAAGAGACGCAAGAGCACTGGACGGCGCAGCCGTAGCGCGCAAAAGGGCGCACAGCGCTCCAAGACCTACATGCTGCTGGCCGGAGCGGTCATCGTGGCCATCGTGGCCGTGGGCGTGATCGTCCTGCTGGATCAGGGCGCGAGCAATTCCCAGGCCGAGGACGGCAACCTAGCTTCCGAAAAGAGCCTGGGCGCGGAGGACGCGCCGGTGGTCGTCGTCGAGTACAGTGATTTCCAGTGCCCCTACTGCCAGCAATTTGCCACCGGCCCGGGGCAGCAGCTTCGGGACGAGTACGTGGCGCAGGGACAGGTGCGCTTTGTCTACCGTCACTTTGCCTTCATCGGCAACGAGTCCCTGTGGGCAGCCGAGGCGTCAGAGTGCGCCAACGAGCAGGGACGTTTTTGGGACTACCACGACAAGCTGTTCGCCGAGCAATCTGGGGAAAACCGGGGAGCCTTCAGCAAGGACAACCTGAGGGCCTTTGCCGCCGACCTGGGGTTGGACACCGAGCAGTTCGATCAATGCTTCGCCTCAGGCCGGTACGAGGGCCAGGTGCAGGCGGACATCCAGGACGCCCAGCGGCGGCAGATCAACAGCACGCCGTCCATCCTGGTGAACGGGCAGTACATCACCAATGGCGCCAGCTATCCGGTTTTGCAGGCTGCGGTCGAGGCCGCGCTGGCGCAGCCGTAGCGCGAGGTCCGCTACGGGTTGTCGTAGATCTCGATCGCCAGCCTGCGGAGGTCGTCACAGCATACCGCACGAGCAAGATCGACAAGTACTGGAAGAGTGAATCATGAGAGTACTCTATGACAGCGAGACAGATACCCTGACTGTCATCTTTGCTGATTCCCCGGTGGTTGAGAGCGACGAGGACAGGCCCGGCACCATCCTAGACTATGATGCGTCAGGTAACCTCGTGTCCCTCGAGATACTCGACGCATCCCAAAGGGTGGGACTGCCGACCCAGATCGAATATCGAGTGGTGCCAGCTGGTGCGTAGCGGAGTCCCGCGGCTACGCACCTCGCCATCGCGGTGTCGAGCTAGAGACCCGCTCTGACTCGTCAAGCTAGGCTGATCCGGTATGATCCTGGCCAGCAGCAAGCCACAGGAAGCCGGCCAACGTGTCCGCCCCTGAGGTCTGGCCGTGGGAGAGGACCCGTGAGACGAGCTCCGGCGGGAGCCCCCGCCCTCCAGGCGCCGCAAGCTGGTCGAGAAGCGTGTGCCAGGCGGCCGAGCATTCGCCGCGGGAAGCAGCCCGGAGTAACGCCGCCGAGAGGGCCGTGGTCCGCGGCGTCGCGGCCTGACACAGGGTCTGGCAAAGGGCCTGCGGATCGGGATGGGCCAGCCAGGCCCAGAGCATCACCCCCGCCAGGAAGTCGTCCCCAGCCGGCGTGAGGCCCTGGCCCAGGCCAGCCACTTGCACAGCGGCCGACCCGGCCCCCTCCCCATCGCCTGACCAGGCGTCTCGGAGCGTGTCACCGGCCTGGATGACCGAGCGCCACACCGCAGCCTCGAGTGGATCTGCGGGCCGGCGGGCCCACATAGCCAGGAGGCTTTCGCTCGCGGCAGCGCGCTCGGCCAGGGCGAGGAGTTCTCCGAGCCGGGCCTCGACCTCAGGGCGGCAGGCCCGGATCCGAGGCCAGGCCGGGCTCGGATCCCAGACTCGCCCCGCGGCC
>Ga0316577_10000488_pt1 | contig 15662 bp, 13 predicted proteins | sample S5NA_FD_203073 | JGI IMG/M metagenome (GOLD analysis project Ga0316577, IMG submission 203073) | Rhizosphere microbial communities from salt marsh grasses in Alabama, United States - S5-7_050615r2r1 | ecosystem: Host-associated > Plants > Roots > Rhizosphere | place: USA: Alabama | collected... | reverse complement strand
CGTCGACCCGGGCCTGCGAGATCTCGCCGCTCGCGACCAGGCTCTTCATCGCATTGGCGAACTCGCGCCAGTTGCCGGGGATCATGGCCATGTCGATGCCGGCGTTGATGCCCTGCTTGACGGCCTCCTGGTAGTTCGTGTTGAGCTGGTCGATGCCGCCCCAGTCGGAGACGATGAAACCGCTGAAGCCCAGCTCTCCCTTGAGCTTGTCGGTCAGCCAGTACTTGTCGCCGTGCACCTTGCCACCGCTCTGGGTGCTGGTGTACGAAGCCATGATCACCCGCGCGCCGGAATCGACGGCCTGGCGATAGGGCGGCAGGAACAGGTCGGCGATGGTGTCGTTGTCGAACTGGGTCACGCCCTGGTCGAGCATGTACTGCGAGCTCCCGTTGCTGGCCGCGGAGCTGCCCCAGGCCGTCCCGCCGTCACCGAGGTAGTGCTTGGGGTCGGCGACGACGGTTTGCTGGTCGGTCAGGCTGTCGCCCTGGAGGCCCTGCAGGCAGGCAGTGCCCAGCTGGCTCACCAGCTCGGTGTTCTCGCCATAGCTCTCGTAGGTGCGGCCCCAGCGGACGTCCAGCACGACCGCCACGACCGGCCCGAAGTCCCAGCGAGCGCCCGTGGCCGCCGTCTCGGCGGCAGTTACCCGGCAGGCCTCCTCGACGAGAGCCGGATCGCGCGTGGCGCCCATCCCGATGTTGTGGGGGAACACGGTGGTGCCGCCCACGTGGGCGTCGCCGTGGACGGCATCGACGCCGTACAGCATGGGGATGGCCAGGCGCGTCTTGAGAGCCGCTTGCTGGTAGACCTGGATCATCGCGTACCAGTTCTGGGCCGTATTGGCGCCGGAGGGGTTGCCATCACCGCCGGAGAGCATGGCCCCGAACCAGCCCGTGATGACGTCGCCGGGGTCGCGCAGCTGCCAGCCCCTGCTCGGGTCCTGATTGATGACGGCCGACATCTGGCCGATCTTCTCGTCCAGGGTCATATCCGCCAGGAGCGCCGCGACGCGGTCCTTGATGGGGAGAGACGTGTCGAGCCAGGCGTGGGCTACAGCGCTGGCAGCGCTCGTGGCAGAGGGCTGGGCCGTGCCCGGCCCGGTGGCACTGGGCGAGGAGCTGCCGCAGGCGGCCACGACAAGGGCCGTTGTCAATGCTCCGAGGTGGCGCACCAGCCGGCCCCGCCGGCCGCGCGCACGACTAACACACATGGTCCTTCTCCTTCGTCTGGCCTGGGTCGGCGCCATTGTCGCCCGCCGGGCCGGAGCGTGCAGGAGCGGACAGGCCCGGAAGCCGCAGACCGGCCGCTGCGACCGGGCCGAACCCAGGCTTCAGATCCCGAGCACCTTGTCCGCGGACGCGTACTCCAGGCCGTGGGCCTCCGCGACGGCCTCGTACGTGACGTAGCCGCAGCAGACGTTCAGGCCGTCGCGCAGGTGCCGGTCCTCCGTCATCGCCCTGCGCCAGCCCTTGTCGGCCAGCGCCAGCGTGAAGGGCAGCGTGGCGTTGTTGAGACCGAAGGTGGAAGTCCGCGGCACCGCGCCGGGCATGTTGGTGACGCAGTAGTGGACCACCCCGTCCTCGACATAGGTCGGGTTTGAGTGGGTCGTGGGCCGTGACGTCTCGAAGCAGCCGCCCTGGTCGATGGATACGTCCACGACTACCGAGCCGCGCTTCATCTCCTTGACCATGCCTCGCGTCACCAGGCGCGGAGCGGTTCCGCCGGGGTGCAGGACGGCGCCGATCACCAGGTCGGCGGCCAGCACGCTCTCCTCGACGGCGTCGGTGGTGGCGTAGCGCGTGTTCAGGGCCGGGGCGAAGATCAGGTCCAGCTCCTTGAGCCTCGGCAGGGACGTATCGAGGACAGTCACGTCCGCCTCCAGGCCGAGGGCCATGCGCAGGGCGTTCATGCCCACCACGCCGCCACCCAGCACGACGACCCGGGCCGGCGGCACGCCCGGCACGCCACCCAGCAGCACTCCCCGCCCGCCGGCTTCCTTCTCCAGGGCGTGGGCTCCGGCCTGGATCGACATCCGGCCGGCAACCTCGCTCATGGGCGCCAGCAGAGGCAGTCCGCCGCGCTCGTCGGTCACCGTCTCGTAGGCGATGGCCACGCAGCCGACCTCGAGCAGGGCCCTGGTCTGAGCCAGGTCCGGCGCCAGGTGCAGGTAGGTAAACAGAACCTGGCCGTCGCGCAGCATCTCGATCTCCGGCGGCTGAGGCTCCTTGACCTTGACCACCATCTCGGCCCGGCCGAAGACCTCGGCAGCTTCCTTGACGATCTCGGCCCCGGCAGCCTGGTAGCGATCGTCGTCGAGATCGATGGCGGAGCCGGCGCCAGATTCGACCACCACCTGGTGGCCGTGGGCGACCAGCTCCCGTACGGCGCTTGGCGTCAATCCGACCCGGAACTCGTTGTCCTTGACCTCACGAGGTACGCCGACGAGCATCTCGACCTCCCCGGGGCAATCGGCCGCTATTGGGGTCCCTGCCGGCGCGACATCTGTGCGCCCGGACCCGTTGCCCGCATTCTCGCACCGCAACGGAAACGCGCAGAAGCGGCACGACTGGCCCAGAGCCGCACCGTTCTGCGCGTAGAAGATCTGTTCTCTGGTCGGCCCAGGTCAGCGGGCCGAGTTGGGTCACGGGCGGCTAGCGCCGCATCGAGGCAGTGACCTTGCGGATGTGGGAGCGGTTCACCAGGATCGCGTCGTGGGGCACGTCCACGAGCGTCATGGCACCGCAATGAACCATAGGCGTGAAGACCGGCAGGAAGAGCTCGCTGCCGCGCTCGGTCAGAGCCATCGCATCCTGCGAGGGCAGCAGGTAAAGCACGCCGGTCACGCGGAAGGGAGTGGCCTCAAGGGTCACGTCGTAGGCCACCCGGAACCGCTGCCAGGCGTCCTTGTCGGCGTCGCTGACCAGCGGATCGCCGTCCGCGGCCGGCATGACGATGGAGATGTCATACGGATCGACGCTCTTGGACCCCGAGACGGCCGCCATGTTGGTGCCGTCATTGGGCCCCCGGAAGATCGAGTTGATGTTGATGGGGGCACGCTTCTCGAGCAGCGCGGCCAGCGCGCCGCCCTGAGCCAGCATCGCGTCGATGCGGCCATCCTCGGTGAGAGCCACGAAATGGCCGGGGCGCTTCTTGGTGGGGACGTTTCCTTGAACCGGCATTGCCGGATTCAGTGCTCCAACGGCCATCTTCTGTCTCCTTCGAGCCCGCCGGGATGCGTCTCACTAGTACGGCCTGAGACGGTGGGCGGAGTGGGCCTTCTTTCTGGGCCTTCCGGGCCCCGCCTTGGGGTTCGGTTTCTAATAGGTACACTGACGTATTAGGGCCGGGAATCCCATCCGAAATAGGTCCTGTCGGGGGTAGCCCTCTCTGGTCCCTGAGAACTACGTACAGGGCCACCCGGCGGCCCTCGGCGTAGTGGTTTGGGGGTGTTGGGGGCGGATAGAGCTGGTTATGGCACCGGCGGGGCCTGCGATCGGGCCCCCGCGACTACCGCGCCCGCTCTCGGCCCGGTCGGGCCTAGTTGCGTTCCGCAGGCTCGTAGGGCAGGTAGTCGGGCTCCCACATAGCCTCGTCCACCGCCTGGTAGACCTCGTCGTCGTGGAAGAGCCGGCCCACTCCGCAGTCACGACTCTGACAGACGACCTTGGCCGCGATCTCGCGCGAGACGCGCCGCAGATCGGAGACGGCCGGATAGAGCGCGCCGGCCGCCAGGCGCTCGGCCGATACCATCTCGGCCAGCGTGCGCGCCGCCAGCAGGAACATCTCGTCGGTGATCTCGCGCGCTTCGGCCACGATCGCGCCCAGGCCCATGCCGGGGAAGATGAAGACGTTGTTCGCCTGGCCGATGAGGTACTCGCGGCCATCGTGCTGCACGGACGGGAACGGGCTCCCGGTCGCCACCAGGGCCCGGCCGCCGGTCCAGGCCAGAACGTCCGCCGGCACGGCCTCGGACTTGGCCGTGGGGTTGGAGAGGGGGAAGATGACCGGCCTCTCGACGTGCTCGGCCATGGTGCGGACCGCTTTCTCGGTGAAGGACCCCGCGACCCCACTGGTCCCGATGAGGACCGTCGGCTTCACCGCCTCGATCACCGACTCCAGGTTCAGGCGCCGGGACGGCGTGACGCTGCCCAGGCCGTAGGAGGCCGCCTCGGCCCGCGTCAGAGCGAACTCGAGCTTGTCCGCCTCGAGCCTGGCCCGACCCTCGAACACCAGGCCCTTGCTGTCGGCCATGACGATGGCCCGCTTGGCATCCTCGGGGCTCACTCCTTCGGCCAGCAGCTGGGCCCGAACCAGCCGGGCGATGCCGATCCCGGCCGCCCCGGACCCCACGAAGACAAAGCGCTGCTCTCGTATCGGACGGCCGAGCACCCGCGCTGCAGCCAGGACCCCTGCCAGCACCACCGCACCCGTCCCCTGGATGTCGTCGTTGAAGCTGGTGATGCGCCGGCGGTAGCGGTCCAGGACGCGTATGGCGTTGTGCTGCTTGAAGTCCTCCCACTGCAGAACGGCCCGCGGGAACACATCCAGGATGGCGTCGATGAAGGCCTCCAGGAACTCGTCGTAGTCCGCGCCGCGAAGGCGGCGCTGGCGGAAGCCGATGTACAGAGGATCGGCCAGCAGATCCTCGTTGTCCGTGCCCACGTCCAGCGATATCGGCAGTGTGTAGGCCGGGTAGATCCCCGCGCCGGCCGTGTAGAGCGCCAGTTTGCCGATCGGGATGCCCATGCCCCCGGCGCCCTGGTCGCCCAGGCCCAGGATCCGCTCGTTGTCGGTGGCCACGACCAGCCGCACGTCCTCCTTGCCGACCCCCGTCGAGGAGGCCTCGGGCCGGGCGTTGCGGAGCAGGGTGGGGATCCGGTCCTTGTCGGCAGGGGTGATCCACAGCCCGCGCGGTCGCCGCATGATGTGGCTGAAGGTCTGGCAGGCCCGCCCCACGGTGGGCGTATAGACGATCGGCATCAGCTCCTCGAGGTTGTCGAGGAGCACCCGGTAGAAGAGCGTCTCGTTGCGATCCTGCAGCGAAGACAGCCCGATGTACCGCTCCAGGTCGTCGTTCTTGTGGCGCAGGTGCTCCAGCTCGAGGAGAACCTGCTGCTCGATCGTCTCGACCCGCGGCGGCAGCAGGCCGCGCAGACCAAAAACGTCGCGCTCGCGGTCGTCGAAGCCGGTGTCCTTGTTGAGGAGCGATCTCTCCAGCAGGCCGGCCCCGAAGTGAGGAACGCGCTGCGGGCCGGTCGGGCGCAGCGGCCGGAGAGGACGGCTGACAGGTTTCATGAGGCCCAGCATCTGCCGCCGCGCCAGCGGGCGCAATGTTCCTTCGGCCCGAAACGCGGGGGACTCGCGGGTCGCCCAGGTGGTCCCCTCGCCGGCCCGTCCGCAGGCCCGCCGCCCTAGCCGCAGGGGCTCGGCTCGCCGGGAACCAGGACCCTTGCCTGCACGGAGCGAACGGCCCCCTCGGCATCCTCGAAGTGGGTCAGCCGGTTGGCCCGCTTGAGGGCGGGCACCAGCAGATCCAGGCCCGTGCCGCTGACCACCCCGCAGCGCAGCCCGCCGCCGAAATCGGCGCCGAAGGTGGCGAAGGGCGCGGCCAGCGGCCAGTTCATCCGGCCGGGCGTGATCCCCGACTCGCCCTCGACCGGCGGCGTCAGCAGGACCGCCAGCCTCTCGGGCTGGTAGGGCTCGGACGAGCCGACGTACTCGGCCAGCCACTCCCTCATGTTGCTCACCTGCTGCCAGAGGACGGCGAAGGCCGGCCCGGTGCCCGGCTCGGGGATGCAGCGGCAACGGAGCAGCTTCTCGGGATCTCCGGCCAGCTCATAGGTCCGGCCGTTGATCGCTATCAGGATGTGGCCCACGACGGAGCCCGGCGCCATGTCGGCGGTGAAGTCGCCCGTTTCGCCGAGCATGCCCAGCCGGGCGGCTTCGGCCACGATGGTGGCGATCCCCTCCTCCGATATGGGCGAGGCCGACGGCCCGATCCAGAGCGGGCCGGGGTAGATGGCCGGAACCGCGACCAGGCCGTCGATGAACCAGCCGCCGGCAACGGTGACCACGGGCAGCCAGCCGAAGGTGTACTGGGGCTCCAGGGCCTGCGTTCGCCAGGCCCGCAGGTAGAAGGAGCCGGGCGCCGGGTCGCTCGGGGACGGCGAGGACGACGGCTGCGGCGCGGAGCTGGCCTGGCCTGCGGTGCAGCCGGCCACGAGGAGCGCGATCGCCAGGGCGCCGGCCAGACACGCTCCGGGCAGGCGAGTGGCGAACGAAGCCATCTGTCGTACCTCCGTTCGAACGATCGCTTGTCGAGCCTCAGACGCGACCCGCGCCGGAACGGTTCCGAAGGGTGGCACAATCGCCGCGTGCCGGACGGGCGGGGTCAGCCCTCGATGACGGCCTTCACCGCCGCGACGACGGTCTCCAGGTTGTTGGGAGTGATGCCGGCGACGTTGATGCGACCCTTGCTCACGACGTAGACCGCGAACTCGTCGCGCAGCCGGGCAACTTGCTCGGCCGAAAGCCCGAGCAGGGCGAACATGCCGCGCTGCTGCCCGATCGGCTCCCAGTTGCCGGGGACCCCCGCTTCCTGTAGGGCCTGCACCAGCCTGTTGCGGTTGCCGAGGATGCGATTGCGCATCTCCGCCAGCTCCACTTCCCAGCGGGCCCGCAGATCCGGGTCGGCCAGGATGGTGGCCACGACATCCGCGCCGTGGGCCGGCGGGTTGGAGTAGTTGGAGCGGATTGCTATCTTCACGTGGCTCAGGGCGGAGGCGGCCCGCTCGGCATCGGCCCCCACGATCGTCAGCGCTCCGACCCTCTCGTTGTACAGCGAGAAGTTCTTCGAGTAACTCGAGCAGACCAGGAACTCCAGGCCGGGGCGGGCCAGGCCGGTCAGCCAGTCGGCATCCTCGCGCAGCCCGAAGCCGAAGCCCTGGTAGGCGAAGTCGACGACCGGGATGAGCTGGTTCTCGACCGCGACTTCGGCGATGGCCGCCCACGTATCGGCGTCCGGATCGACCCCGCTCGGGTTATGGCACGAGCCGTGCAGGATGACGGCGTCACCTCGCGCGGCGGAGCGAAGCGCGCCCAGCATCTTACCCACGTCGATGCCCCGGCCCGATTCGTCCAGGTACGGGTAGGTGCGAGTCTGGAACCCGGCCAGGGTGAAGAGCTGGGGGTGGTTCGGCCAGGTGGGCTCGCTCATCCAGACGTTCTTCGAGGCGCCGGTCTGGACCAGGAAGTCCGCGGCCACGCGCAGGGCGCCCGTGCCGCCCGGCGTCTGGGCGGTCGCGGACCGGCCGCTGGTCACGATCTCGTGGTCCGCGCCGAAGATCAGGTCGCGAACGGCATTGCGGTAGGCGGGGCGGCCGTCGATCGGCAGATAACCCTTGGGGCCGGCCGCCTCGAGCAGCCTGCGCTCAGCCTCCAGGACGCAGGACAGGACCGGCGTCACGCCGTTGTCGCCGACGTACACGCCGACCGCGAGGTTCACTTTGTTCGGCCGTGTGTCGGCCTTGAACGCCTCCGTCAGGCCCAGGATCGGGTCCGGGGGGGCGGGCGTCAGGGAGCGAAGCGGCAGAGCCACGGGGAGGTTCCTTCGGTTCGGGCAAGTGAGCCCCGTAACGATACAGGGAACCGGCCGGCTGCCGCTGGCCGAATGCCTCAGGCGGACCCGGGAACGCTGTCCGCGGCGGAAGGCGCCCGGTGCTCAGCGACGCTTGACGGCCGAGCGGGCGATGCTGCGCAGGACCAGCAGGGCGACGATCCCCGTCAGGCAGCCGATCAGGATGGCGCGGTTGGAGTCGACCGCGGGTTGCCAGCTCAGCTCACCGTCCTTGATGACGTAGACGCCGACCGGGGTCGCGGACCAGGCTCCCCCGCCGCCCCAGCTGGCGGGCTTCGCCCCGGCCTCAGCTCCCCTGGCCGGGCGGGCCCCGGCCTCGGCTTCGCCGCCGCCGAACCCACCTCGAACCGAGGCCACCGGTATGACCGTCATCCCCTCTCGCTCGATCGGCTGGCCGAAGACGCGCTTCACATTCGCCACCTCGGTCGCCGATCCAACAAGCTCTCGCAGGGCCATCGCTCGCCGCTCCCTTCGTCGATCGCAGGCCTCCGACTTGCCCGCGCAATCCATCCCCGATGATGGCAGCATGGGGCCCGAAGGTGAAGGGAGGATCGATGACGGACGGCCGCGCGGAACCGAGCGACCCGGGGTGGCGAGCGCGCCCGATCGAAGTCGCCGGCCTGGCCGCGGCGGCCTCGATCCTGCCGCTGGCCGGCTGGCTGTTCTGGGCCCTGGTCCTACGCCTGGGGCCCAACGACTTCCACGACTACTGGCTGGCCGGCCGGCTGCTGCTGGAGGGGCACTCCCCCTACGACTCCCAGGCCCTGGCCGAGCTGGCCGCGCGCGAGCACCTGAGCTTCATGCTCGGCGGGGGCTACTCCTACCCGCTGCCGTTCGCCCTGGCCATGGTGCCCTTCGCCATGCTGCCCTTCGAATGGGGCGTCGTGGCCTTCAACGCCGTCTCGCTGACGGCCTTCGGGCTGACGGTGGGGCTGTGGCTGGTGGCGGTTCACGGTGGCCCCGATCTGGCGCGGCGGCGCCTCCTGGCGGTCCTTGCCGCCGGAGCCTACCCGCCCATCTACGGCACGGTGGCTATGGGCCAGGCCAATCTCGTGCTCTTCCCGCTGCTGGCCGCCGGGGCGCTTCTGGCGGTCAGCGGAGCCACGACCGCGCGCCGGGGCGCGGGCGGGCTGCTGCTGGGGCTGGCGGCGATCGTCAAGCTCGTGCCGGGGGCGCTGGTTGTCCCACTGGCGGCGGGCCGGCGCTGGGGCGCGACCGTGGGGCTGGCGGCGGGGGGCGCCGCCGCCTTCACTCTGGCCGTCGCAGCGGCGCCGTGGGCAGCGGCCGGGAGCGCCAGCCTGGGCTCGCTCCTGGAGCCGGACACCTTCTACACGAATCAGTCGATCAACGGTTTCGTGACCCGACTCGTCTGGGAAGGCGACCGGACGCTGCCGATCTGGCGGGGGGCGTTCGATCCCCGGCCGGTGACGCTGGCCCTGACGGCGATCTTCGCCCTGGCCACCCTGGCGGTCATCTGGTGGCGCCGCGCTTCACTCCGCGGCAGGCGCGGCGCCCTGCTGGGCCTGGGCTTCGCCCTGGTCGCGGCCACTATCGGGGCGCCCAAGACCAGCTTCTGGAACGAATCGCTGGTGCTGACGGCGGTCGGGCTGCTTCTGGCGGCTGAAGCCCCCGACCTGACCCTGCGCCGCTTCGACAGGCTGGATCGCGCCCTGCTGGCCACCTGGTTCGGCGCCGCGGTCGTGTGGGCCGCGGTCTGGGCCGTCAACCCCCCTTCGGGCGGGATGCTGTCATGGGTCGTCACTCTGCTCTGGTCCTCCTCGCTGTGCTCTCTCCTCGCGCTGTGGCTGCTCTTCGCCCACAGGCTGGCAGAACCCGAGGGAACGGGACGGCAATGAGGTCCTCGATGACCGTGCGCGAGGGCGACTACCGGGCCACCGCGCACCCCGACGGCCACACCGAGATCAAGGGCGACGGCGTCCGGGTGGACCTCTCGTGCGGCCGGCTCGACATCTAGTACGGCCCACGGCTGCTGGGACCGATGTTCAGCCCGGGCTCGGACGACTGCTCCTAGCCCGCCTCGTCGCCCTCGATCACGTAGCCCAGCCTGGCCCGGAGACGGCCGAGGGCGGCCAGCACCGGGGGGCCGAAGGCGAGGACCGCCACGGCGTCGCCGAAAGCCCGGAACGAATCCCAGACCAGCGAGGTCAGGACGTAGTAGCGGCCGAACTGGGTGAGCGTGTCCAGCGCCGAAAGACCGGGTGTCCAGCCGATGTTCTCGACGCCGCGATAGAAGGCCACCCAGCCCCAGACATCGGTCAGGGCGCCGTAGGCGAAACCTGTCGCGATCGCCACGCCGACAAGCACGCCGATATCGAGGCGGCTCGGCAGCCAGCCGCGACGGGCAGGTCGAAGGCGCCGGACGGCCGAACCGGCCAGGCCGGCAGCCGCTCCGGTCCAGCCCACGCCGAAGGTCTCGTACGGCAGCCACGGCCCCACCCCGCCTGTGACCAGGGCCGAGACCAGCAGCGAGAAGGATCCGACGAGGAAGCCGTAGGAGGCCCCGAACTCGTAGCCGGCCACCAGCACCAGGAAAAAGATCGGGCTGAACCCGCCCACCCCGTTGACCATCGCCAGGCGCAAGGCGGCGTCGATCGCGGCCAGGGCGGCCAGCAGGGCCAGGCGGCCCGAATCGAGACGGCGGGCTCCGGCCTCCAGGACGGTGAGCATGACCACGACACTCAGGGTCAGGGCCAGGGCCGGTGTCTCGGCCGGCAGGCCCAGCCCCAGGAACGGCCAGAGGAAGAGGAGCAGGCCGGCGAGCGATGCCAGAACCAGGCCGAGGCGGCTCATCGACCTGCCTCCGCGCGCGCGGGCGTGGGTCTGCGGGCACGCGATCGCTCCACGGCCTGACCGTCGCTTAGCTCCACTACGCGGCTGGAGACTGCGGCAATCAACTGTGGATCGTGCGTGGCCAGGACAACAGCCGAGCCGTGGGCCTTCAGCTCGCCGACGGCAGACGCCAGCGAGCGGCGGGCGGCGGCGTCCATGCCGCGGGTCGGCTCGTCGAGCAGGACCAGGTCGGGCGAGCCGGCCAGGACGGCCGCCAGGGCGGCCCGTTGCCTCTGCCCGGAGCTGAGATCGCGCGGATAGCGATCGGCCAGGTCGGTCAAGCCCATCGCCGCCAGGAGCGGCTCCGGCGAGCCGGCGCTGCCGGTGCGACGCAGGGTCAACTCCACCTCCGCCCTGACGCTTGGCAGATGCAGCAACGCCCCGGGGTTCTGGGGCAGGTAGGCTGTGCGGCCGTCAGGGCGGGAAACGGAGCCGGAGAGCGGCGCCAGCAGCCCGGCGATCGTGCGTAGCAGAGTCGTCTTGCCCGAACCGTTGGGCCCGGCCAGGGCCACGACCTCGCCCCGGGCGCCGGACAGGTCTACCCCCACCAGCACGGGCTGCTCGGTGGGGCCGGCCGAAACGTCGCGCAGCTCCCAGGCAGGCTCCCCGGGGCGCGCGAGGGGGCCGGGTCGGCGCGCGGCAGGCCGCGGGACAGACGCCGGCAACGGACCGTCCGACGTCGCAGCCCGTCCCGCCTCGATCCGAACCACGCGATCGGCGGCCGGCCCGACCGTCTCCAATCGATGCTCGGCCACCACCACGGCGTGCCCGATCGCGGTCAGGGCACGGCAGGAGGCCAGGACGGCCGCAACGCCGTCGGGGTCGAGCTGCGACGTGGGCTCGTCCAGGGCTACGATCTCCGGCCGCAGGACCAGGACCGCCGCCAGCGCCACTCGCTGCCGCTCCCCGCCGGAGAGTGTGGCGAGGCTCCGCCCGCGCAGGTGCTCGATCCCCAGGGAGGCGACCGCTTCGTCGATTCGGTCCGCCATCGCCGCCCTGGAGAGACCCAGGTTCTCCAGGCCGAAGGCGATCTCCCGCTCCACGGCCCCGTAGACCGACTGCGTCTCGATGTCCTGGAACACGAGCCCCGCGCGCTGGGCCAGGCGCGGCACCGGGTCGCGGAATGGATCGAGCCCCGCCACCCGAGCCCGGCCAGAGATGCGGCCGCCGTGGAACTGCGGCACCAGGCCGTTCAGGAGACGCAGCAGGGTGGACTTGCCGCCGCCCGAATCGCCGGCCACCAGGGTCAGCCCGGGCCGGATCTCCAGATCGACCTGGCGCAGGGCCGGCTGGTCCTGATTCGGATAGTGGTAGGTGACGCGCTCGAATCGAGCGGCAGCTCCGCCAGGGGCCGGCTGAGAAGCGGCCACGGCCGCGAAGGCGTTCATCGAACCGACTCCCGGCTCGATCCGCCGAAGGCGGGCAGGGCCAGCGGCAGGCAGGCCACCACCAGCAGCGGCTCCACCTCGGGCAGGGCCAGCGTCGGGTAGGGGTACCAGTCCATCTCGAGGCCGGCCAATCGGGCGGCGACGAAGATCCCGGCGGAGGCCAGGGCACCCAGGGTGACGGCCACCGACCGCACGTCCCAGGGCGACGAGGCGAAGCTCGAGCGGCGACCGGCGCCGAAGGCCCGGGCCTCCATCGCCTCGGCCAGGCGGACCGAATCCTCGATGGCGGTCAGCACGACCGGCACCAGGACCTCGTTCCAGGACCGAATGCCACGCGGTTTCCAGCCGCGCATCCGCTGCGCGTCGCTCACTTCGGTGAAGGTCCGCCCGAACCCGGAGACCAGGTTCAGGGACGTGGCCACGGCGATGCCGGTGCGCTCGAGCGGAGCCGGGAGCGCGTCCACGACCTCGTGGGCGTGGAGGACCGTGGAGAGCGGCGCCACGGCCAGCAAGGCGGCCACGAGACCCAGCCCCACCGTGGCGCCGTAGGCAGCCGACTCGACGGTGACCGGGCCACCGACGAGAGGCAGCCAGTCCGGGAGACGGGCGATGACTCCCGCCCCGGTGTGGCTGAAGAGGAGGTTGATGAGAGCGGCCAGAGCTGCGGCAAGGACCAGGGCCACGGCCAGCGGCCGCAGACGGCGGCCCGGAGGCCGCCAGGCCAGGACCACGTTCAGGGCCACCAGCGCCACCAGGCCGCGGTAGACCGGGTTGCTGGATATCAGCGCTACGGTGACGGCCGCCAGAGACCAGGCCAGCCAGGCCCGAGGCGCGAGACGGGCAGAGCCGCGAGAGGCGATCGCCCCTTCGGCCACGCCGGTCATCTCCCGGCCCGTCCGGCCGAAACGAGCCGCAGGACGGCCAGGCCGGCCAGGCTGCCGCCGGCGGCGAAGGCGACCAGCAAGCCCGGATCGGGCCCCGAGGGCGGAGCGGGCGATCCCGGCGAGCCGTCCGCGCCGGGCGGGGTGTTGGTGACGGCAGCGGCCGAGACAGCCGGCCTGGCGGACGCGGTCGAGGCGGCCGAAGCCGTCGTCGTGGCCGTGGCCGTCGCCTCTGCCGAAGCCGACGCGGTGGCCGCGGCGGCTCCGTTCGGAGACGGGGTGGCTGCCGCGCAGACCCCGCTCGGGAGCGCCGGCGGCACAGGCGTCCCGGCGACCGGCACGTACCGGAAACCGATCAGGTCGCCGTCGCCGAGGGACAGGGCGGAGATGCCCACAGACGAGAGCTGCCAGGGTGCGCCGCCGCGCGAGACGAAGACGGCCCAGTAGTCGTCCTTGCCGGGGCATTCGAGGTAGCGGTCCGGCTCGCCGTCCAGGGCGCAGACGGCCACTCCGAACCCGCCGAAGGTCTGGCCGTACCAGGCGATCCCGGACTGGGCCAGCACCTGCTCGCCGGTGGTCGTCTCCCCACCGAAGACGACGCAGCCGGTCACGAGCGAGCCGTCGCCGTGCTGGACCACGATCCCGGCCCGGTGCGTGCCGGCCGCGGCGCAGGATGAGATGAAGGGCGACGGCGGCGCGAGCGAGGCGAGCGCCGCCACTGGCGTCGCCGCTGCCAGAGCCACGATCAAGGTCGCCGCCAGGCGGCACGGGGCGCGCATCGTCATCGCCTCCCCGTTCCGGCAGGCCGGCCGGGGCCGGCCATGAGGACCCAGCCGCCGCCCACCACGACCAGCAGGCCCAGCGCGGCGGCTGCCAGGTAGGCGAGGGTCGGGTCGCCGGGATCGCCGGAGCCACTCCCCTCGGGGGCGGGCGCGGGCGCCTCCAGGCCGGTCGGGCTCGGCAGGTCGGTCTGAGCCGGCACGGCCGAGGGGCTCGGCTGGGCGGTGGGAGCGGGCTCAGTCGGGCTCGTTTGTGCTGGAGGTTCGTCGGTCGCCGAAGGCTGAGGGGTCGGCTTCGGGGTCGTCCGAACGGTCGGCTTCGGGGTCGGCTTGGGAGTCGGGCTGGGGGTCACGGTCGGGCTGGGGGTCACGGTCGGGCTGGCGGTCACGGTCGGCGTGGGCGTCGGGCAGGCGATCGCCGGCAGGCTTCGGCCGCCGATGAAGATGATCGCCGCGCCGTAGGGGACCCCCACCAGTGCCGCCGGGACCTGGCTCGTAGTGAAGGCGCTCTCGCCCATGCCCGGATAGGCGTAGCCCCCATCGGCGCCCTGCGTGGAGCGCAGATGCGTCAGGACCGAATTCCCGCCCTCCAGCCAGGCGGCCGACTCGGGGTCCTCACCCGCGGCCACCAGCGCCTGGAGGACCATCGCGTCCGAGTCGGGGTCACTGACGGCGGGGCCCCAGGACGAGGGGTTCTGATAGGCGAAGCCCCCGTCCGGCAGCTGCTGGGTGTGGAGATAGACCAGGGCCGCAGAATCGGCAGAGTGGTCGCCGGCGGCGGCCAGGGCCATCAGGGCGATGGCGGTGGAGTTGCTGTCGCCCTCGCCCGGGGCCGGAGCGACAGTACCGTAGCTCCAGCTGCCGTCGGAGCCCTGGAGCGCCTTCAGGCGGTCTATCGCCGGGGCGGGCGCGGATCCTCCGGCGGCCTCGACCCCCAGGACGGCGAAGGACTGGGCAAAAGTCGAGCCGTCGCCGTAGGAGCCGGTGTCGGAGTGGTAGAGCGCGTCGAGGCGGGCCGGCAGGTCGCGACCCTCGAAGTCGGAGGGATCGAGGCCGGCGGCCACGACCGCCAGCACGGCCTTGCCCGTCTTCGCGGCGTCGGCCGCGGCAGCGTCGGAGGCCGTGGCCAGGAAGTCGAGCGCGCCCGCCGAGCCATCGCAGGTTCGAAGGGTCGAGGGATCGAAGCCCGCAGCCGCCGTTCCGAAGACGAAGTCGGCCGTCTCGCCGATCGATCCGTCGATCGAGCCATCGGCCCCCTGGGCAGCCCAGAGGTAGTGGAGCGCCGCCGTGGCGCGCTCGGTGTCGGCCGGCCCGGCAGCATCGACCGGACGAACGACGGACGGGGGGAGCGCCGCGAAACCCAGCGGCAGGGAGAGGATTGTCGCCAGTAGCGCGCTGGCAACGAGGCGTCTTCGCATTGTTCCTCCGGCGGCCTGTACCCGCCTGCCGGAGGTGACCTCGCCGCCGGAGGCCGCCCAACCGTTTCGCGCAGGTGGGTGACGTGCGCCGTTCGGTCAGGTCTCCTGGCTTGCGGATCGTCGCCGCTGGCCGCCTTCCCGGGCTCTCGGCCCCGTGGCTCGGTGCCGCCTTCGCGGTCACCTCTGGCCAGCCGCTCCTCGCTCACAGTTGCGCGACAGCGCCGGTTTCGCACCGGCTTCCCTGATACGAGCGGCCCTATTCGAATGACCCCGCAAGAGTAGCGCACAGCGCAGGGCGTCGGAGCGCCGCTGGACCCGGCCGCGAGCTAGAACTCACACCATAGGTCGTCCGACATGAGCCACCACGGCCCGTCCACGTGCTCCCAGCTGGTACACAACGCGTCCGGCGGCTCCGTGCCTGCTGGGATCCAGACCAGGTACCAGTCGTCTCCGAGGAACCAGCCAGCGTCCCTGCCCAGGTAGAACTCGAGGTAGCCATCGTCGCCTACCCGGACGCGCTTGTCGCCGAACAGCCCCAGGTTGACTCCCTGGTTCGGCTCGACTTCTCCCGCCTGCGCTCTTCGTGCCGCGTCCTCGATGGCAGGTCGGCTCAATTCGAACCGGACGAGAAACGGGACGCCGGACACCGAGAACAGCAAGCCTGCAACGCCCACAACGGACGGGGCAAGCCATCTGGCTAGATGGGGGCGAAT
>Ga0316577_10000487_pt1 | contig 15663 bp, 9 predicted proteins | sample S5NA_FD_203073 | JGI IMG/M metagenome (GOLD analysis project Ga0316577, IMG submission 203073) | Rhizosphere microbial communities from salt marsh grasses in Alabama, United States - S5-7_050615r2r1 | ecosystem: Host-associated > Plants > Roots > Rhizosphere | place: USA: Alabama | collected... | reverse complement strand
GCTCAACGCCTCGCGACATCAGTGCCCCCCGTCGTCTTCACCCTCGTGCAGGCATTGCCCGGCAGTTTATCACTCGCGCCCCTTCGGTTGTAGGCGGCTGGCAATACTTTCACAATCTCGTAGCGTGCCCATCTCTGACGGCGCCATCATGGCTGACGGATCGGAGATCAGAGTCATGTATACCGAAGTCATCCTGGAGCCTAGCGATGACGGCGGCTTCACGCTCTTCGTGCCGAGCCTGCCGGGCTGTATCAGCGAAGGCGACACGCGGGAGGAGGCGCTCAAGAACATCCGCGACGCAATCGAGCTCTATCTGGGGCCGGTCGATGAAGACCACCTACTACCCGGTTGACGACATCCTGGAGATACGCTTCAGCAACGAACCGGTCAGCCGGGAGGTCTCCTGTGGCTGGAACCTCAGCATCAGCTTTGCGAGCGACGGCAGCGTCGTCGAGGTACTGATACTCGAGGCTAGGAAGACGGGACTCGATCCAACCCTGCTCGAAGACATGCAGGACCTTCAGGAGGCACTCCGCCTCAAAGACGAGCCTTCCGTCTCTTGGGAGTCCGTAAAGACACAACTGGGTCTGGAATGACCTAAAGAATCGAGCTGGAGCGCAACGCGGGGTCGGACAAAGCAAGGCGTGCCCATCGCCATCGGCTGTGCGAGCTACGAAGATGTCCAGGGCCCGAACCGGCGCTTCTCTTCGCGCCTTCGCGTGAGCAATTTCCGGAACTAGGTTGAGGGCTCCGAGCACTCCATGACCGCTGAAATCTCCGGCGACATCCCCCTCCAACCCGTCGAGCGCCCCATCATCTGCAACCCATACCGGGAGCCGGATGCCCATTGGGAGTACGACCGGCAGACCGGCGAGGCGCGCAAGGTGCTCGACCGACGCCCGGCGGGCTACTGGTACAAGACCGACCGCACCGGCTCCGCCATCGTCCAGCAGGACCTGTTCGCCGACGAGATGCACGACGACCTGCCGCTGGTGAACCGGCTGCGGGACGACGTGCGCCGCTGGCGGGAGTCCGGCTACCGCGGCGCCTCCAACGTGACCAGGGAGCTGCTCGCCCACTGGGCGCGGGAGGACCGGCCGCGGCGGCTGTTCTTCTGCCAGCGGGAGGCGGTGGAGACCCTCATCTATCTCGCGGAGCTGCGTCTGCCGCGCAAGTCCTCCCGCACGGGCTTCCGCAACTTCGAGGTCACCGACGCGGACATCGACCGCCTGCTCCGCGGCGAGAAGCCGGGATTCGACGCCGGCACGGCGGACTTTTTCCCGACCCTGTGCGACCGCCCCGCGGACCCCACGCTTGATCCCCTCACCCGCCTCGCCTGCAAGATGGCCACGGGCGCGGGCAAGACGGTGGTCATGGCGATGCTCATCGCCTGGACCTTCTGCAACCGGGGCGTGAACCCGGGCAGCCGGGAGTTCCCCTCCGCGGTGCTGGTCTGCTGCCCCAACCTGACGGTGAAGGAGCGGCTCCAGGTGCTCCGCCCGGAGCAGGAGGACAACTACTACGCCGCCTTCGACATCGTGCCCATGAAGTACCGGCCCCTGCTCCAGTCCGGCAAGGTGCTGATCACCAACTGGCACGGCTTCCAGCCCGAGTCCGAGCACAAGGAGGGGGACCGCGCCTGGGCGGTGGTGGACAAGGGCCCCGAGACCCCGGAGATCTTCGCCCGCCGCATCCTGGGCGACCTGGCGGACCGGATGCCCATCCTGGTGCTCAACGATGAGGGGCACCACTGCTGGCGCCCGGCCCCCGACCCCGGCGCGAACGCGGGCGGCGAGGAGGGCGAGGCGCTCAAGCAGGAGATCCAGGAGGCCACGGTCTGGGTCGAGGGGCTGGACAGGCTCAACAACGCCACCCTCGGCCAACGGGGCGTCTCCCTCTGCGTGGACCTCTCCGCCACCCCCTTCTACATCAAGGGCAGCGGTCACCCCGAGGGGCGGCCCTTCCCCTGGATCGTGAGCGACTTCGGGCTTGTGGACGCCATCGAGAGCGGCCTGGTCAAGATCCCGCGGCTGCCGGTGAAGGACACCACCGGGCGGCCCGACCCGGTCTACTTCAAGCTCTGGGAGGGCATCCGCGACCGGCTGGAGCCGGGGGAGTTTCTGCCCGGCCGGGCGCGGAAGCCCAGGCCGGAGGTGGTCTATCGCGAGGCCCAGGGCGCCCTGCTCCAGATCGCCGGTCAGTGGGCGGAGCGCTTCCGCTACATCCAGGAGGCGACCCCGGGCCAGGACAAGGCCCCGCCGGTGCTGATCGTGGTCTGCGACAACACGGACATCGCGGAGGTCTTCTACCGTAAGCTCAGCGGCGAGGCGCAGCGCGAGGAGGTCACCGCGGAGGACGTTGAGGCGGTCGCGGCCGGCGAGGCCGAGGCCCCGGCGCCCAGGCGCGGCAAGAAGCCCAAGCTGGTCACCGTCTACGGCCAGGGCGAGATCTACCCGGAGCTGTTCTCCAACACCCCGACGGAGAAGCGCACCATCCGCATCGACTCCAGACTGCTGGCCGAGGCCGAGAGCGAGGAGCCCGGCAAGCGCCGCAGCGACGCCGCCGAGGCCCTCCGCCAGGTGGTCGCCACCGTGGGCAAGCCGGGCCAGCCTGGGGAGCAGGTGCGCTGCGTGGTGTCCGTGTCCATGCTCACCGAGGGCTGGGACGCCAACAACGTGACCCAGGTGCTCGGCATCCGCGCCTTCGGCAGCCAGCTCCTGTGCGAGCAGGTGGTGGGCCGGGGCCTGCGGCGCATGGATTACACCCCGGACCCCGAGACCGGCTTGCTGACCGAGGAGTACGTGGACGTCTACGGCATCCCCTTTTCGGTCATCCCCTTCAAGGGACGCCCGGCCAAGAAGCCGGAGCCGGTGGACAAGCCCAAGAACCACGTGCGCGCCCTGCCCGAGCGCGCCGGCTGGGAGATGCGCTTCCCGGTGGTGGAGGGCTACGCCTTCGCGCTCACCAAGAATCTGATCTCCTGCGACATCGACCGCATGGAAACCCTGCGGATCGAGCCCAACCGGGAGCCCACCGCCACCTTCGTCCGTCCCGCCGTGGGCTATCAGGTCGGCCCCATAACCAAGGGCGGCGGTGCCTTCGAGCTCGTGACACAGAGCCGCGAGGACTACTACGCCCACACCCACTTGCAGACCATCCAGTTCGAGATCGCCCGGCGCATCGTCCACGACCTGGAGCAGGGCGTGGGCGGGCGCGACGAGCGCACCCGCCGGGTGCTGCGGCTCAAGTCCCGGCACCAGTTGTTCCCGCAGGTCTACCGCTACGTGGACGCGTACGTGCGGCGCAAGGTCGACTTCCACGGCGAGAACCCCTGCGAGCTGGGGCTACAGAAATACGTGGAGCGCATCGTGGAGCGGCTACGCGACGGCATCCTGCCGGACGACGCCGAGGGCGAGGCGCCGCTGCTCCCCCTGCTCAACCGCTACAAGGAGATCGGCACCACGGCGGAGGTGGACTTCAAGACCACCCGTCCCGTGCACTCCACCCAGCACAGCCACATCAACCAAGTAGTGGCCGACACCAAGACCTGGGAAAGCAGCGTCGCCTTCAGACTGGAACAGTGCGTCGAGCAAGGCAGCGTCCGCTTCTACGCGCGCAACGACGGGCTCGGCCTGGTCATCCCCTATGAGTACATGGGCGTGGCCCACAACTACGAGCCGGACTTCCTGGTGCGGCTCGACGTCCCCGGCCCCGATCTGACCCTGGTCCTGGAGGTGAAGGGCTACGAGGACGACCAGACCAAGGCCAAGCACGGCGCGGCCAAGCGCTGGGTGGCCGCGGTCAACAACTGGGGCAAGCTCGGGCGCTGGGCCTTCCACGTCTGCCGCGACCCGCAGGTGCTCGACAAGGAGATCGACTACATCGCGAGGGGCTTCGCCCCGGCGAAGGCGGTAGGGGGTTCTCGGTGACGCGCTGGTGACGCACTTGCCGGCAAGCGGCGCGGGTTTACCACTGCTTTGGCCCCGGTGCCCTCGGGGAGTGTGCTCGATATGCTGGAATTCATCGATCGACTGATAGACCTCGTCTCGGCCGCTCAGGCTTGGTTCCTGGCCCAGCCGCTGCCGCTTCAGGTGCTGGTCGGGGCCGCCGCCCTGGCGGTCCTGTGGGTCTTGTGGATCGTCCTGCGGGTGACGCTCGTCGCCTTCCGCGCCGCCTTCCGGGGGCTCTGAGGGACGGGCCGGATGGATGCCCGGGGCGCCGCCGACCCTGCCATGGCCCCAACCTCAACCCTTCGGGATCACCACCTGGGGGCAGACGGCCGCGATCTCCTCGTAGACCCGCCAGGGCTCGGACTCGTAGCGGCGGGAGAAGTGGAAGGGGACCAGATAGCGGACCCCCGCCGCCGCGGCGATCTCGCCGCAGGCCCTGGTGGTGAGGTGGCCGGTGCGCTCGGCCTGGGCCCGGTCCTGGTTGAGGAAGCTCGCCTCGCAGAGCAGGCACTGGGCACCGCGGGCCAGGTCGACGAGGCGTCGACGGTTCTCCGGCGTGTCGGCCAGGTCCGTGGCATAGACCAGGGTGCCGCCGGGGCCGGTGAGGGTGAGCTCGGCGGCCAGCTCGGCCACCGTCTGGCGACGGCCGTCGGGAAGATCGATCTCGGCCCCGTAGTCCCCCTTGAGGATCCGCTGCTTGAGCCCCGTCAGCCAGGGGCCCGGCTCCAAGCCCCGCTCGTTGAGTCGCTCCTTGCGCACCTGGACCTTCAGGGCCTGCTCGAAGGCGTAGGCCAGCACCGGGGTACCGTGGTCGAGCAGGGCGCAGCGCACGCGAAAGCCCGGCTCCTCCAGCAGCGCCGAGTCGCGCACCGGCACCTCGTCGAGGGCGGTGGCCCCGTCCATTCCGGCCTGGAGCCGGAACCGGCGCAGCTGCCCGCCGTGCACCTCCGCCACCTCGAAGACGGGTCCCCGGTCGCCGATTCGGTCCCATAGGATGCCGTCGATGAACCCCTGGACGTGCCCGGCGAGTCCGGGGGGACCGAAGAGCCGGCAGGCACCGTCCTCGCCGATGCGCGAGCGCAGCAGCCACAGGAAGCCCCCGATGTGGTCCGCGTGGGCATGGGTGATGAAGCAGTCGGTCACCTGATGGGCGATGCGGGCCGGCAGGCGCGCCCCCTCTCCCAGGTCGAACAGCAGGCTGCGCCGTTGGTGGCGCAGCCGCAGATGCAGCATCGGGTCGCCAAAGACCCCATTGGTCAGACAGGCGACGGCGGTGCCCACCTGGACCACGGCGCGCACCCCGGTCTCCTGGGCTGCAAGGCCGTCCGCCAGGACGTCGGGGGGCGGGACATAGCGGACCAGCTCGGCCGCGAAGGGCTTGGCCGTCCCCAGCAGCCCATCCCCGCCCCGGCAGGCGTCGCGCACCAGGAGGGTGCCGGTGAAGGTCTGACCGGGCGGCAGCCGGACCCGAAGCGCGGTCCCGTCGAGGCCCAGCACCTCCCCCATGGCGCGGGTGCGACCGCCCTCCAGGAAGGCGAGCTGCTTGCCCAGCCAGGCCTCCTGGGCGCGGCGCGGTGGGGTGCCGAGCAGGGTCAGCTCGTCGAGGGACAGGGTCCATTCCTCGCCATCCGCCAGGAATCGGTCCCAGAGCCGGGTGCGCCCCCGGGCACGCACGGCCTCGCCCGGACGTCGCGCCTGGTCGGAGGCGCGCACCAGGGCGATCTCCGCCTCAAGGCTCCCGAGCTCCTGCGCGAGGGGCAGCGGCTGGCCCTCGCGGCTCAGCACCAGGACGAGATCGATGGACGCGGCCTCGACCAGGGGCTCCAGCAGCTCCGCCCCCGCCACCCCCCTCACCACCCCGGGGGCGTCCACCAGCAGGGTTCCGCTCGTCGCCTCCTGTGTCAGGGCGCGCGCCGCCGAGATCAGCGGCAGACGGAAGCGGGCCGCATCCAGGGTGCAGAGGGCCTCGATCGAGCGGGGCGACCAGACCCCGTCGCGCCAGTCGCCGAGACACAGGGCGCCGGGCACGCCAAAGGCCGGAGAGCCGGGGTCGGCGGCAAGACAGGACACGGGCCTTCCCCGGGCATCGAGAATCGACGCAAGGGCGGCCGCAAGGGTGGTCTTCCCGCTCCCCGTCGGGCCAAAAAGCAGCACCCGCCGATCACACGAAAGCAGCTCTTCCACCAACAGTTCAGGGGCATGAGGTAAGGGCTGGGACCGGACGAAGGGCATCTGAATCACCTCTCGTGTGTGCAAGCATAGCCCCGTGCCTCGACGGGGGAGCATCGCGGCGAATGGGATTCCGCAGGGGCAGCGGCTGATTGGCAAGCTGCTCAGAAGGCGCCCAAGCCTTCCCGTGGAGCAGACCAAGTGCTCGACCAAGGGGCGCCCGGAGCACTGGTGAACTGCGCTAAGATTCGGCTACTGCTCGTCAACACAGGAACAGGGGCGTAGACCCAGGCCCTGGCGTCTCCCAGTCGCAGATTTATGGCCGAACGCCCACTCACCCATCGAAAGCGCCTTGGCTCCTTTTACACCGCCCCCCTGGTGGTCGACTTCCTCGTCGACTGGGGACTGGAGATATCACCCGGCGTTTGCCTGGACCCTTCCTGCGGCGACGGGCGATTTCTCCTGGCGGCGGGCTGCCGCGGAGCAACGGCGCTCATAGGCTGCGATCTCGACGGGACCGCCTTGCTCGCGGCAGAGAGATCCCTCGCCGGACTCGCCGCCCCATCGGTCCTCCATCAGTCGGATTTCTTCTTGATCGACCCGGAGCGCGTGGGTCCCGTCGACCTGGTCGTCGGAAACCCGCCCTATATCCGGTACCAGCGATTCACGGGAGAATCACGCGCTCGTGGCCTTGCCTCGGCGCTTAGAGTAGGGGCAAGGCTTAGTCGCCTCTCTGGCGCTTGGGCCCCCTTCCTGCTGCATGGGCTCCAGTTTCTGCGGCCCGGCGGGGCGATGGGCATGGTGGTCCCCGCGGAGCTGGCCCAGACGACCTACGGAATCGAAACCCTTCGTGCCCTGTGTGCCAACTTCGACCGGATCCGGCTCCTGACCTTTCGGCACAACTGGTTCGAAGATGCGCAGCAAGAGACCTTCCTGCTCCTTGCGGAGGGCCGTGGAGGGAGCTGCCCGTCGGCGGAGCTGATTCCGCTCGATCGCATTCAAGACCTCACCCGCCTCGGACGGGACGCAATAGGCGAATCAGGACTCCAGCTCGATAGCTCCGCAGACTCCAAATTGGGGCTGGCCTTTCTGGAGCCCCCGACGAGGAGTCTCGTCGAAGAGATGATGGCGCTCCGGGCCTGTGTGCAGCTCCAGGCCATCGGTAACCTTGCAAACGGCTATGTTTCCGGCGCCAACGCCTTCTTCCACTGCACACTGGAGGATGGTCGCAAGCGCGGCCTCCCCAAGGATTGGCTATTGCCGGTGGCACGCAACAGCCGCTCTCTTGTCGGGCTGATCTTCGAGCTCGACGACGTCGAGGCCGCGGAGCGCAGGGGCGTACCTCATCACCTCATCCTGCCGCGTGAGCGCGACCTCTTCGTCGAAAGCGATGAGGCACTGGAGGATTTTGTCCAGGAAGGAGAAAGGTCCGGAATCGCCGCGCGCTACAAGTGCCGGACCCGCAACCCCTGGTGGCGTGTGCCAGGGCTGAGCCAGGCCGATCTCTTCCTACCCTACATGATCGGCTCCGAGCCTCACGCCTCGCTGAACAGCGCCCATGCGCTCTACCCCAACAGTCTCCACGGCCTGCGGCTATCAAGCCCAGCGGCGGCCGAGCGCGTGGCCCTGGGGCTGCTCACTGGCCTATCCCTACTCAGCATGGAGCTCGAGGGGCGCAGCTACGGCGGAGGCGTCCTGAAGCTTGAGCCTTCCGAGATGCAGCGGGTGAGCCTGATCCTACCTGACTGGCCCTACGAAACCCTTGGTCACCGCTTCCAAGAGACCGATCGACTGATCCGCGACGGGGATTTCCGGGCCGCTACACAGCTGGCCGATCAATGGATCCTGAGCGAGCAGCTCGGCCTGAGCGCGGGAGACATCCGGCGCCTGCGTCAGGCTCGGGACGCACTCCTCGAACGCCGTCATACCCGCTCGCGCTCAAGCCCGTCAGTCCTGCACGCCCCCCTCCGCGGGGGCAGAGCGAAATTCGCGGAAGAAAAGCTCCAGGCTCTCGAAGGTGCCGCACACGAAGAGCACGTCGCTCGGCTCCACCCGGAGGGGATTGGGGAGCTCCACGAGCACCTGGGCGTCGCGCTCGAGGGCGACCACTGACGCGCCGGTGCGCTCCCGCACCCCCGCCCGCCAGGGGTGGCTTCCCACCAGGGCCCCGGGCAGCACGCGCATGCAGCGCAGCCCCTGCTCCACGGAGAGGGCCCCCTCGCCGAGCAGGTGGCGAGCCAGGAGCTGGCCCGCCACCTGGCCGACGGAGAGGGCGAAATCCGCGCCCGCCTGGTAGAGCCGGGGGACATTGGAGGCCCGGTTGACCCGCGCGATCAGACGCACCCGAGGGGCATAGTCCCTGACCACGGCCGTGCCGAAGACCCCGGAGCTGTCGTCGTTGAGCGCCAGGACCAGGGTGCCTGCCTCGCGCACCTGCGCCCGCTCCAGGGTGCGGGGGTCCAGCACATTCCCCACCACGTCCACGCCGGGCTGCTCCCACTCGTCGATGACCACCACGGTCTCGCCCGCGTCCTGCAGCATCTCCACCACCTTGCGCCCCACCTCCCCGTAGCCGGCCACCACGATGGCCCCGGCACGGCGGATGGGGGCGGCCAGGGCCTCCACCTTGACCAGGCTCTCCGGCGGGCCGATCGCGACCAGGATGGCCCCCGGGGTGATGCGGGTGCCCGGCCCCCGGGTGGGGACGAAGGTGCCCCCGTGCCACTGGCCGATGAGGTTGACCCCGAGGCGCTCGCGCAGGTGGATCTCACCGAGGGCCCGGCCCGACAGGGGACTCTCGGGGTGGACCCGGTACTCGGCGACCCCCACCTGGCCCCCCAGGGATTGCAGCCCCTCCGCCTGGGGGCTGATGCGGGCGCTGGCGTGGGCGGCGAGCGCCGCCGCCAGCACATGGCTCGGCGTGTAGACGCCGGTGGCGCCCACCTTGAGCAACGGCGCGCGGTGCAGTGGATTTGCCGCCAGGGCGTAGATCGGGCCGGTGAAGCCCCGTTCCCGGGCCATCATGACGAAGGTGGCCCCGAGATGGTCGTCCGCGCTCGTAACCAGGGCGCGGGCGCGCTCCAGCCCCGCCAGCAGACCCGGGTCCTCGTCGAGCCGCCCCAACACGACCCGGTAGCCCCGGTCCACAAGCCCGCGCCCCACCGCCGGGTCCTGCTCCAGGATGACGAACGGGGCGCCTACCCGCCGCAGCTCCTCCACCAGCGATTCCACGCCCGGGCCATAGCGATGGAACAGGATGCGCCCATCCATGGGCGGAAGGGCCCGGGGCAGGCGCTGCTCGAAGCGCTCCTCGAAATAGGGCAGGACGTAGACGGGGAAGATCAGGAAGATCAGGAAGAGCCCGCAGAACTGCACCAGGACCACGAACAGGGTCATCCCCGGGTGGTCCCAATGGCTGTCCCGGCCATAGCCGGTGGTGGTGAGGGTCTCGGAGGCCCACTCCAGGCTCTCCCAGAAACCCCGCGGGTCGCCCTCCAGGTGGTCCATGCCCAACTTGTAGGCCAGCGCCAGCAGCAGGAGGACGGCCGGCAGGGTCGCCAGCAGGGCGAGCAGGCGCGTGGTCGAGCGGTTGAGCTTCAATGCCACCGGGACAGCTCCGGAGCCATGGCCAACAGTCTACTCAATGCCTGCGCGATCGGGACTCCGAAAGGATGCCCAAGCCGCGCGCGCGCCGACTAGAGCAGGAGCTGGCGAATGTCGCGGAGCAGTTGACCCAGCAGGGTGGTGAAGCGTGCCCCGTCCGCCCCGTCGACGACCCGGTGGTCGTAGGAGAGGGCGAGCGGGAGCATGAGCCTGGGCTCGAATGCCTCGCCGTTCCACGCGGGACGCATCTCGGCGCGGGAGACCCCGAGGATGGCCACCTCCGGTGCATTGACGATGGGCGTGAACTTGGTCCCGCCGATGCCGCCCAGGCTCGAGATGGAGAAGCAGCCGCCCTGCATGTCGCCGGGCAGCAGCTTGCCCTCCCGGGCCTTCCTGCTCAGGTCCATCAGGTCCCGGGCCAGGTCGTAGATCCCCTTCTTGTCCACGTCGCGCACCACGGGCACCAGGAGTCCGTTCGGGGTGTCCACCGCCACCCCGATGTGGGTGTAGTGCTTCATCACGAGCCCCTCGCCGTCGGCGGTGAGGGACGACTTGAGGACCGGCATGCGGCTCAGCGCGGTGGCGACCGCCTTGAGCAGGAAGGGCAGGAAGGTGAGCTTGACACCCTCGCGCTCGGCCGCCTCTTTCTGACCCTTTCGGAAGGACTCGAGCCCGGTGATGTCCGCCTCGTCGAACTGGGTGACATGAGGGACCGAGAGCCAGGCGCGATGCAGGTGGCGCCCGCTGATCTTCTTGATGCGCGGGAGCTCCCGGGTCTCCACCGGCCCGAACTTCGCGAAGTCCACCTGGGGGGCGGCCGGCAGGGCGAAGGGCAGCCCGGCACCGGCCTGGGCGGGCACACCCTCGGCCAGCGCCTGCTTGACGAAGCCCTGGACGTCCTCCTTGAGGACCCGACCCTTGGGGCCAGACCCCTTCACCAATCCCAGCTCGACACCCAGCTCCCGGGCGAAACGGCGCACGGCCGGGCTGGCGTGGGGCTTGCGGCCCTTGGCGATGGCGGCCAGGTCCTCGGGACGGGGCAGCACCGGCGCCTGGCGGGGCTCCGCCTCGCCGGGTGCGCGCCGTGGCGGCGAGCCGGGGGCCTCGGCCTTGGGGACCGCGGCGGGGGCCTGGGGTGCCTCGACCTCCTCGGGCGAGGTCCCCTCGTCCGCCGCGGGCACGGCCTCGGGACGCAGGGTGAAGATCAGGTCGCCCTGGTTGAGCTTGTCGCCGACGGCGACGGCGACCGACTCCACCACCCCGCCCTGGGGCGAGGGGATCTCCATGGTCGCCTTGTCGCTCTCCAGGGTCAGGATCGACTGGTCCACCGCGATGTGGTCGCCGACCGAGATCAGGACCTCGATGACCGGCACGTCGCGGAAGTCACCGACGTCCGGCAGGGTCACGGCGACCGGCTCCCCCTGGACGGGGGGCGACTCCGGCGCCGGAGCCGGTGCGGAGGCAGGGACCGGCGGGGGCGCAGCGGGCTCTGGTACCGAAGCTGGCTCGGCGGCGGAGGTGGCTTGCTCGGCCCCTGTCCCCTCGGCCTGAAGGCGAAACAGGGGACTGCCGCGGCTCACCTTGTCCCCGACCTGGACCAGGACCTCGGAGATCACGCCGCCCTTGGGCGCGGGGATCTCCATGGTCGCCTTGTCGCTCTCCAGGGTGAGCAGGGACTGCTCGGGCTCGATGCGGTCCCCAGGACCGACCAGGACCTCGATGACCGGGATCTCGGAAAAGTCCCCGATGTCGGGCAGCAGGATTGATTCGACGGTTGCCACGCTATGATCTCCTCGTGTGGGCTCGCCTGGGCCGGGGCCTGTCGGACCGATCGGTCAGACCTTGAGGGGGTTGGGCTTGTCCGGGTCGATCCGGTACTTCTGGATCGCCTCCGAGACCGTCGAGCTGGGGATCTCTCCCTCGTCGGCCAGCGCCTTGAGGGCGGCCACCGTCACGTAGTAGCGGTTGACCTCGAAGAACTTGCGCAGCTGACTGCGCATGTCGCTGCGGCCGAAGCCATCGGTGCCGAGGACGAGGTAGCGGCGCGGCACGTAGGGGCGGATCTGGTCCGCATAGGCGCGCATGTAGTCGGTGGCGGCAATGATGGGACCCCGGGTTCCGGCGAGCTGGGCCTCCACGTAGGTGGTGCGCTGCTCCTGATCCGGATGGAGCAGGTTCCAGCGCTCCGCGTCCATGCCCTCGCGCCGAAGCTCATTGAAGCTGGTGACGCTCCACACGGCGGACCCCACGTCGAAGTCCTTTTCCAGCAGCTCGGCGGCCGCGAGCACCTCCCGCAGGATGGTACCGGCCCCCAGGAGCTGGACGCGATGGGCCCGCTCCTCGCCCCGATAGACCCGGTACATGCCCTTCAGGATACCCGCCGCCACGTCCCCCTTCGCGCCCTCGGGCATGGCGGGCTGGACGTAGTTCTCGTTCATCGTGGTGATGTAGTAGAAGCAGTTCTCCTTCTCCTGGTACATGCGGCGCAGTCCGTCCTGGACGATGACCGCCAGCTCGCAGGCGTAGGCGGGGTCGTAGGAGACACAGTTGGGGATGGTGGCCGCCACCAGGTGGCTGTGCCCGTCCTGGTGCTGGAGCCCCTCCCCGGCCAGGGTGGTGCGCCCGGCGGTGCCGCCGATCAGGAAGCCCCGGGCCTGCATGTCGCCCGCTGCCCAGGCCAGGTCGCCGACCCGCTGGAAGCCGAACATCGAGTAGTAGATGTAGAAGGGGATCATGCTCTGGCCGTGATTCGCGTAGGCGGTGGCCGCCGCGATCCAGGACGACATGGCCCCGGCCTCATTGATCCCCTCCTGGAGGATCTGACCCTTCTTGTCCTCCCGGTAGTACATGACCTGGTCCGCGTCCACCGGCTCGTAGAGCTGACCCACGGAGGAGTAGATTCCGAGTTGGCGGAACATCCCCTCCATGCCGAAGGTGCGCGCCTCGTCCGGTACGATGGGCACCACCAGCTTGCCGATCTCCTTGTCCCTCAGGATGATGGTCATGATCCGCACCAGGGCCATGGTGGTGGACATCTCCTTGTCCCCGCTGCCCTCCAGGAGGGGCTCGAAGACCTCGAGCCCCGGGACCTTGAGCGCCGGGGCCTCGTCCCGACGGGAAGGCAGATACCCTCCCAGACGCTCGCGGACCTCGTGGATGTACTTGCACTCGTCGCTGTCAGTCGGGGGGCGGTAGAAGGGGGCCGCGCCGATCTGGTCGTCGGAGATCGGGATGTTGAAGCGATCCCGGAAGGCCTTGAGGGCCGCCTCCCCCATCTTCTTCTGGGAGTGGGTGATGTTCATGCCCTCGCCGGCCACGCCCATGCCATATCCCTTGACGGTCTTGGCGAGGATCACCGTGGGCTTGCCCGTGGTCTTGGTTGCCGCGGCATAGGCCGCGTAGACCTTGACCGGGTCGTGGCCGCCGCGGTTGAGGCGCCAGATGTCCTCGTCCGTCATGTTGGCGACCAGCTCCTTGAGCTCGGGGTATTTGCCGAAGAAGTGCTCGCGGGTGTAGGCGCCGCCCTTGGCCTTGTAGGCCTGGTAGTCCCCGTCGACGCACTCTTCCATGCGCTTGACGAGCAGCCCTTGTTTGTCCCGCGCGAGCAGCGGGTCCCAGTAGCTCCCCCAGATGACCTTGACCACGTTCCATCCGGCCCCGCGGAAGACCGCCTCCAGCTCCTGGATGATCTTGCCGTTGCCGCGGACCGGGCCGTCGAGCCGCTGGAGGTTGCAGTTGACCACGAAGATCAGGTTGTCCAGCCGCTCCCTGGCCGCCAGCGAGATGGCCCCGAGTGACTCGGGCTCGTCCATCTCTCCATCCCCAAGGAAGGCCCAGACCCGACGGCCCTGGGTGTTCAGGATTCCCCGGTCGTTCAGGTAGCGCATGAAGCGCGCCTGGTAGATGGCCATGATGGGACCGAGCCCCATCGATACGGTGGGGAACTGCCAAAAGCCGGGCATCAGCCAGGGATGGGGATAGGAGGAGAGCCCGTTGCCGTCCACCTCCTGGCGGAAGCTGTAGAGTTGCTCGTCGCTGATGCGTCCCTCGAGGAAGGCACGGGCATAGATGCCCGGGGCCGAATGGCCCTGGAAGAAGACCAGGTCCCCGCCGTGGTCCTTGTCGCGGGCGTGGAAGAAATGGTTGTAGCCGACGTCGAACAGGGTCGCCGCCGAGGCGAAGGAAGAGATGTGGCCCCCCAGCTCGGTGGACAGCCGATTGGCCTGCACCACCATCGCCATGGCATTCCAACGCACGAAGGAGCGGATGCGCCGCTCCATGGCCCGATCGCCCGGAAATCGATCCTGCTGCTGGACCGGGATCGTATTGAGATAGGCGGTGTTGGCGCTGTACGGGAGATAGGCCCCGGAGCGACGCGCCTTGTCGATGAGCCGCTCCAGAAGGTAATGGGCGCGCTCGACGCCTTCGTTCTCCAGAACGGCCTCCAGGGCATCCAGCCACTCCTGGGTCTCTTGGGGGTCGATGTCGGGCTTCTGGTTCATGGCGGTTCCCTGAAAACGGCCTCGGCGGTTTCGGCGCGGTCAGCGGGGCCCGCACCGCGATGGCGCCCGAGTATAGCAGTGGGCTCAGGGGCAATTGCTAAGAATTTTGGCCTCTTCGATCTGTTCTATTACATGGGGTCAGAGTCTTTAGATACCTCGACAACGACCCTGAGCGGCGGGACCGCGGCGGGGAATCTGCCCCCGGCTGGCGAGCGCGTCTCGGCACGGACCGGCCCTCCTGGCTAGCCCCCAAGCGGCTACACGCACTCGCCGCTCACCCTTGGCTCGCAGGGGAAGCCCAACAAGGCAACGCTTCCCTAGGCCCCGGTGGCCTGCCGGCCCCGTGCGGTCGACTCGGCGAGCAGCTCCTCCGGGACCGGGTCCCGCTCCCAATGGATGGGATCCGGGCTGAAGAAGGCCTTCTCCAGCTGCGTGATGTGATCGCGCAGCGGCGGCGGGAGGCGTCCGGCGAGCCGGGACAGGTTCCCTGGCGGGTCCTTGGGCCAGCGCAGTCGCGCCCAGTTGAGGAGTGCGACTCGCGCCCCTGCCCCGTCGCCACGCTGGTAGGCCCCTCGGACCGACTCCGCGGCCTCCACGAGGGGATCGGGGGGCGGGGGCTCGACGGCCGATCCCGCCGCCGGTACTGACCCGGATGAGCCCGGGCGTCCCCTCTGCCAACCGATGGCGCCCGCCAGGGCGACGGCCAGGGCCACGCTGACCCAGAACCAGGGATTGCTGAAGGTTCCTGCCGCGTCCGGGGGGGGCTCGCCGGAGACCCTCGGGGGCGCCGTGGGCACGGGCTCCGGTGCACGCGAGGGCATGGTCTCGAGCCAGGGCTCACCGGCAGACAGGGGCGGAGCCACGGTCGAGGGTGCCGGATCGTGTAGGGGACCGAGACCCCAATCCGGACCGTAGGGACCAGGCGGCGGCAGCATCAACTGATCAAGCGCGCCCGGCTCCGCCGCGGGGGCCGGGGTCCCCGGTCCGGCACTCGGGGAGACGTCCCCGGCCGCGGGCTCGCCCTTGACGGTGAGCCGCAGGGGACTGGTCCGCTCGCCCCCCACGGGGATAGCGGGGAGCTCGAGCTCACCCCCGCGGCGAGGCAGCAGCATCAACCGCAACCTCAGCTCCTCGCGACGCCTCCCGTTGGTGACCGATACGCGGCGCTCGGTTCGGCGGTCGAGCACCTGGAAGTCCGGCTCGAGCACCGACAGGTCCGGCGTGGGCGTGGATTCGTCGCTCGAGACCACGGTGAGCGTCAGCTGCACCGGCTGCACGGCCGGCAGCTCCTTAGGGGAGAGCTGGGCCTCTACCCTGAGCTCGGCGCGGCCCGGATCGGATACGAAGAGCAGATAAAGCGCGGGCAGAGCGGCCAGAAATCTCGCTCGCGCCGAGCGTGCACGATGGTTCATGAATACGGCTTCGCGTTGATGACCCGT
>Ga0316577_10000486_pt1 | contig 15667 bp, 14 predicted proteins | sample S5NA_FD_203073 | JGI IMG/M metagenome (GOLD analysis project Ga0316577, IMG submission 203073) | Rhizosphere microbial communities from salt marsh grasses in Alabama, United States - S5-7_050615r2r1 | ecosystem: Host-associated > Plants > Roots > Rhizosphere | place: USA: Alabama | collected... | reverse complement strand
TGGTATGGAGCCTCGTGGAGATGGTGGTGGCCGGGCTCATCGCCGGATGGCTCTACGTGGAGGCCGGTGAGGCTTGAGTCGGGACGGTCCAACCTTCCGGCAAGCGCCGGAGAACCTTCAGAGAACACGGGTCACCTCATCGGAGGCGAAACGAGGCAGGGGGCGCTCCTTCCCATTGGTGACCGCCATTACCCCGGCCTCCGCTTCCTCCACGGTCCCAATCCGGACGGCACGGATCCCTGCTGCCTCCAGGGCCCGGAGGATCGTCCCGCTCTCTTCCGGGGCCGTGGCCATGAGAAGGGCGCCGGAGGCGATGAGGCCCAGGGGGTCGATGCCGAAGGGGGTGGCCAGCTCCCGGGTCTCGGGGAAGACGGGAATGGCGTCCACCTGGATGCGAGCGCCCGTTCCACTGGCCTCACAGAGCTCGTGGATCCCCCCGGCTACGCCGCCCTCCGTGGGGTCGTGCATTGCACGCACGACTCCGCTTTCCCGGGCCATCCGGGCCTCGGGAACGATGCTGATTCCCGGATCGTGGAGAAAGCGCCGGGCGCGTTTAAGCACCGCCTCTCCCACTCTGCCGCTCAGGCGGTCTCGGGCCTCCCGGGCCAGGATGGCGGTCCCCTCGATGGCCACGCCCTTGGTGAGGAGGAGGGCATCCCCCGGCCGGGCGCCGGCGGCGGAAATCCAGCGGGTGGTCAGGCCCATCATGGTACCCATGAGAATGGGGCGTTCGATGCCGGGGGTGACCTCCGTGTGACCCCCGATGAGCCTCGCCCCCACCTCCTGGCATCCCTGGTGGATCTGGTGGAAGATGGCCTCGGCCTCCTCTTCCCCGGCTCCCGGGGGAAGGAGAACGGTGACCAGGAACCAGCGGGGCTGGGCCCCCATGCACACCACGTCGTTGGCGTTGACGTGGACGGCGTACCAGCCGATCTCGTCGGCGGCGAAGGTGATGGGGTCGGAGGCCGCCACCAGGAAGGGAGGCGCCTCTCCCTCGGGAGCCTCCCCGAGCCCGGCGGGGGAATGGAGGTCGAGGACGGCAGCGTCCAGGCCCGTTCCCGGCCCCACCACCAGCTCCGAATCCGCCCCGGGAGGGGCGGTCTGCCGGGCCCGGGCCAGGAGCCGCTCCAGTGTCGCGGGATCCAGCTTGCCTACCGGGAGGATCGCTCCGGCCGGCCTGGCGTCCTTTCGGTCTGAAGGCTTTCGCATCCCCGGAGAATAGGGGCTGGCCGGCGGATTGACGAGCGGAAGGATATGCGCGGCGGCCATGAAACCGTGGCGTCTTTCCGGGGTTCTTGAGTCCAGGAAGAATGAGCCCGTTCACACGACAAGATCAGGAGTCGGAGAGGATCATGGCAGGAGACGAAGGCGGCAACGAGAGCAAGTGCCCCGTCACGCACGGCGGAGCCTCACACGCGATGGCCGGGGGCACGTCGAATCGGGACTGGTGGCCCAATCAGCTGAACCTCGGAGTTCTCCACCAGAACTCCCCCCTTTCCGATCCCATGGGCGGGGAGTTCAACTACGCCGAGGAGTTCAAGAAGCTCGACCTGGAGGCCGTGAAGAAGGACCTATTCGAGCTCATGACGGACTCGCAGGAGTGGTGGCCGGCGGACTACGGTCATTACGGGCCCTTCTTCATCCGGATGGCCTGGCACAGTGCGGGCACCTACCGCATCGGGGACGGCCGGGGTGGTGCAGGGTCGGGCACGCAGCGCTTCGCGCCCCTCAACAGCTGGCCCGACAACGTGCACCTGGATAAGGCCCGGCGCCTCCTCTGGCCCATCAAGCAGAAATACGGCAGGAAGATCTCCTGGGCCGACCTGATGATCCTCGCCGGCAACTGCTCCCTGGAGTCCATGGGCCTCGAGACCTTCGGCTTCGCCGGCGGGCGGGAAGACGTCTGGGAGCCCGAGCAGGACATCTACTGGGGGAGCGAGTCGGAGTGGCTGGGGGACAAGCGCTACAGCGGAGAGCGGGATCTCGAGAACCCCCTCGCCGCCGTCCAGATGGGCCTCATCTATGTGAACCCGGAGGGCCCCAACGGCGAGCCGGACCCGGTGGCGTCGGGCCGGGACGTCCGGGAGACCTTCGCCCGCATGGCCATGAACGACGAGGAGACCGTGGCCCTTGTGGCCGGCGGACACACCTTCGGCAAGTGCCACGGCGCCGGCGACGCAGCCCTGGTGGGTGCCGAGCCCGAGGCCGCCGGCATCGAAGAGCAGGGGCTCGGCTGGAAGACCAGCTACGGCAGCGGAAAGGCCGGCGACACCATCGGCAGCGGGATCGAGGGGGCGTGGACTCCCACACCCATCGAGTGGGACAACAGCTACCTGCAGACCCTCTTCGGATACGAGTGGGAGGTGGTGAAGAGCCCCGCCGGCGCGTGGCAGTGGGTCCCCACCGATCCGGCGGCGGCGGACGCCGTGCCGGACGCCCACGATCCGTCGAAGCGCCACGCACCCATGATGACCACGGCGGACATGTCCCTCCGGATGGACCCCATCTACGAGCCCATCGCCAGGCGCTTCCTCGAGAACCCTGGGGAGCTCGCTGATGCCTTCGCCCGGGCCTGGTTCAAGCTGACACACCGGGACATGGGTCCCCGCTCCCGGTATCTGGGGCCGGAGGTCCCGTCGGAGGCGTTGATCTGGCAGGATCCCATCCCCGAAGTCGATCACGAGCTGGTGGATGCCCAGGACGTTGCGGACCTCAAGGAGAAGATCCTGGCCTCTGGGCTGTCCGTCTCTGAGCTGGTTACTACCGCCTGGGCCTCCGCGTCCACCTTCAGGGGCTCCGACAAGCGAGGTGGGGCGAACGGGGCGCGGATCCGCCTGGCGCCCCAGAAGGAGTGGGAGGTGAACCAGCCGGCCCAGCTGGCCAAGGTCCTGGAGACCCTGGAAGGGGTCCGGAAGGCCTTCAACGACGCCCAATCCGGTGGGAAGAAGATCTCCCTGGCCGATACCATCGTCCTGGGGGGTTGCGCGGCCGTGGAGAAGGCCGCGAAGGATGCCGGGTACGACGTGGAGGTGCCCTTCGCGCCGGGCCGCATGGACGCCTCCGAGGAGCAGACCGACGCCGACGCCTTCGCCGTCCTGGAGCCCTGCGCCGACGGGTTCCGCAACTACCTGAAGGGCGATTACAGCGTAACGGCGGAGGAGCTGCTGGTGGACAAGGCCCAGCTCCTGACGCTGACCGCACCCGAGATGACGGTTCTCGTGGGCGGTATGCGGGCCCTGGATGCGAACTTCGGCCAGTCCCGCCACGGTGTCTTCACCCATCGCCCCGGGACCCTCACCAACGACTTCTTCACGAACCTTCTGGATATGGGCACCGAGTGGAAGGCGACTTCCGAGGCGGAAGACGTGTTCGAGGGCCGCGATCGCGCAACCGGCAAGGTGAAGTGGACCGGAACCCGTGCGGACCTCGTCTTCGGGTCCAACTCCCAGCTCCGGGCCATCGCGGAAGTCTACGGAAGCGGCGACGCCCAGGAGAAGTTCGTCCGGGACTTCGTGGCCGCCTGGGACAAGGTCATGAACCTGGATCGGTTCGATTTGGCCTGAGGGTAGTGGTTGGACCGGGCCTGATCGGCCCGGTTCGACCTTGGCTGGCGGCAAATGAAGAAGGGTGGCGTTTCAGTGAAGTCTGGAGCGCCACCCTTCAAGCGTTGCACTTCCAGTCTTCCGGCTTGAACCCGGCTCGTGGAAGGCGGCCACGCGGGCTCCGAGCCGGGATCCGTGGATCGGCGTCCCACTCCGCGTCAATCCAATCGAAGCTCCCTCCCGCGGTTCCAGGGCATTCTCTTCAGGACGAGGGCGATACCGCAACGCCCCAGAAAGGCCACCATGAAGGTACCCACCAGGAGGAGGGCGTACACGTAGAAGCGAGGCCCCTCCCATAGCCCGAACAGGGTAACCGCGAAGTACACCAGGCGGATCTGGACTGGAAGAGAGGCGATGGACCCGTTCCGGATGAACGAGTGCCCCAGTTGAAGAGCACTGACCACGATCACCAGTCCGTATCCCAGGGTCCAACCGAAGAGAGCCGCAGCGATTAGGACGAACGTGGCCACCCAGTACCACCACCAGACGTCTGTTCGTCGCGTCGGTCGAGTCATGATTGCCCCTTTCCTGGTGAGATCCACGTCCAACTCGGGTTCCGTCTCTCGGCCTGTCACCAATATAGCTCTGAGCCGAGGCACCTCTCGGAGGGATCCTGGGAGAAGATCGCGTCTGGCCATCTTCTTGAGGGGACGGCGCGAGTCAGACCCAACAAGGCTTGAGGTCATGTCCGCAACATTTTATGTTGCGCATAGATCTCCAATGCGAAAAGAGGCTCAGTGACTCCGCACTCAACCGCCCGAGAGACTCGAGAAGCCAACCCTTCCCGGCAGCCGACAGGGCCCGGTCCCCACCACCACCTCGCCACCTGCCGCAGCGCACTGAAATCGGACCGGGCAGTGGCGGAGATCCTCGGAGTCTCCCCTTCGCAGGTGTCGCGATGGAGGTCCGGGCAGATTCCTGATCCGGACAACGCCGATCGACTGGGTGGGCTGGCGCTCGTGGTAGAGATGCTCGGCCGTTGGCTCGCCCCCGAATCGGTCGAGGGTTGGCTCCGGGGCCCCAACGCTCACCTCTCCGACCGGGCTCCAGCCTACCTAATTCACCAGGGCCAGGTGGCCGATGTCATTGGAGCCATCGAGGCGGAGAAGGCGGGTGCCTTCGCCTGAGTCCAGGGGGGGGCCGCTCTGGCGCGTCTTCCCCTGGGACGCCGGCGCCACCGAGGGGACTCGCTATTCACCGTCCCACGTCCCACAACCTACTGGACGCGGGCGGTTCGACCTGCCCCGGGCCGTCTCGTCGGTGCTCTACACCTCCGAGGCCGCAGAGCACGCCGTGAGCGAGATGCTCCAGCCCTGGCGGGGCCGCACCCTGGATTCCTCTCAACTGACCAGGGCTCGACTCCCCCTGGCTCTGGTGGAGGTCCGGGTCGCCCCGAGCTCCATGGGGAGACTGGCCGACCTCTGCGACCCGACCTATCTCGTCGCCAGCGGCACCGCGCCGGACAAGACGGCCTCGCGGTTTCGACACGTGTCCCAGCCCATCGCCCGGGCAGCGTGGGATGCCGGCTTCCACGGCCTCCGCTGGTGGTCCAGCTTCTGGGGGGATTGGCACACCGTCGTGCTGTTCACCGCGCGGGTGGAGGGATACCTCACGTTCGGCGCTCCGGAGGTCCTGACCCTGGACCATGTGGCCGTGAAGAAGGCCGCCGAGCTGCTGGGCATGCTGGCGTAGGCGCCGAGCGTTTCCGGTCCCTCTTGAGCCCGAGCTTGCGGTGATACGCGGGATGTGGAGGCCCTCTATCAACCTCCCGAGCCACTGATCCGCCTTTGCGTGTGGATCCCGGTCACCCCGCCAACGGCACCGCCACGTCCGGAGCCGCCTGGAGAATCGCCTGATCCGCCGTGACCAATGAAAGACCCAGATGTCGGGCCAGCGCCACAAACTCGGCATCGTAGGCGCTCAGCTCCCCGGGGATGGCGGCATTCAGGACAGAGGGGGAGGAGACGGAGACGACCCGGTCTCCCAGGATGGCTTCGGCGTCTTGACAGATCTCAGCCGCATCTTGGGGTTGAAGCTGCTCTTTCCGGACGAGGCCCACCATCACGTTCCTGAGCTCGCTCAGGAGAATGGGCGGTGCCGTCCACTCGGGATCCCGAATAAGGAGCCGGGCCGCCGCGTCCCCGGGGCCGGCCCCGGTGAGCAGGTACACCATGACGTTGGTGTCCACGACGATCATGGCCGGCCGGCGTCCTTGAGTTCCCGAAGCTCGTTCGCAGTCAACGTCAACGACCCCAATCGGTTCCTCCGGGCTGCCACCCGGGCCAGGAGAGCGTCCACATCCACGATGAACGGCCGAAACGACCGCTCCAACCGGACCAGGATCTCTCCGTTGAGGCTCCTGTGGTTTTCTTCGGCCGCTTCCTTGAGAGCCTGATGAAGGCCAGGGCTCAGTCCTCGGAGGGCAACATCGGGCATGGCGAGCCTCGGGAGTCTGAGTGAGAGTGATAGCATAATCATAGCATTATGATTTCACCTGAGGAAGTGGCCGCTTGTGTCCGGGGAAGAGGCTGTCCTAGGTCAAGGGTACCTGGAGCTTCCGGGCGTTCCCATGGCCGGATCGTATCAGGGCCACGATCACCTGCAGGGCTCCACCCTCCCCCGGGTGACGCACGCGTCGAGGGGGTGCTCACCCTTGCCACCCCCCGCGAAGTCTGTTAACTATACCGAGTATGTTAAGCAGATATCGGATCGGCAACCCATCATGAAGAGACAAGCCGCCCTGGGGGAGTTCGAGCAGCTGGTCCTGCTGGCGGTCCTTCAGCTGAAGGACGAGGCCACGGGCACCGCCATCAGCACCCAGTTGGAGGAGAAGGCGGCCCGGAGGGTCTCCCGGGGGGCCCTTTACTCCGCCCTGGACCGTCTGGAATCCAAGGGATACCTGACCTGGAAGGTGGAGGGATCCACGCCGGAGCGGGGGGGGCACCCGTCCCGCCTCTTCTCCCTCACGGAGCCGGGCCTGGAGGCCCTGAGGGAGCAGCAGCGGGCGCTGCGGAACCTCACCGAAGGCCTGGACGAGATCCTGGACCCGGGTGCATAGACGCATGAGCCGCGATCCCGACGCCTCGGGCGGCGCCCCCGGGACCCCGTCCACGCCTTTCACCCCTCCCCGGGGTTGGGAGGCTCTCCTCCGCCGGGCACTCCCGGTGGGCTCCGTGGGCCGGAGCATCCTGGGGGACCTGAGGGAGGAGCACGCCCGTCGGGCGGCCCACAACCCTGCCCAAGCCGACCGATGGTACCGGAAGGAAGCCCTGAGCGTGGCCCTCCGGGCGTTGGGAAACAAGTTGCTGGGCCGGTGGGCTGGAGAGCCCCGGCTGGCCCCACGATCGAGCCGGGGAGAATCCGGCGATCCACCAGGAACCCGCCTCATGAAGAACGTCCTGCATGCCGCTCGCTCCCTGGCGAGGGCTCCTCGATACACCCTGATCGCGGTCTTCACCCTGGCCCTGGGGATCGGCTCCACCACGGCCATCTTCAGCCTGGTGAACGGCGTCCTCCTCCAGCCCCTGGACTACCCGGACTCCGATGCCCTGGTGACGGTGAGCAGCACCGCCCCGGGCATGGGGTTCCAGGACTTCCCCATCTCGCCGAATTACTACTTCTCCTTCCGGGAGCAGAGCCCGGCCTTCGGGGACATGGGGTTCTACCGGGACACACCGGCGAGCATCACCGGCGACGGAGACCCGGAGGACGTGAATGCGGTGGTGGCGAGCCACACGCTCTTCAGCACCCTCCAGGTGGACGCCCTCCTGGGCCGGACTTTCACCCCGGAGGAGGATGAGCCCGGGGCACCCCCGGTGGCCGTCCTCGGCTACGGCCTCTGGCAGCGGCGGTTCGGAGGCGACCCGGAGGTCCTCGATCGCACCCTCCGGATCAACGGGGAGTCGCACCAGGTCGTGGGCGTCATGGGCCCCCGCTTCGACTTTCCCCAGGACGTGGAGCTCTGGGTCCCGGCCCGGTTCAACGCCGAGAACGCCTCCTGGAGCTTCTCCTATCCCACCATCGGCCGCCTGGCCGAGGGCGCCACGCCGGTCCAGGCCCAGACACAGCTCGCCACCGTAGTGCAGCGCATCCGGGAAGACTACGTGGAGGGCTCCAGCTGGCGATCCTTCATCGACGACGGCCAGTACGCTCCGGTGGTCCGGGGGATGAAGGAGCGGATGGTGGGTAACGTGGAGCAGCCCCTCTGGATCCTGCTGGGGACGGTGGGGTTCGTTCTCCTCATCGCTTGCACCAACGTGGCCAACCTGGTCCTGGTCCGGGCCGAGGAGCGACGGAGGGAGTCCGCCGTACGGGCCGCCCTGGGGGCGACACGGGGATCGCTGGTCCGCCATAGCCTCACCGAGAGCACCCTCCTGGCCCTCGTGGGCGGTGCGGCCGGGCTCTTCCTGGCCTGGCTGGCCCTGCCCGCCATCTTGAGCCAAGCCCCTCCGCAGCTCCCGCGCCTGGACGAGGTGGGCGTGGACGGGACCGTCCTCCTCTTCACCCTGGGGATCACCGGGCTTTCCATTCTCCTCTTCGGCGCAGCCCCGCTCCTGCGTCTATCCTCCGAGGCCCTGTTCGGAGCCCTCCGAGAGGGAGGGCGGAGAACCACCGCCGGGCCCGGGCACCAGCGGGTCCGATCCCTCCTGGTGGCGGCCCAGGCCGCCCTGGCCCTGGTCCTCATGGTGGGGTCGGGCCTCATGATCCGGAGCTTCTGGGAGATCTACCGCACGGATCTCGGCTTCCAGTACGAGGACCTCCTGACCTTCCGGGTCTCGGTTCCCCAGAGCCGGTATCCTGACCCTGCCCAGGTCACCGCCTTCCACGAGGAGGTCCTGGCGAAGCTCCGAGCCCTTCCCGGCGTGGCGTCGGCGGCGGTGACAAACATCCTCCCTGTGGCAGACGCCGCCCCCTCCTCCCCCTTCGCCGTGGAGGGCCAGCCGGAAGGCGAAGGGCAGCCGACAATCATGCTGGACTACCGGAACGTGTCGGACGGGTATGCCGAGACCATGGGGATCCCGGTGCTGGCGGGGAATACGCTGCAGTCCGCCGATGCCCACGACGGGGGCCTCCGGGTCATGGTGAACGAGGCCCTGGCTTCCCGGTTCTGGCCCGGGGACGACCCCGTGGGCAAGCAGGTCCGGTATCCCGCCAACCATGAGGCGGGCCAGTGGTTCACCGTGGCGGGGGTCCTGGGCACGGTGATGGAGGCAGGGGTGAGACGGGACCCGAGGCCCATGGTCTACTTCCCCCTCATGAGCCCTGCCGGGGAGGGGTTCCGGTCGGTGACCTCGGCCACCTACATCCTTCGGGGGCCAGGCCTTCGCTCAATCACCCGGGCCATCCACGAGGCGGTGTGGAGCATCGACCCGGAGCTGCCCCTGGTGGCTCTGGCGACGGGAGAGGAGATCGTGGCCGATTCCATCGTCCAGCTCTCCTTCACCATGATCACTCTGGGGATCGCGGCGGTCATGGCGCTGATCCTGGGGGCCGTGGGCCTCTTCGGCGTCCTCTCCTATTCCGTGACCCAGCGGAGACAGGAGATCGCCGTCCACATGGCTATGGGCGCCGAGCAGCGGCAGGTCATGGGAATGATCGTGAGGGACGGCACGAAGATCACCGCCTTGGGCATCGTCCTGGGCCTGGCCGGCGCCTGGGGCCTCACCCGCGTCCTCCAGGGACTCCTCTACGGGGTCGAGCCCCTGGACCCCCTGACCTACGGAGGGATGGCCGTGCTCCTCCTTGCGGTGGCCGTGCTGGCGGCCTACCTGCCGGCGCGGCGGGCGGCGTCGGTGGACCCGGGAGAGTCCATGCGGGGGGAGTGAGGGGCGGCGGTTCCTGGCGAGCTCACCCGAACCCGGCGTTGCGCCCCGGACCCGTTGGCCCCGCCGGGACCCGTGGATCGGCGTCCCCCTCCTCGTCTCCCCGCGAGGCTAGACCCTGAGCACGCAGCGGAACCCTCTGGCGGCATAGTAGGACTCCGCACCGTTGTGATACACGAAGACGTGCCCGTAACGGTAGTCGGCGAAGATCGCGCCGCCGCGCCGTCGGATGTCCGTCGGCGTCAGCAGCCAGCTCGATGTCTTCGTATCGAACGGTCCCAATTCCTGCAATCCCCGGTACTGTTCTTCGGTCAGGAGTGCGGCTCCCATGGCGGTGGCCATGGCGACAGCGCTGCCCTCAGGCTTGTACTTCTTCCTCGCTTCCAGGGCTTCGGCGTCATAACAGACGCTCCTCCGGCCTTCTGGACTTTCCGCGGAGCAATCGTAGAAAAGGTATTCCTTCGTCTTCCTGTCCTGCCCGAGGACGTCCGGCTCCCCGCCGGTTCTCTCCATCTCACTGAGCGACCAGACCTTCTTTGGGTCGGCCTCCAACCGCGATCGCACCTCGGCCCACTGGAGGTCCTCGTGGCGGTGCATGTTCCCTTCAAAACGCGCCTTCAGCGTTTCGAGTACCTGTTCGCGCTGTCCTGGAGCGAGGTTCTCCTTGCTGCCACTACCGGCCATACGCCCTTCCCCCTTCCTTTCCTCTGTTGAAAGCGTATCCCCTTCCTTGCCCCAGGGGCAACGCTTCCCCTCCTATATTCATCGAAGTAGAATAGCAAGGTATCTTACACTTCTACTCAGGGCCCATCTCCGAACCGGCTGTCGGCGCCGGCCGGCGCGCGGCCACGGGACGACAGGAACAACCCCATGCCTCGACCCCTCGGCATCTCGTCGCTGCAAATCCTGGCGGCCGTCCGCGACGGGAGCACGTACGGACTGGACATCGTGGCCCGGACGGGCCTTCCCTCGGGAACCGTGTACCCGACGCTGGGGCGTCTCCGGAGGCACGGACAGCTCCGGGCCCACTGGGAGGACCAGCGCCAGGCGGATCGGGAAGGCCGGTCCAGGCGACGGTACTACGAGCTGACCCCGGAGGGGGAGGCGGCCCTTTCGGTGGGAATGACCCGTGTGGAGGAGGCGGCCCGGGCCCTGGGCCTCCGGGACCGGAAGGCCACTGGATGAACGGGAGACCCTCGCGCCGGAGCCTGCTCTATCTGCGGGCCTGCGGCCTCCTGGTTCCGCGTTACCGCCGCCGGGAGTGGGTGGAGGAGTGGATCGGGGAGCTGGAGGCGCTGTCCGATGCCCGGGCCCGGGGCCGGAAAGACACCTACCCCGGGACGCTGGGCTTCCTGGCCGGTGCCCTTCCCCATGCGTTGTGGACCCGAAGAGAGGAGTGGACGATGGATGGCCTCATGCAGGACGTTCGATACGGGCTGCGGATGATTCGGAGGGGGCCGGGGTTCAGCCTGGTGGCTATCCTGACCCTGGCCCTGGGGATCGGGGCCAACGGAGCCATCTTCTCCCTGGTCAACGGCGTCCTCCTCCGGCCTCCCCCCGGAGTGGCGGATCCCGGGCGCATGGTCCAGATCGCGCGGAGCTACGACGAGGCTCCCCGCTGGGACAACTGGTCCTGGCCGGCCTTCAAGCTCATCCAATCCGAATCGGACGCCATGGCCGGGGTGGAGGGCTTTTCCGGCGGGAGCTTTCTCCTGGGTCGAGGGCAGGATACGGAGCTCGTGCCGGGCGAGTACGTGAGCGGAGGGTACTTCCGTCTCCTGGGCGTGAACCCGGCGGTGGGTCGGCTCCTGGACCCCGGGGATGAGGTCTCTCCCGGTGGCCACCCGGTGGTGGTCCTGAGCCACGGGCTCTGGCAGCGACGGTACGGGCGAGACCCGGAGGTCGTGGGCCAGGTGCTGCATGTGGGGGGAGAGCCCTACGAGATCGTGGGCGTGGCCCCGGAGGAGTTCGTGGGAGTCGACGCCATGGGAACACCGCCGGAGCTCTGGGTCTCGGCCATGCAGCGACAGGGGTCTCGGGGGGGGAGCGTCCTGGACCGATGGGGTTCGAGCTGGTTCTACGTGTTCGGAAAGCTGGCTCCCGGCGTGAGCTTGCCGGAGGCGGAGGCCTCCATGGACCGGGTCACCGCCGGCCTCCGGTCGGCGTGGGAGGAGAACCGGGACATCCGGGCGCTCCTGGCTCCGGGCCTGGGACTGACGCCGGAGGAACGGGCGGAGGGCCGGAGGATCTTCCTCCTTCTGGGAGGCATCGCGCTGATGGTCCTTCTCCTCACCTGCGCCAACGTGGGGAACCTCTTCCTGGCCCGGGCCGCCACCCGGGAGACGGAGATGGGCATCCGGCAGGCGCTGGGTGCAGGTAAGACGCGGCTGGTCCGTCAGCTGGTGACGGAGAGCGTGGCCATGGCGCTGGCGGCGGCCCTCATCACCGTGCCCCTTCTCTCGGGAGCCGGCACGACGCTGAAGGCTCTCTTTCCCTTCTCTCTGGCGGTGCCGCTGGCTCCGGATCTGCGGGTCTACCTCTTCCTGGTTGGCGTGGCCCTGTTGGCCGGCGTCCTCTTCGGCACCGCTCCGGCCCTGGCTCTGGCCCGGCGGGACGTGGCCCACACCCTCCGGGAGGGGGCAAGCACCGGCGGCCGGAGCAGAACACGCCTGCGGGACACGCTGGTGGTGGGCCAGCTGGCCATCTCCCTGGGGCTGGTGAGCGGCGCCGCCCTCCTGGGCCGTAGCGTGCTGAACGCCAGCCGGGCCGACCCGGGCTTCGATCCGGACGGGGTCCTGGTGGGCTTCATCAACCTGGCGGCCTCGGGACGTTACGAAGGGCAATCGCTGGTGGATTACCAGCGGCGCCTGGTCTCGGCGCTGGAGCGAATCCCAGGGGTGGAGACCGCAGCCCTGGCGGGGCAGGCACCCATCCTCGGGGGCCACGCCCGTTCCACTGTGGCGGCCGCCGACCGACCCGACGATCCACGGGCCCGCTTCGAGGCCGAATACACCGTGGTGACGCCGGGGTACTTCGATGCCCTGGACGTCCCCCTCCTCCAGGGCCGGACGCTGAGGCCGCCGGAGGAGGAGCCGGAGCGGGTCGTGGTGGTGAACGAGACGCTGGCCCGAATGTTCTGGCCCGGTCAAGAGGCCGTAGGCCAGGAGCTGATCGGGGGGGAGGACCGGTTCCGCGTGGTGGGGGTGGTGGGAGATGTGCAGATGCGGTCTCTCCGCTCCCCGGCCAACCCGGGGGTCTACTATCCCTTCCATCAGGAGGAGGAGCCGTACGTCTCCATCCATCTGAGAACCCGAGGGCCGGCGCCGTCGGTGATCTCCGCCATGAAGGCTGCCGTGGCCTCGGTGGATCCGGAGGTGCCCGTCACCGGCATCACGGATCTCCGGAGCGGGTTGTCCCGGTCCCTCTCCGAGACCCGAACCTTCGGGATCGTGGTGGCGGTCTTCGCCGGTCTGGCCCTGGCGCTCTCGGTGGTGGGGCTTTACGGGCTCATAGCCTACGGGGTGTCCCAGCGGGTCCGGGAGATGGGGATCCGGATGGCCCTGGGGGCGCCGGGCCGGCAGCTGGTTCGGCTGGTCCTGGCCCGGGGGTTGGTCCTCTCCGGATTCGGGCTGGTCCTGGGGCTGGGTGTGGCCCTGGCGGTGGGCTGGGCCCTGAAGGGGGCCCTCTTCGGCGTGGGAGCCGCCAATCCCTCCGCGCTGGCGGGATCGGCGGTCCTTCTGCTGGGGTCGGGTCTGCTGGCGGCCTGGATCCCGGCTCGGCGAGCCAGCCGAGTGGACGCGGCGGTGTCGCTCCGGGAGTGAGGGGGCTGGCAGACGGGGCGGTTGCCGGAGTCCTGGGAATGCTGGTGATGAGTTCTTTGAACCGCCTGCTCGCCGGAGCCGGGCGTCACCCCTCGGGGGCCCCGATGTGCGCCAGAGCGGCTTCCAGTGCGGGGTCCAGACCTGCCTCCAGATCCGCGGGCCTGAAGACCGGCACCTCGATGTCGGGTGGAATGCCCGTACCATCGAAGGAACGTCCGTCTTCGGTCAGGAAGAGCTCGTTGGGCAGTCCGAAGCTCCATCCGTTGGGTAAACTGCGCCCCTGTACATCCGAGAACACGCCCTGGGTGTGCTCACCGATGCGGGTGATGTGCGGCTCGCGGCCGAGGAGAGCCTGCGTGAGGGTCTCCCCGGCGCTGATCGTGTACCGACCGATCAACTCCACGACCGGCCCTCGGAAGCCCGGTCGGGTCGTGGTGGGTACCACGCGTTCCTGCGGTTCGGTGAAGATCTGGGGATCCTGGGGATCCAGACGGGCGACCTTGGCGTAGGCGACGTATCTGCTGGTTGCGAGGCGGGACGCCATGGCCAGGGAGAGAATATCAGATCCGCCGAAGTTCTTTCTCACGTCGAGGATCACGCCTCTGGCGTCCTCGGCCGCTGTGAAGATCGTGTCCAACGCGGCTTCCATGGTCCCCAACTGAGCCGCGAATCCCGGTTGGTTGGTGTAACCACCCTCCTGATCCAGCCAGATGTAGGCGATGTCCCCCGGCAGCTCCCCATACCGAAGATGGCCGTTGCAGAAGGAGCGGAGGTTGCCCTGGATATAGCGGGTCTCCACGATCTCCACCGCGCGCTCGAACCGCTGCCCGAGCATATTCAGGGCTTCCCCGACCGACTCTACATCGGCCAACTCAGGATCCGGGCGCATGAACATCTCTCTGCGGCCGCTCTCCTCGTCCGATAGGCTGGTGTGGGTATCGTGTAAGGGTCTGATGGCGTCGACAAGGAGATCGAAGAGCTCGTCCGGAGGGGTGGAGTCCGTGAGGAGGGGGCGCATCTCGTCCCGAACCGCCATCCAATCCACCCCCTTCATGTCGAAGAAGGGGTAGTGTTCGGCGTAGGTGGCCCAGAATACATCGAAGACCGCTTCCGGTGTGTTGTCCTGAACCCGATCACAAACATCGGGGCGCCGGCTGATCCGTCGAAGGTAGATGCTGGAAGCCGTACCCGCGGGCTGCAATCGCGCCCTGTCGGCTGATTCGAGGAAAAGATGGGCACCGGCCGGATCGTTCCCCCTACGGAGTTGCCAGGAGCCGTCCGCCTCCACACCGGCTCGCTGGAGTTCGTCCTCCCGAGGCATACAACTGACGGCGGTGATCTCCGTCAGCCCGACGGTTGAATCGGCCACCTCCACGAGGAGGCCGTACCCCTCGGTCTGCCAGAGACCTTCCAGGGACGGTGGCTCCGAGCTCTGGCACGCGACGGCAAGGGTGAGAGGAAGAGTCGAAAGGGTCCCGACCAAGGTTCGAACGCGGTTCATCACAGTCGCCTCCAGGAGTCCATCTGACCCAAGATCCGGGGGGTTGATCAGGGAGCCTTCTGTGACCCTCGGGCCATACGGGCGAGGAGCCTCAATGCTTCGTTCACGGCTTTGGAGTCAGAAAACACCTCGGCGACGTCGGGGTCCAGCACAATTACGTTGCTCCCCTCAGCGAACCGGCCGGCGTACTTCCCGCGGACGCCTCGGCTGAAGTCGTATCCGGCGCGCATGTCGGGTTCTCGGACCCGGTCTTCGTCACTGCTCATAGTATTTCTGCTCCGCTCGGGTGGCCAAACGGGCGCTGATGATGCGAAGGGAGTCGCCGGCGTCGGCGTGGGCCACCACCAGGAGGCGACCAAGATAAGATAACCCCAGGAGGACGAATCGTGCTTCGCCGATGGAGTGCTCCGGATCGGGAATCGTGATAGAGAGCGGGTCGCCAAACGCAGTTGCAGCCTCCGAGAAGCTCACTCCGTGCTTCCTCTCGTTGGAGCGGGCTTTCGCCGGATCCTATTCGAAGCGGAGCACTCCGGGCCTTTCGAAAACGGGATTCTGGAGGCTGGAAGGAGTACGGAGAGTCGCCTGCGACACAGGAAGGTGCTCCGATAGATTGGGCGCTTCCATGTCTTCTTACGCCAGCATGGCCAGGAACACCCTCGCCCCCCACCCTGAACTCCCTCCACAGCTCCTCCGGCACTGCCTGCTCCATCCGCCACCATGCCGTGATGGGCAGCTCTCCGCCCCAGCGCTGGAGCTCCCGGGTGCCGGTGTAGAGGAAGGGCTGGGTGCTGCGGAGAGGTCTGGGTGCAGGGGAAGACGGTGGTGAGGTTCGAGGAGGGGTGGGAGGGGGGGGCGTAAGGGGAGACGCTGCCGCGGGAGATCGGACCCGGTCACGGATCCCGAAGGCGACCGTTCTCTTCT
>Ga0316577_10000485_pt1 | contig 15675 bp, 13 predicted proteins | sample S5NA_FD_203073 | JGI IMG/M metagenome (GOLD analysis project Ga0316577, IMG submission 203073) | Rhizosphere microbial communities from salt marsh grasses in Alabama, United States - S5-7_050615r2r1 | ecosystem: Host-associated > Plants > Roots > Rhizosphere | place: USA: Alabama | collected... | reverse complement strand
CCCCCCTCGGTCCCCTTCGACAAGCTCAGGGCAGGCTCCCCCTCTGGGGGTGGAAGCCAAACACTCCCCCCAGCGGGGGGAGTTGGAGGGGGGAGAAAACGTCTGCCCGAAGCTATTTCCAAATACGGTGTTGCCCCTAACTACAAACACACCTCAACCGAGCGCAAGTCGCCCCTTTCCGGCAACCGTGTTATAATTATTAGCTGCGATTCCGAATTAAGGTGAAAATGAATGTTCGACTTGGAGTATTTACTCAGCCCCGATAGGCTCATCGCCCTGTTGATCATGTGCCTGACCAGTATGCCCGTTCACGAATGGGCCCACGCCTGGACGGCCCACGAACTGGGGGACGATACGGCGGCCCTGCAAGGACGGCTGACGCTCAACCCGCTGGCCCACATGGATCTGTACGGAACCATCTCGTTGTTTCTGGGATTCCTGGGATGGGGCAAACCGGTACCCGTCAACATCACCCGGCTGCGCGGCAACATGCGCGCCAGTTGGGCGCTCGTCAGCCTCGCCGGACCGTTTTCCAACCTGGTGATGGCGATGCTGGCGGCGATCCCGTTCCGTTTAGGACTGCTGAGCGGCGGTAGCGAAGTCGTCCTGTTCTTGCAAAAGATCTTTGCCTACATGATTATAATCAACCTGAGCCTGATGATCTTCAACTTGATCCCGATCCCGCCACTGGATGGCTCGCGCATCCTGAGTTGGTTATTGCCCAGGCAACTTGCTCAGGAGATGGATCGATTGGAGCGCTTTGCCGGCCCCATGCTGATCATCGTCGCGTTTTTAATCGCGCGGCTGCTGCCGTTCAGTCAAATCACTATGTGGCTACTCCAGCTGTTGATGTGGTAACAGGTCGTCAATGGTCAAGACAGCTCGCTACCGCGTGGGCCAATTCTTCCGGGCACTGACCGCGCGGGTTTCGCACGAGGAGGTAGAGCGAGCAACGCGCGCGCTGACACCCGGGGCACAGGCGCTCTTCCGCCGCCAGACCGTCCAGGACCAGCAGCACGCGCTAACCATATACGGCGCGCTCCAAAAGGCAGGGCACACAAACCCACACCTGCTGGCGGCGGCGCTGCTGCACGACACAGGCAAGGCCGCAGCAAGGCTCTCACCCGTTCACCGGTCGATCATCGTGCTGCTGGGCCGCCTTGCGCCAAGCCTGCTAGCCCGCCTGAGCCAGGGCGAGCCCCGTTTCTGGAATCGGCCGTTCGTCGTACACGCCCAGCACCCGCAGACCGGCGCGCGATGGGCAGAGGAGGCCGGCTGCTCGCCGCTCACCGTCGCCCTCATCCGGCGGCACGAAGAAAAACAGATCGTCGTACAAACGGAGCAAGACCGACTGCTGGCTGTATTGCAGGCAGCCGATGACGCGAATTGAGCACAGTGACCGAAACCTATCGCATCCTGATGATCGCCCCCACCTCCTTTTTCTCCGACTATGGTGGCCACATCCGCATCCTGGAGGAGGCGCGGGTGCTGCAAAAGATGGGGCACCAGGTGACGATCGTGACCTACTATCTAGGGCGCGACCTGCCCGATCTGGAGATCATACGCACCCGCCCCACGCCCTGGCGGGCCGATTACGACGTCGGTTCCTCGCTGCACAAGCTGGCCTTTGACGTTTTCCTGGGTTGGACCGGACTGCAGACGATCCGCCGCCGCCACTTCGACGTCGTCCACGGCCACATGCACGAGGGCGCTTTCATCGGTTACTTTCTAAGCCGCCTCATGGGCGCACCGCTCCTGTTCGATTTTCAGGGCAGTTTGACCGGCGAGATGACGGATCACCATTTTCTCAATCCTGATGGACCGTGGTATCCTTGGATGCGGCTGCTTGAGCTGCGCATCGACCGGATGGCCGACGTCATTATCACCAGCAGCCAGCACGGCGCCACCCTACTGGAGCAGGATTTCAACTGCAGCGCCCACTGCATCCATCCACTGTCGGACTGCGTCGACACGGATTTCCTCCGCCCTGGCGCGATCGACGACCGGGAGATCGCGACCCGCAGGACATCTCTGGGAATCCCTGCCGAGCGCCCGGTCGTCGTCTACCTGGGACTCCTGACCGACTACCAAGGCATACCACTGCTCCTGCAAGCAGCACAGGTCCTCAAGCAACGTCAGATGAACGCGCATTACCTGATTATGGGATTTCCCGACGTGCCACGCTATCAGGCGATGGCCGCCGAACTGGGCGTGGCCGACCGGATCACATTCACCGGCAAGGTGGCCTACGAGGATATTCCGGGCCACCTGGCCTTGGGCGACGTCGCCGTGGCCCCCAAGCTCTCCGCCACCGAGGGCTGTGGCAAGATTTTGAACTATATGGCAATGGGCTTACCCACCGTCGCCTTCGATACACCGGTCAGCCGGGAGTACATGGGGCCGCTGGGCGTGTATGCCGGGCAAGACGGCGATCCGGTCGCCCTGGCCGACGCCATCGCCGGCCTGCTCGATGATCCCGCGGGGCGCGCCGATCTGGGGAAAAAGCTGCGGGCACGGGTGGCCGAGCACTTTTCCTGGGAGCGCGCCGGACGGCAGTTATCGAACGTCTACCGCGACATTCTGGAGCGAAAGGGCTGAGGCGGATGGAGACCAAACAATCGTGCGGCCCGTACGCAGACGTAATCGTCCTCTCGCCGGTCAAGACGACGGCGCCGGGCGCGGAGGCGCAGACCTTTACCTACCACCTACCAGACGAGCTAAAGGGACGCCTAAGCGTCGGCTCCCTCGTCATCGTCCCCTTTAGCTCCCGGCGGCTCTATGGCGTCGTCGTCGATCTCAGCGATGAGCCGCCCGCTTTCGAGACCCGCCCGGTCGAGTCGCTGGCGGACGACGAGCCGATGCTCACGCCGACCCAGGTGGCATTGGCCCGCTGGATGAGCCGCGAGTACCTGGCCCCACTCTGGCAATGCCTGGCATTGATGCTGCCACCGGGTGCGGCAGGTCGCTCCGACGTGCAGGTCGAACTGGCCAAGGAGGAAATCGAGGATGGCGACGCCAAGACCGAAGCGCAGGAGCAACTGCTCACCGTCTTGGACGCCAAAGGCCCGCTGCGTGGCAAACAGTTGAATCGTCTGCTGCCGCGCCAGCAGTGGCAGCGCGCCGCCGACCAATTGGCCCGCCGGGGCGTGATCGACAAGTCGTCCTTCCTGGCCCCACCCCGCGCCCGCCCGCAGCAAGTGCGTACGGTCGAGTGGATCGCCGGCGACACCGATGCCGAGGAGGCCCTGGCCGGTCTGCGCAGCGCGTGCTACCCCGCCATCGTCCAATTTCTGCGCGCCGAAGGCAGCCCGGTGGACGTGAGTTGGGTCTATGCCGAGACCGGCTGCCAGCGCCATCACCTCACCAAGCTGGCCGAGCGCGGCCTGGTCGCCTTCGATACAGAGGAGATGTGGCGCGATCCCTTGGCCGACGAGACCTTTGTCCCCGACACGCCGCCGCAACTCACATCGGATCAGCAGGCTGTCTGGGACAAGATCAAATTGCAAATAGCAAACGACGAATCGCAGGTTTTCCTTCTGCACGGCGTCACCGGCTCGGGCAAGACCGAGATCTACCTGCGGGCCGTCGCAGAAGCCCTCGAGCAAGGCAAGCAAGCGCTCGTCCTGGTTCCCGAGATCAGCCTGACGCCGCAGACGGCCCACCGCTTCGGCGCGCGCTTTGGCAAGCGGGTCGCCGTCCTCCACAGCGCGCTCAGTGATGGCCAGCGATATGATGTCTGGCGGCAGATTCGCGCAGGGCTGAAGGATATTGTGGCCGGCCCGCGCTCTGCCCTCTTCGCCCCACTCTCCCAGGTCGGCTTGATCGTCCTCGACGAGGAACACGACGGCAGCTACAAGCAAGACTCTCCACCGCCCCGCTATCACGCCCGTGATGCAGCGATCAAGCTGGCCCGCCTGACCGGCGCGACGGTCATCCTCGGGTCCGCCACACCCAGCCTGTCCTCTTACGTCCGCGCCAAGCGGGGCGAGTGGACGCTGCTGGAGATGGCGCGGCGCGTCATGGCCCACGTCCAGCGCATCGCCGAACTACAATCCCGTTACAACCTGCCACAGACCCGCTTCCGCCCTGTGGATGAAAGCTCTGCCGAGGCACGCTACATGGAGCTGCCCCCGGTACAGATCGTCGACCTGCGGGCCGAGCTGCGCGCTGGCAACCGGTCTATATTTAGCCGGGCGCTTCAAGGAGCGGTGAACGAGGCGCTAGGTCGGGGCGAGCAAGCGATCCTGTTCCTGAACCGGCGAGGGGCAGCCACCTTTGTCCTATGCCGCGACTGCGGTCACGTCATCCACTGCCCGCGCTGCGAGACGCCGCTGACCTACCACGGATCGCGCGCCAGCCTGGTATGCCATCACTGCAATTACCATCAATCCCAGCCGGGGACTTGTCCTCAGTGCGGCGGCGACCGCATCCGTTACTTTGGCCTGGGCACCGAGAGGGTTGAGCAGGAGGTGCAGCAGCGCTGGCCGGAGGCGCGCACCCTGCGTTGGGATCGCGATACCGCCCGTAACCACGCCGCCCACGCAGCGATCCTCCATCTTTTCAGCACCGGCCTGGCCCACGTCCTCGTCGGCACTCAGATGATCGCCAAAGGGCTCGACCTACCGCTGGTGACCGTCGTCGGCGTCATCTCGGCAGACACAATGCTCAACCTGCCTGATTTCCGCTCTGGCGAGCGCACGTTCCAGTTACTGACCCAGGTGGCCGGGCGGGCGGGACGCGGGCTACTTGGAGGACGCGTCATCCTCCAGACCTATCACCCTGACCATTATGCCGTCGTCGCCGCCGCCGCCCACGACTATACCGGCTTCGCCGCCCGCGAGTTGGCCTTCCGCCGCGAACAGGGCTATCCGCCTTATCGCCGTTTGGTCAAGCTGGTCTACGAGCACACCAGTCCTTCCCGGGCACAGGCCGAAGCCGAGGCGCTGGCCGAGAGCCTACGCGGCGCGCTATCCCGGCGCGGCCTCCCGGCGACCGACTTGATAGGCCCCGCACCCGCATTTTTCGCCCGCCTGCGAGGCCGCTACCGGTGGCAGATACTCCTGCGTCACGCCGAGCCAGCCGAGTTCTTCGACGCCATCCAAGTCCCCTCCGGCTGGCGAGTGGATGTGGATCCAGAAGGGGTGCTGTAAAGAACTCTGGCCTGTGGCCGGAGTTCTTCCAAGGAAAAAGCCCTTGAGGGCTCCCGCCGGGCGTTCCTCCCTGGCCACAGACCGGGGCATCCTGGTCTTTTCCCGTGAATTTGTCCTCTACGCAGCAGTGATGTATAATCAAATGCGAAGTACACGTTCGGTGAATCACGGATTCGTCGACATTAAGGGGGGATCATGAGCAAACCGTTGGCTTTCATTATCGAAGACCATCTGGATGCCGCCACCATCTTCTCAGAGGCATTAAAAGCAGCGGACTTTGAAACCGAGATCATCCGGTCGGGCGACACGGCTTTGGAACGCCTGGCAGATAAGGTGCCAGATATGGTGATTCTGGACCTGAATCTTCCTCAGGTATCAGGGACAGAAATCCTGGCACGCATCCGTACCGACGCGCGGCTCTCAAAGACCTGTGTGATCGTCGCCACCGCACACCCTCAACTGGCCGATAACGTCCAGGGAGACGCCGATCTGGTGCTCCTAAAGCCCATCAGCTTTACCCAGTTGCGCAGCCTGGCCACTCGCCTGGGCACTCCTGATTCTCCAGACGCCGCGTAGTTCTCTCAATACCAGCAAGCTACCGAGGGCTATGTGCGCCTGATGGCTAGCGCGTATTCTGGCAGTATGTTCGCGCTGCGGCCATCACTATGACACAGAAAAACAGAATGGATATAAAAGCCGGCGACAACCAGAAATCGAATAGAAACGTCCCCGAGTTGACGCGCCAATTGACTAGATTTTTGGAAAAAAACGAGGCCATCCTCAAGGATATCGAAGAGGGCGTCGTCATATTTGGTCTGGACGACCGCGCCGTGGTCGCCAATCCTGCTGCGGCCCGCCTCTTGGAACGCCCCGCACACGAGATTACTCGTTGCGACATCGTTACACTGTTAGGAAAAGAGAAAGAGGCGGTGCGCGATAGAAATGATGGCGTCCTTGAGCTAGACTTGGACAGCGAGACGCTTCTCGTAAATCTGGTACCCGTTTGCGATCCATCCGGCAAAACGCTCTGTACCGTGGCCGTGCTTCACGATCTGGCGCAAGAGTTCGAGGAAGACCCTGCAAGAGACGGCTTTGTGAACCTCGCCTCGCATGAGCTGCGCACGCCACTAAGCGCCGTCCTGGGTTACATCGACATGCTGCGAGAAGATGTCTATGGTCCTCTTACGACTCGACAGCGCAGCGCCGTGGAGCGTGCCGCGGCAAACACCGAGCAATTGGTAAGCCTGATCAGCGGTCTCTTGGATCAATCACAGATGCAAACAGGCGGCTTGGCCCTTCATCACGCGCCTTTTGCCACGATCAAGCTGGTCGATAACGTGCAAACGGTGATGGCCAGAGCTGCGCGGTACAAAGGGCTTGATTTAACCACCTGCATCGCCGACGACGTGCCCCCTGTGCTCTACGGCGACTTTCAACGGTTGTGCCTGGTCTTGGCTAACCTGGTCGAGAATGCGATCAAGTGTACCGCAAGCGGAACGGTCCACGTAGAGATTTTCAAACCCAACGCAGATCACTGGGCGCTGAAGGTATCCGATACCAGCGGCGGCATCTCAGAAGAGGCCAGAGCCCGCGTCGCCGCGCCATTCCAGCAGGCGGGCACTTTGATGGGGCACGAGTGCCAAGGCGTAGGGCTAGAGCTATCCATCGTCAAACAATTGGTCGCCCTGATGAATGGAGAGATCGGGCTGGAGAGCGAGACCGGTAAGGGAAGTGCTTTCACCGTCGTTTTACCACTTTTGCCGAGTGCCATCGAGGGACTTTCCCTAGATAAGCAGGCGAGCCCCGTAAAGAAGAGGCCACTATGAGCGACGCACTCGCGCTGGTCATCGAAGATCACATCGATTCGGCCGTCATTTTTAGCGAGGCGGTAAAGAGAGCCGGATTTGATGTCGAGACCATTCGCGACGGCGAGACAGCTCTCGAACGTCTTGCCGCCGTGAAACCAGACGTGGTTATTCTGGACCTCAATCTGCCTCGCGTGTCGGGTATGGATATTCTGCGGCAAATTCGCTCCGACCCGCGCCTGGCCGATACTCACGTCGTCGTCGTTACCGCTCACGACGAGCTGACCAATGGCCTTCAGGATCAAGCCGACCTGGTGCTCATCAAGCCCGTCGCCTTCAGTCAAATCCGCAAGTTGATCTCAGAGATTGGTGGCCTAACAAAGTAGCCCTTCACTTGTCCGGGTTCTGTAGCGCCCAATATGCCGGGCGTGGCGTCAGGTCGGGCTCGACCAAGCTGTAGCCACTCATTTCATCCTCGGGTGGCCGACCATAGCACAGGTTCCACACAGTCAGCATCTCCACCCACGGCCACTCCCGCCGCACGCGCTCGAACGACCCGACCAGGTAGTCGGCCTGCTCCCTCTCGCTGACGGGCGGCTGGACGTGCGAATGCACGGTGTAGCCCAGTTCGGTGATCCACACAGGCTTGACGTCACCATAGTCCAGCATCACGTCGCGCAGATCAAGGATGCGCGCCAGGTTGAGGCCGCCGTGGGTGCCGCGCTCATCCTCAGGCGAGAGACCGTAGCCGTAATCATGGACGGCGAGCACGTCAAAGCACCCAGCAGCCCCGGCGGCGTACATCTGTTGTAGGAACTCGCGGTCGTCCATCGCGCGAGGGGAGAACTCGTTGGTCGGCGCCAGCCCTCCGCCGACGACCAGCGCCTCGGGGTCGGCGGCGCGCACGCGGGCCTGGGCCGCGCAAAGCAGGTCGACGTAATCCTCCGGGCGGGCCACCCAGCCATCGAACGAGTCCCAGTGATAGGGCAGGTCGCCGCCAGAGCGGCTCCACTCGGCAGCCAGGTTGGGCTCGTTCCAGATGATGTATCCCAGCACGTGGCCCCGGTAGCGCTCTGCGACGGCGGCGACGAAATCGACGTAAGCACCAAGGTCAAAAGGGAACCCGCCCCGTGCGCATTCGTCCGGCACCACGGCCCACTCGGGCGGCATATCGAGCCGCACGACCAGATCGAGTTCGTAGGCGCGGGCGGTGCGCACCATATAGTCGCTCGCCTCCCAATCGTAGAGGCCGGGATGCGGGTTGAGATCACGCCAGGGAAAGACCTGCACAATCGTGTCGAACCCCACATCGACGGCCAGTTGCGCCACCGTCTCGTCGAGAAACAGCGTGTGCACCGCGTGGCGAAAGGGCAGCTCCCGGCGGGTCGGAGGGAAAGGCAGCGCCGGATCGGGCAGCGGTGGCTGATGAATCACCTGCGCCGGTCGAGGCGGTGCGGGCGAACAGTCGACAGTCGGAGAAGGTGTCAAGGGCAGCGCCGATAGCTGAGACGCCACTACCTGGCTGCGGGCAGAACTGCTCACGACGAGCAGCGCCACGGCGAGCGCGGAAACCAGCGTCGAGTCTTTTCTTGCCATATCCTACTCCCCCGCCGGGTCGTACACGTAGAGCCCATCGGACCGAGCACCCCAGATCCGTCCTTCGTGGTCCTCGGCCAAGTCGAGGACCCAGTCTGTTTCAGAGAACATACTCTCCCAAGATTGCCCATCGTAGCGCAAGAGGCCAAGCCGGTGGCCGACCCACAGGTTACCTTGAGAATCGATCAGCAAAGCGGTAATTTTTCCCTCGGTCGGTGTGGATACTTTTTCCCACCCGCTTCCCCGGTAGACGAATAGACTGGGCACCGCATCGAGCGCCACCCACACATCACCCTCGGACCCCACGACGATGTCTCTCACCAGTTCGTGCGATATGCGAAACAGCCCGTCTCTCGGTGGAGGGAGCACCGGCTGCCACGCCGTACCGTCGAACCGCCTGAGAATCCTATCCTCCCCCATCGCATAGATTTCCCCTCGGGGACCGCGGGCCAACCGCTCACTCTGCGTGCCGGTGCCATACTCCTTCCACGCCTCGCCGTCAAAGTGTCCCAGGGCGTGCTCGGTAAAGCTCAGCCATATCCCACCCTCCGCGTCCGCCAGGATCTGGCGGGGATAACGTGGCCAGTCTTTGGGGTATCGATGGTGGATCCAAACCTCGCCGTCAAAGTAACTAATGAATTCACCATAGCTCGTGTAATTCGGCCAAACCGCCCACAGCCCGTCCCGATCGTCAGCGGAGATTCGAAACGGTCTGGTGCCCACGGTCGACTGCCAGGTGCCGGATGCCTCATCGTAAAGTAGCAAGCCATCGTCCGACGCACCAACCCACAGGCGTCCGTCAGCATCAACAGCCAACTGTTGAACTTTGGAGATCGAGGGAATCACATCCGCGGGCGAGAGCGGGTAGCGCCGGAAGCTTTGGCCGTCGCTAAAGACCAACCCCTCGACCGTGCCTGCCCAGACGCCTCCGTGTACATCGTCAGCGACGAGATGTTCGATAGGACGATATGGCCGGGGAAGCACTTGCCAGATCTTTCCATCAAAGTTTAACAGTGCGCTGTAGGGGTCGCCCACGTCGGGCACGTATGAGGCTGACAGCCACAGGCGATCGTTGCTTTCTGCAGCGATGAGGGGTAGACTATATAGCATTCTGCCGTCAATGATTTTGGGCGCACCCAGTTCGGGCAGCCGCTCATACCAGCCGGTCAGCAGGCGGCAGTCTTTCGTAGAATAAAAGTCAAAGGGATGTCTGCTGAAATCATCGGAGGCAAACCACTTGTTGCAGTCGAGTGGAACTATGGAAGAGACTGACTCTCCTTCCCATACCCCGTCAGAGGGCTGCTCGTGCCCCGCATACCGGCGTACCTCATCCTTGCCTCGGTAAACCGAATTATCCGTCCACAGATTGCCTTCTGCGTCGAAAGCCAGGCCGTGAAAATCCTCTCTATCCAGTTGAACGGACTGCCAGCTTTCCCCGTCGAAGAGGTACAGCTCACCGTATCCGGCTGCCCACACGCGTCCCTCGGGGTCCGCTAACAGGATCTGGACACCCGTTAGCATCTCATCACTGCCATCGACGGATGTAAAGCGGGTACACTCCAGTGTATCTAGATTTAGGCGAACCACGTCCTGGGGTGTGGCGACCCACAGCCAATCCCCGTCACGCAGCAGCGCGTTGACGCCACTCTTAGTATTGGAGGACCTTGAGCGCCAGACATGCTGCCAGGACGTGCTTTCCGGCAGCGCAACGCCACACAGAGGCTGCACCGTCTCATCTTTCCGCACGGCAAAGTCAAACGCGGGCTGCACGGTAGGCCCCGGGGGTGTGCCAGGAGGTGTGACGGAGGGTGTGAAGGTTGCACACCGACAGGCTGTCACAAATCCTACCAATGCGATACAGACAAGAACGTCTATTCGTGGTATCATTTTGGGTTGTTGCATTTTCACTCTTCCTCCCACACGACGATCTGATCTTGGCCTCCAGCCCAGATGCGCCCTTGTGCATCCTGTACCAGCGATACGATGCCGAGAACGATCGAGCCATCTATCTCCGTCGCCACCGTTTCATCCAGAAACAGCGTGTGCATCGCGTGGCGAAAGGGGTGCTCGGGACAGGGCGGCGGGGTCAGGCGGACGGTGGACAACCTGCGCCGGACGAGGCGGTGGAGGCGGGCAGTCGACAGTTGGGAGGGTGTAGGTGTCAACGGCGTCTGCCGTGATGCGGCCGGCTGGTTGCGAGCGAGGATGTTCACAATGAACAGCACCGCGGTGAGCGCGGAAACCAGCGTCGAGCCTTTTCTTGCCGTATCCTACTCCCTCGCCGGATCGTAGAAATAGAATCCCCCACCCCGCTGACTGATCCAGATGCGCCCATACCTATCCTCAGCCAGATCTCTAACGATGACGGGCCAACCCTCAGAGACGACGCTTTTCCACGAGTGCCCATCGTAGCGCAGGATGCCATAATCGTGGCCCACCCACAGCTTTCCCAAGGAGTCAAATAGTAAAGTCCTGGCTATTCCCTCAGGCGGTGTACGCACCTGCTTCCATTCTCCATTACGATAATAGACAAGTAGATCAGGTGTATCACCCAAGGCTATCCACACCTCGCCCTCCGGACCTACGACGAGGTCCTCAACCCAAGGATAACGATCGGGGGGCGACCCGTAGCTCGATGCAGAAAGCAACGTCTCCCACGTCTTCCCGTTGAATTGCCGGAGAGCGCCATCCCACCCCATAGCATATATCTCCCCGTCGTGTCCAAGGGCCAAGCGTTCGCGGCGCGCGCCGGTATCGTATTCGGTCCAGACTTTGCCATCGAAGCGCCTCATGGGACAATCGATGAAACTTGTCCACAGTCCGCCCTCCGCATCAGCCAAGAAGTGGTGGAAATTGCAGCGATCGTCGCTGAAAGATGGATAGTATGTCCACGTTTCCCCGTCAAAGTATCTGGCAGCGTGGGGGGAGATTGCCCAAAATCCACCGCGATCGTCAATAGCAAAACCGTCAAAGCTTCCGCGGATTTCAGCCCATTGCCACGAACCGTTCGGATGCTCCGCGCCTGCATCATTGTAGAAAAGCAACCCTCCCATCGTGTCGGCCCACAAGCGGCCATCGGTGTCGGTAAACACACTACCGACCCTAGGGCCAATGGGGATCGCGTCGTCCGGCGAGAGCAAATATCTCCTCAATCTCCGACCATCGCTAAAGACCAACCCCTCGTCCGTCCCCACCCAAACACCCCCTCGCGCCTCGTCTGCGATGAGGAGATCGGTAAAGTTATACGGCCAGGGGAGCGCTTGCCAGCTTATCCCATCATAGTTCCACAGCGCGTAAAACTTGGCGGGGAACGGTCGGGGAGCCAACATCCAAAAGCGATCGTTACTATCAGCCGCGATGGGAGACCGCCCATCCCACGAAGTAATGCCCTCAGGCGTGGGCAGGGAATAGAGCCGTTCATACCAGTCAGATAGCAGGCGGCACTCTGCTGGAGAATGGAAAGTGAAAGGATGGTCAGAAAAGTCGGAAGCAAACCAATCGTCGCAAACATTCTCAGCTGAACCGGGGAGTTCCCCTACGTCATCGCTTCGCCATACATCACCTTGGGGCGGTTCGTGCCCTGAATAGCGCGCAAAGAACGTGGAGGAGCGATATTGAACAAAATTTGTCCACAAGTTTCCCTCTGCGTCAAAGGCTATGCCACCGGCATAGGGTTCGGTAACAAAGGACTGCCAGGCTTGCCCGTCGTAGCGATATAGCGTGCCGCGGCTAGACAACCACACCCGGCCTTCTGGATCCAATAGCAGGGAACTCACGTGCAGTGTTCCCTGATCGCCGAGAGGTATGGACCTACCACCGAAGCGGGTGCAGTCCAGCGTGTTGAGGTCCAAGCGAACCAAGTCATACGGCGTGACGACCCACAACCAATCCCCGTCGCGTAGCATAGCCTTGACGCCGCCTATAGAAGTGTCGGTACGCCAGACTTGCTGCAAGGGTGTGCTCTCTGGCAAGATAGTGCCACACAAAAGCTGTACAGTCTCGTTCCTCTGGGCGGCTGCGGGAGGCTCGGGTAGCGCGACAACTCCGGGCGGTGTTGAGGAGGCAGCACTAGGCTTGGACTGCACAGTAGGCTCAGGTGATGTTGGCACATCCGTTCCACACCTACATGCTGCCACAAGCCCTACCAACGCAACGCAGACGATAAGACCGACTATTCGCAGTACCATTTCGGATCGTTGTATTTTCATTCTCCCTCCCACATGGCAAACCCTTCCTCGCCACCGATCCAGATGCGCCCCTCGGCGTCTTGAGCCAGAGCCAGCGCGTTGCGCAGGATTGGATAATCGGATGCAGGCACAAAGCCAGCCGGCTCGAACGACTCCCAGCCCGGCCTGCCGTCCCCGGCGGCGGGCCAACGCCACACCCCCATAGGAAAGTGCCATCTTCCTCTGGGAAGCCTTCCTATGTGTGCCGAGGCACCCACCCACAACGTGCCCCTGGCGTCCACCAACAGGGCGTCGATCCCGTATACCGAGTCAGGAAATAGACTATAATCCGTCCAACGCCCATCCTCGTAAAGGCGCACGGTCGCACCGGGGTAGTAGCCGACCCATAATCTGCCTGCCCGGTCGAAAGCCAGTGCATTGGCCCAGCCGGACTCGCTGGGAGCGCTATTGGGTAGGGTGATCCATCTCTTGACGCCGGGATCGAATAAACTGACGCCCGCGTGGTGCGCGGCGTAGATGTGCCCGTGAGGCCCCCGTGCCAGCGCCGTGATCCGCAAATCAGGCAGGCCGTCGGCGACAGAGAACCTTTGCCAAACGAGCGCGTCCGCAGGTTCGGAGGGCACCGTCGTCCAGATGCCGTCCTCAAGAGTACCCAGCCAGAGTCGTCGGTCGCTATCCACCAGGAGTGCCGTGGGACTGATGACGTCCGGCGCAGGCCAGCTCAGGGTCCGCTCGCCGAGGTACAAGATCTCTCCAGGACCAGCAACCCAGACGCCCTGCGCCGGGTCGGCGGCGATCGTTCCAGCTCCCCGATCCAATGAGACGATCCGCTCCCAGGCCTGCCCCTCTCCGTCGTAAAGCACCACAGCAGTGCCGACGATAGCCCACACACAGTCATCTGCATCTACTGCCAGGGCGGTGACGCTGCCCGGAAATGTCTCCTGGCGAAGCGGAAGCGAGTGGTAGACAAAGCTGGTCTGCACGGGAGACGCTTGATCCAGATGGGGTCCGTCTCTGGTCTGAACGTGGACCAGCCCTTCCTCCGTGGCGAGCCATGCGCCGCCATAGACGGGATCTATGGCTACCGCGTCGACCTCTTGATAGAGCATCGGGCTGTATTCGGTAAAATCGCTCTGCCAATGGTAAAGGTTGTTGGCAGTGGATAAAAGCCACACCTCGTCGCCATTGGACGCGGCAAGAATAAAAGCAAAATCGTCGGATAATTCAAGTTGCTCAAGCAAGTGCCGAATGCGGTCGCACCCGGCGGTCGTCGTGTAGCTGCTGTGGCGGCTCGATACCCGCCGCCACAGATCGCAATCCAGGGTTTGATCTAGGGTAGCGTCCGAGAGAGGATCCATTGCCGGGCGCTGTAGCGCCTTCTCCGGATATATAAGGGAGTAGTAAACTCCAAAGCGACTGTAAGACTCCTGGATACATACATCTCCCTCCCGGTTGTATCCCAGAGCCGTGGCCCTGGTATACTGGTTGTATTCCTCGTAGACGGAACGCCAGTGCTTACCATCAAAGTGCAAGAGCACACCCAACCGTGTGCTCACCCACAATCCGCCTTGTACATCTGGCAACAACAGGGATACGTCTGTCAGTGAGAAGCTCAGAACTTGGTGAAACAAGTCGCACTGCCACACCCGCACGTCCAGACGTACCAAGCCACGGTTTGTCGCCGCCCACAGCAGGTCGCCATCGGCGACCATGTACGCGATATCGGAGATGGAAATGTCACTGGCGGGAACGTTGGGCCACTTGACTGTAGATCTGTCATCGTGCACATGACAAGTCATTGAGGCGGGGACATCTATGGCCTCGAAATCTGAGGGCTGCGTCCCGCTACCCGGAACGACTGCCTGTGATCCAAACAGGCCATCCACCACACCCGTGGCCCAACAAGCGACCACGTCGCTGGTGAGGGCAATGAGGGCAAAAGCAAATAGTACGTAGCGCATCTTGTTCACAGTTCCAACTCCGTGACTGTGCTTGACTCTGCACTATACGACGAACGGGGACGGGAAATGTTACACCAACACAAAAAAAGAGCCGGCCTTGCGACCGGCTCGAAGGAGAGCAGTGACCTACCCTGTAAGCGCCAGGGGTCTACACCGCACCACTAGTTTTTGGCTTTTCCATCGACGCCCTGCCAGGTGAAGGCATCCAGTGCCTTGGCAGCGGCCCAGCGTACATAGTCGCTTCTATCATCCAAGGCACTAACGAGAGCGGATATCGCTTCCGACGTCGCTAGTCCAACACCGCCCAACGCCTCGGCGGCGGCTTGACGCACGTCTTCTCTCTCGTCTTCTTCAAGTGCTTGGATCAGGCTAGGAACGGCAAGCCTGGCCCTTGGCCCGATTCCCTCAAGAGCTGTAGCGGCTGCCATGCGTACTTGCCAATCCTCGTCCTTCAAAGCCTGGAGTGCCTCAGCTACCTCCGGGTGATAGGCATAGAAAGCCGTATTTTTGATGTAGGCTGCGGAGACAGGTAATGATATTTCTTCTCTCATCGCTCCCTCCTCGAGCAATTGTATTACGCTGGAGCGAGGCCGGACAAGGCCGCGTTCAAAAACAAGTTCGTACTTTTTGGGCGGAACCACCCTGGACAGCAGGAGAAAACAAAGTTGTTTTTGAACGCTTACAAGGCGCTCGCCTTGCAGCATCGTCTCCACACATATATAGAATAACGCGAAAGCAGTGAAAAAGTCAATACATAAAACGCGTTGCAACCATATTTATAACAATATGTCGATGTTGCGGTTTATTGCAACGATGTTGCAGCCTGTAGACAAACCGCTACGATTTCGCAACAACCGCCATCTGGTACGACGAGCGAAGGCAGGAAATGTTACACAAAAAGAGCCGGTCGCTGGACCGGCTCCGAATTCGAAAGCGCTAGCTTCATTCCGACAAGGGATATGCCCCCCAGACGCCG
>Ga0316577_10000483_pt1 | contig 15705 bp, 15 predicted proteins | sample S5NA_FD_203073 | JGI IMG/M metagenome (GOLD analysis project Ga0316577, IMG submission 203073) | Rhizosphere microbial communities from salt marsh grasses in Alabama, United States - S5-7_050615r2r1 | ecosystem: Host-associated > Plants > Roots > Rhizosphere | place: USA: Alabama | collected... | reverse complement strand
GCACACACCCTAACCCCCCGCTATTGACATGATGCTCTGCCCTGATTGTGCCACCTTCTCAACAATTGGGAGTTGGGGTGTGCGCGAGCACCGCACAGATCCCAACTTCCTCTTTATCGAGATGATGCTGATTATACCACGAAAGGAAACGCCTTCAAAAACGGTGGCTCCTTGAGGGTCAGGGGGCAAGACAATGGCCTGGGCCGGCGCTACTCCGACCAGGCCATTCTCCGTTGCCGGTCCCACATGCCATCGGCTCGGCACGGGTCCGGCGCAATCACTTGGCCAGTATTCCGGTACAGCTAGTTGTACTCTAGATCCTCCTCTTCCCAGTCCTCATCGTCTTCCGCCCAATCACTCAACATTCCCGGGGCGAACAATTCGCTCAACCCGACACACTTTTCCATAAAGCGCTCGACCTCTTCACGCGTCAGGAGCTCCGGAGCCACTTCGGAGGGGATGTTGTTCAATGTGTCCACGATGGCCTCGGCCAGGAGCAGGGCCGATCCGGGGATTTCTTCCAGGATCAGGCGATCGCCGTTGTACTTTTCGATCTCCAGACTCACCCCCCAGGTATGGGTCACGGCATCAAAAAAGGCGCGGCGGTTGACGACCCGCCAGGCGTTGGGGTTGGCGTTAAAGATGGCGTTGGCTTCCTGGATCTTGCTGCCATAGAGGGCGATGAGGCGTCGCAGCCAGGTCCACGTCTGGGGCGTTGCCTGGATCTCAGCCTGTTCGACGTAGCGCGCATCGTCGCTGTTGATCAAAATGCCCAACAGGTAGTCGAGGGCCTCCTCACCCAGAAAGAGCCTCAAGCCCTCGTAGAGGACGCGCATCGTCGTCCCCGTCAGCGGGTTGTGGGTGTGCTCGCGGACGACGATCTCGAGCTGTGTCATCAAGGAAGGATCCTCGCCCAGGGCCTGCTGCAGGGCCTGGGTGCCCTTGACCACGAGCTTGATCTCTTCGGCCGATAGCGGGACTTCTTCCTCCGGCTGTTGTATGGGTGTTTCAACCGTATCAATCATGTCGGCGTCTGTCATTTCCCTTCTCCTCCCGTATTCGCTATTTGCCCGGCGGCCGGGCCAACCACACCAAGGCCACACTCCAGTCCGGAGAGGCGGCTACTTCTCTTCAGGCTTGCGGAATGAGCCGCTGTCGTGGGCCTGGTCATCGTGCTCCCCGACCCGCTTCCGATGCGGCCTTTCGAACCTCTGGGCACTGTGGCGGTCGCTGCGGGCGGGGCTGGAGAGCCGGCCCGCCTGTTCCCGCCGGATACTGCTCTTGGGGGATAGGGGAATCGGCTTTGGGGTGCGGATGGCCCGCGGCTGGGGAGTCGAGTGCGCGGTTTCTTCCTCGGCTTCATACCTGTTGGGCCGGCTGGCAACGAGCTCCGCCCGTGCCGCCCAGAACTCGGCTGTCGCCAGTTCAGAAGCCTGCAGGTCCCCCGACGCGAGTTCGGCCAGCCGCCGAAAAGCGAGGGCAGCCAGCTCGTACAGCGCAACCGCCTCCTCGAACCGGCCCTCCCGTTCGGCCAGGCCGCCATCGGCGATGGCCTGTTTCGAGATCTGCCGCATGCGCCCCTGCAACTCATCCGGGTGCAGGTGCTCCGGGTTTCTCGCCAGGCTCTCCAATGCGTCCCGCAGCTCACCAACGCGCCATTTGTCATCCATCCGATCTATACCTCCGTCCTTCAGTCCGGGAGCAGCTGTCTCAACTCTCCCACGAGATGGCGAATATCATGGTAGAGGGGTTGCCAGATCTTGGGCGCTCGATCGTGCATTTTGTTGACCGTGACCTTGAGGTCCTGAAGCAAATCCATGCAGTCGCGGTTCTGCTCGCCATCCTCATCCCCGCTGCGCTGCAGCAAGTTACACGCCTGTTGCAGATGAGCCATCTCCGCCCGGGCCTCGTCGCACGCATCTTTGAATTCCCTCAAGGCCGTGTTCACTGCCGGGCCATGATCGGGAGTGAGACGCGATTGCTCGTTGCTCAGGTAGGAGATGTGGTCGTCGATAGGCCCCATGGAGCTGTGAAACGCCGTTGCCAGCTCCTCGATCCCGGCCGCCACGGCCTGGTCCTCCAGTCCCGCGAACTGTTTCCTGGTGAATAGGCCCCACAGGATCCGGACGTGGTTGCCAATGCCTTCGGCCTCGCGGTAAAGGAGGATGTCACGATTCAGCGCATCCACGATGGTCCGCATCTGGTCCATCTGCGCGCCGGTGAACCTGGGGACAGGCTCCTCACGGGCTGCCTTCTGCGGGGCAGAGGTGACGCTGCTGGCAGGCGGCCCTCCCTTTAATCGACTCCAAATAGAAGCCATGGCACCTCCCTCCGGCTGGTTTCCGCCCAGATCGCAGGTTCTAGGCCAGCCTGGCCAAGCGTTCCAGCACCCAATCGATCCGGCGTTGTAGAACGTTGGGGATCGCCCGAGAAGCCTCGTCCATGTCTTGTACTTGTCCAATGAGGCCCTCAGTCCAGTTTCTCTCGATGTAGGGTTTGGCCTGGTTGGCAGCCGAGGCAAACTTCTCTATGGAGGCCCGGATGTAGCCCAGGTCCTCTTGATCCAAGCTTCCCGATCGTTGGAACGTAGCGATGTGATACTCTCGGCTGGCGTCGTGATCAATGTCCCGAAAGAGATAATTGATGACGGACCAGGCGTCGGCCGCGTCCGGGTCATCCAGGCGCGACTGATTTTCGCGCAGGTAGACCAACAGCCGCTCGCATTTGGTCGCGATGGGGCTCACGGCAACGTAGCTTTGCACATAGGCACCCAGGGTTGCTGCCACCTGGCCGAGCCGCTGTTTCGACTCCTTGAGGCTCTCCACGCTCTCTTTGAGCGCATCGACCTGTTCCTCCGGCACCTTTTTCCTGGGCTGGATTCGGTCCACGATCTCGCCCGTCTGGCTGACGATGGTAGCGATGGCGGTGACGGCTTCGACGAGCGTGGCAATGGCCAGTCCTGCTGCCATGATCCTTCTCCTTTCCAATTGCCGCACGGGATGCAGGGCGAATCGGCACGTCGCCCCCGGCTCGAACTCGATGCAACCATTATAGCAGACAAGGATTGTTGCGTCAAGGCAATCTGCAAAATCATCCCCAGATGTCCCAAGTCGACAGCCGACTGGGATTGAGCTTGGGAGTTGTCCAAAAACGAGGCGCACAAGGTGCGGACTTTTTTGGGCAAGGCCTTATTTGAAAGGATTGCGCCTAGCTCACGGCCGGCGCCTGGGCGGCGCCCTCGTGATCGGGCAGAATGTCCTCGACGTCGCGGATCATGGGGATAAAATAGGCGCCCCCCATTGCCGCCAGGCCGGCCAGCGCCGAAAATACAAAGAGCAGTGACATGCCCGCACCGGGGCCGGTGCCCACCAGCCCGCCAAAGGTGCCCGCCAGGGCGGCGCCCTGGCTCATGGCCGGCTCCATCACGTAATCGGCCAGCGGCCCGGCGATGAGGCTCGCCAGCGGGCTGGCGACCCAGGCGATGAGCCGCCGCGTCGAAAACACACGGCCCTGCACCTCGGGCGCTACCTTGGCCATCCAGATCGCCTGGTTCGAGCCGTTGACCAGCGACACCACCAGGGCGCTGATCAGAATGCCCGCCCCCCAGACGCCCATCTTCCACGGCGGCTCCGCGCCGCCCAGGCCCGTGACCAGCATGCCGGCGAACGACAGGATCCAGCCCAGCAGCACGCCGTGGATGCGCCGTTTGAATCCCCCCCAGGCGCCGATGGCCACCCCCCCGGCGACCATGCCCACCGCGCCCACCGTCTCCATGCTGCCAAAGACCAGGGCGTTGCTGTCGGTGCGGGCCAGGATCATGGGTGCCAGCAGTGTGCCGCCCGCCATGTTGAAGAGAAAGTTGCCCAGCAGAAAGACGCCCTGCAAGGCCAGCAGGGGCGGGCGATCCAGGATGTAGCGAAAGCCATAGATCGCCTCTTTGACAAAGCCACCCAGCCCCCCCTCCCGGACTTCGGTCTGCTCCGGCTGGGGGATGTAGATGATCAGCAGGCTGCCGATGGCAGCCACAAAGGTGACGATGTCGATGGCCATGATCAACACCAGGCCGTCGAACCCGGCCGTGTCGCCCAGGCCGATGATCGACCCGCCCAGGATGGGCGCCACGATGCCCGACGCCGGCCCAACGATCTCGAGCATGCTGTTGACCCGCACGTACTCCTTTTTAGGCACCATCAGCGCCAGGGCCGCCGAGTAGGCGGGCCACTGGAAGCCCTGGAACAGGCCGTTGATGGCGGCATTGACGTACAGGTGCCAAACCTCCAGGCTGCCGCTCACGTACAGGATCAAGATCAGGACCGTCGTGACCCCGGCGGCCAGGTCGCTGAGCATCATCATCAGCTTGCGGTCGTAGCGGTCGACCATGACGCCCACCACCGGACTCAGGACCAGCAGGGGGACCATGAAAAAGACCCCGACCAGGGCCAATTGGGTGGCCTGGCCTGTCTCGCGAAAGACCCAGATGGTCAGGGCGAACTGGGTCAGGCCGCTGCCCAGGAGTGACACCAACTGTCCAACCCAGACGATCCAGAAGGCGGTCATGCCGCTCGGCGCGCGGCGCTCAGGTGCGCTCATGATGGCCTATGCCTCCCCCCTCCCCGGACTACTCAGCCGCACGGCCAGGTCGCGCAACTGCCCATAGGCGATGGGCTTGACCAGCACCAGGTCGGCTGCTTCGTGCAGAGCATCGGCCTGGCGCGCATCGGCTGTGGCCACGATCACGCGCGTGCCGGCCAGGGCCTCGTCATCCCGGATGCGCTTCAACACGTCGACGCCGTCGATGCCCGGCAGGTGCAGATCCAGGATTACCAGTGCCGGGGTCGAGGACGCCAGGCGCTGCAAGGCCAGATCGCCACTACCTACGATCTCAGCCTCGTAGCCGGCCTCGACCGCCGCTTCGGCAAAGAGGGTGGCCGTATCCCCGTCATCCTCCACGATCAGGGCCAGTGATCTGCCCATGCCTTCACCTCTCACGCTGTTACAGGCTCAAGACTCCATCTCGGGATCGAGATCCTCGCCTGCCTCGTCCTCATCGAACAGCAGCCATTATACCACAGCCGGCCGGCGATTCCAAACAAAAACGCCCCCGCACCAGGCCGCCAGGCCGCAGAATTCTGCGGCCTGGTGCGGGGGCTCTGCACCCGGCATGAGGGGCTAGGGCAACGCCGTCAACATCCAGCCCAGGCTGGCGCTCAGCGCCACCGCGGCCCAAAACTCGATCGGGAAGGTGGCCGTCACCGGCTGGCGGCCCAGCCGCCGGGCCGCGGCGTGGTACAGCACCAGGCCCACGAGCGGGATGAGCACCGGCCAGCCCCGCCAGGCCAGGGTCAGCACCAGGGCCGAGGTGACCATGACCGTCAGCCGGGCCGCCGCCGGCCGCCGCATCAGGCTGGGTGGGTCGAGCCACAGCGGCAGGGCGATGGACAGGCCAAAGGTGCCCGCCAGGTAGGCGCTGGCGACCCACCATTGCCAGTCGAGGGTTGAGGCATCAGCCGCCCCGGCCAGGGCCACCGCGGCGGCCAGCGTCAGGAGGTGTAGCGCCTGGTCGGCCAGGAAAGGCACGATGGGTGGCAGCCGCCGCGCCGTCGCGCGGCCCAGCCGCTGCTCCAGGCGCAGCTTGGCCCAGTCCAGTGCGGCGTGGATGGCCGTGACGACCAGCAGCCAGGGCCACCAGCGGTCCAGGCGGTCCCAGGTGACCGGCACCATGGCCAGTCCCACGATGGCCGCATGGGCTGCCAGGCCGGCCAGGGTCCGCTTGCGCACCACCAGCCAGCGGGTTTGCAGAACAAAATCGGCGAACAGGTGGGCCAGTACCAGCCGTCCAAGCATGATCCCACCCCCTCAGCCCAGCATCGCTTCCAGGGCTTCCGGCCGCAGGATGCGGACGTAGCTCCGGTCGAGCTCGACGATGCCCCGGTCGCGAAGGGTGCCCAGCGCCCGGTTGGCGCTCTCGCGCGTCGTGCCGGCCAACGTGGCCATATCTTCCTGGGAGATCTCCAGCTCGATGCGCACGCCACAGGCCGGCGGCACACCATCTGGCACTCCATAGCGCCCGGCCAGTTCGACCAGCGTGCGGGCGATGCGCTGCACCACGCTGCGGCAGGCCAGGTCGCCGGCACTCTCGGTCGTGCGCCGCAGGCGGCGGCTCAGCGTTTCGACGGCGTGCAGGGCGGCCCCAGGGTGGGCCAGCAGGTAGTCGCGAAAGGCGCCGCGGCTGAGGACCAGCACCTCGGTGGGTAGCATGGCCTCGGCGTTGGCCGAGCGCGGCTCATCGCTCAGCAGCGCCATCTCGCCGAAAAAGTCGCCCTCGTCGCACAGCCACACCGAAAGCTCGTGACCCTCGGGGCTGAGGGTATAGATGCGCACCCGGCCCGAGACCACGATGTACAGGCTGTCGCCGGGGTCGCCTTGGTGGAGGATGAGCTCGCCGCGGGCGCAGTGGCGGCGGTTCAGTGCCCTGGCCAGGGCGTCGAGCTCGGCGGCCGGCAGTCCGGCAAAGAGTGGGATCTGTTGCAAGCGGGCCATGGTATCCATCGTCGCCTCCTCCTCATTTGCTGCTCCGAGTATACCACAATCCGCTCCCCCGCGCCATGACAGCCGTCACAGGTCGAGCGCCCGATCCCCGCTCAGCCGCCCCAGGGCATCGACGCATACTCCTCGAAGGCGCGGTCGTGCATGGCCTTGAACAGCTTTTCGTGCTGACGCTCCCAGCGGGCCAGCATCTGCAGCGACGTTTTCGCCGTTTCGTCCTCGACCCGGTTGGCCGCCATCTCGTAGAACTCGGCGAAATCGCGCTCGATGAGATAGGCCGTGCGCAGCACCGACAGGTCGGGCACCATCGATTCAATGATCGTCTGGTCCAGCATCTCCGATTCGGCCCGCGTCGAGAAAACGCCGGCCTGGTCCATCTCTTCCCCGGCCGCCAGATCCATGGCGCCGTCCGCCTCCAGCCCCTGGATCAGCCCCTGGATAAACCGAATGTGCTTCTCTTCTTCTTCCGCCAGCCGCTCGAACACGCCGGTGACGGCCGCGTGGCCGAACCGCCCGGCGTTGTTGCGGAAAAAGTCGCGGCCCTCCCGCTCCCGCTGCAGGGCGTACTCGTAGATTTTCCGTAGGTCCATGGCTCCTGCCTCCCGCTTCCTGATGTGATACTGTGGTCCGGTTGCTTGCATTCATGATAGCCTGAGGCCAGGAATAAGTCAAGCTTCTGTACCCCAACCGCAGCGTTTCCAGACAAGGCCTGCGGTAGCACCTGGCGCTCGGGATGGATCGCCAGATCCGTCCTACGGGCGACAACCGGGAACTGACGTTCCCTCGCAAGCAGGAGAGAAGAGGGAGGGCGACTGGGAACTGGCATCCCCTTTGAGCGGGACAGGGGGACCGGCGCCCCTGGACGCGACGGATAGGCAGTGTGGCGGAATCGGGAAGGGAGGGGTGCCCCGCGACTCGGGTCAGGAGAAAAGCTCGAGGATTGCGTCGACCGCCGTCTCGACCAGCGCCGCCGTCTCGGCCGTCAGTCCCTGCTTGAAATCAAAGGCGTGGCCCCGGATCGATGCCAGGTAGCTCTCCGGCCGGACTCCGTGCAGGGCGGCCAGCAGCGCAAGGAACAGGGCTGGCGTCATGTGGTGGGTAAAGGTGGCGGTCGCATACTCGGCCAGGACCGGCTCCACCTCCACGTCGGGCGCGTCGGACCGCACGTGGGCGTCGACGAACACCACCCGGTCATAGTCCGCCACCACGTCCAGCAGCTCGGGTCCGAGCTGCAACAAAAAGATGGAATCGACGGGGTGGCCCAGAGCCTCCAGTCCGGTGTCGTACTCAGCCAGGAAGGCCTGCCCCAGCCGGTCACGCAGAGTATTGACGACGACGCGGGCCGCGCCGTCGTCCTGGCGGTCGAGATTGCCGTAGCCGATGATCAGGGTACGAGTCATATCACACGAGAGATACGGGTATTAGATATTGGATATTGGGACCTGCCCAATATCCAATATCTAATACCCAATACCTGTCATCTCCGTGCCACCCGGTTCAGCACCCGCCCATCCGCCGCCACCAGCTCGACCTGGAGCGGCATCTGGCCCAGGGCGTGGGTCGCACAGGAGAGACAGGGGTCGTAGCAGCGGATGGCGGCCTCGACGCGGTTGAGCATGCCCTCGGTGATCTGGGCACCCTTGACGTACGATTTGGCCACGTCGCCTGCGGCCCTGTTCATGGCCCAGTTGTTGTTGCCCGTGGCGACAATGAGGTTCACGCGCGTCAGCAGGCCGTCGTTGTCGGTCCAGTACTCATGAAACAACGTCCCCCGCGGCGCCTCGATGACGCCCACGCCGTGGCCCACCACCTCGGGCGGCGGCGCGGTGCGTACCTCGCGCGACAGGATGTCGGGATCGTCCAATAGCTGGCCGATGCGCTCCAGGGCATAAAGGTTCTCGATCAGGCGCGCATAGTGATAGTAGAGCGAGCCCTCCACCGGCTTGCTGCTGTTGATCTGTTTGAACTGCTCGAACTCGGCCTGGGCCAGGGGCGTGCCGATGTGGTCGGCCACATTCAGGCGCCCCAGCGGCCCGACGCGGTAAGTGCCCTGGGGCCAGCCCAGATCGCGATAGTACGGGAACTTGAGAAATGACCAGCGTTCGACGTGCTCGGCGATGTGGTCGCGATAGCCGGCGGCGTCGAATTGGGCCAGGCGATTGCCGGCGGCGTCGACGAGACGCAGCTGGCCACCGTACAGGTCCAGCCCGCCCTCCTCGTCCACCAGCCCCATGTAGGCCGTGGGGAACGAGGCAAAGCTGTCGGTCAGGGCCGGGTCCGCGCCCAGCAGGTCCTTGGCGATGGCGATGGCCTCCCGGGCATAGCCCACCATCGTCTCCCGCTCGGCCAGGATGGCGTCGCGGTGCGCGGCCGTCAGCGGCGCCGTGGCGCCGCCAGGCACCGCCAGGTTGGGGTGCACGCGCTTGCCGCCCAGCCGCTCGATGATCTGCTGCCCGTAGCGGCGCAGGTTGACCGCCTTGAGCGCCAGTCCCGGATTGGCCTGCACGATACCAAAGACGTTGCGCTGCGCCGGATCGGCGTCAAAGCCAAAGATCAGGTCGGGCGCCGCCAGGTGGAAAAAGTGCATCGAGTGCGACTGGACGATCTGGCCCATGTGCAGCAACTCGCGCAGCAGCGTGCCAGGCCGCGGCGGCACCACCCCCGCCACCGCGTCGCCGGCCTTGGCCGCCGCCAGGTGGTGGCTGACGGGGCAGATGCCGCAGATGCGCTGCGTGATCTGGGGCATCTCGAAATAGGGCCGCCCCTCGCTAAACTTTTCCACGCCCCGGAACTCGTCGACGTGCAGGTAGGTGTTTTCCACCTCGTTGTCGTCGTTGAGGTGGATCGTCACCCGCGCGTGCCCCTCGATGCGTGTCACCGGTTCAATCGTTATCTTTTGGGCCATAAGCCTGCTCCTCCAGCCTTGCTCGTCAGGATGGTCGCACCTTCAAGCTGCAATCCCCTGAGGCGTTAGTCGTACTTGAAGTGCTCTTCGGGCAGCACCACGGGCACGCGGCCGGCCAGCAACTCCGAAAGGGCATAGTAGAGCGCGTCGGCCGACGGCGGGCAGCCGGGGATGAACAGGTCGACCTTGACCACCTTGTCGACGCCCGTCACCGTGTCCAGCGGCCGGCCCAGTTCGTGCGAATTGGGGATCAGTCCGTCCACCGTACTCTCGCTCTCCAGGTAGGCGCGCTCCAGGGCCGCCTGGGTGCCCACCATGTTGCGCATGGCCACGATGCCGCCGAACGTCGCGCAGTCGCCTACGGCGATCAGGATGTCACACCGCTGGCGCATCTGGCGGGCCACCTCGACGTTGTGCGTGTTGCTGATGGCCCCCGTCAAGATGCCGATCGTCACCCCCTCCACCGGCGGGTGCTTGAGATCGGTCACCGGGCTCGATGTAAACTCGACCTGCTCCAGCAAGCCCACGATCCGCTCGTCGATATCCAGCAGCGACATGTGGCAGCCGGCGCAGGCTGCCAGCCAGTCAGTGGCGATCTTTACTCTAGCCATGCTTGCCTCCTGTGACCTTGTCCGCCAGGAGAGATACGATCTCCCAATCCATCCGTGCCTCGCCCGCCGGCTGCACTGCCGCCCTGGCCTCCCGATCCCGCCCCTCCAGGTTGGTGAAGGTGCCCGAGCGCTCGGCCCAGTTGGTGCTGGGCAGAATGACGTCGGCCCGCTCGGTGAGAAGCGATGCATAGCTGGCCTGCACCACGAGGAAGGTGCCGTCCCCCGGCAGCGGCCAGTCGGGGTTCCACGCCTCGTCGCCCAGCAGCACATAGAGCGCCTCCAGGCCGTCCATCTCGATGTCCGGCGTGAATCCCCGCGCCACCGCCCCCCGGGTGTTGGCCCCCGGCTCCAGGGTGATGAAGGACGTTTTCAGCCCGGTACCGTCCATCTTGACCAGGGCCTCGGCAACCCGCTGCGGCAGCGCAGGGCCATAGAGCACCACGGGCGACTCGGCGCGGCCGGCCACCTCGACCGCTTCGTCGATCTGATCCAGATCGAAGGTGCGGTGGGCCAGGACCGCCATGCCCTCGCCGCCGTCTACCAGCAGCAGGCGCGCGCCCTGGTCGATGCGGCGCTTGACCAGGAACGAGACGACGGGTTGCTCGGCGGCCGGCTCGGCGCCCACCAGCAGGATCAGGTCGGCGGCGGCAATGTCAGCCAACGTGCCGTGGGCCACGGGCAGCCGGCTGGCGGCAGCGTTCAGGATGCCCGCCTGCGCCGCTCCCAGTTGGCCGCAGAACAGATTTTCCGCCAGTTCGAGGGCCTCGTTGCTGGCCGTCGTCGACGCCAGCAGGCCGGCCTTGCCGCCGGCTGCTGCCAGGCCGCGGGCCGCCAGTTCGAGGGCCGTGTCCCAGCCTGCGGGCTCTGGCCCCACGGACGGGATAGACGCGCCGCTGCGCCGGGCCAGCGGGCGGGTGATGCGACGGCGTCCATCTGCCAGCGGGCGAAAGCGGCCCTTTTCGCACAGCAGGCCGCGGTTGGGCGCAGCGTCCCAGTCGCCATCGATGCGCACCACGTTCCCACCCCGGGTTACGATCTCGATGCCGCAGCCGACGCTGCAGCCTGTGCACACGCTCAGCACACGCTCGACCTCGGCGTGGCGGCCCACGTCCATGAATGCACTTGCCTTGTCGATGAGGGCACCCGTGGGGCACACCTGCAAGCAGGTGCCGCACGAGATGCACGACGAGTCGCCGAACGGTACGTTCAGGTCGGCTGTGATCATGGTCCTGGCTCCGCGCTGGCGCATGCCCAGGGTGTGGTTGGCTACCAGTTCAGCGCAGGCGCGCACGCAGCGCCGGCACAGCACGCACCGGTTGTGGTCCATCAGGAAGGTGTCGCGCGTGGCGTCGACGGGAAAGCGTTCCTGGTAGGTAGGATAGACCCAATGGTCCAGGCCATATTCGTAGCCCAGGTCCTGCAGCTCGCAATTGCCGCTCATCTCGCAAAACATGCAGTAGTGGTTGCGCTCCGAAAAGATCATGTCCAGCACAAAGCGGCGCGCCTTCATCACGCGCTCTGAGCGCGTCTCGACGGTTAACCCTTCCGAGACGCGATAGGTGCACGACGGGTAGAGCGGTTGGTGCCGGGACACCTCGACCAGGCACACGCGGCAGGAGCCGGCGGGCGCCAGCGCTGAGTGATGGCACAGCGTCGGGATGTGAATCCCTGCTTGTTGTGCTGCCTCCAGAATGGTCATATCCGACCGGGCCTCGACCTTCTGTCCATCGATCGTAAGGTTCACTATCGCCATGTTGCCCTCACAGTGGGTATCGGATATTGGATATTGGATATTGGCCAATATCCAATATCCAACCTCTAATCTCCAATCTCCAATTTCTCGGGCACGGCTTCGAAAGCCAGCCCCATCTCTTCCAACCACTCCAGGTCGCAGCGCAGGCAGCGCTTGCACTCCTCGCGGGCCGCCTGCTCGCTCAGGCCTAGCTCCACCTCGCGCCAGTTGCGGCGCTCGCCGGTGGGCAGCTCGGGCATCTGCGGAGGGCGGGCCTCGGCATAGTCGTCCAGGTTGTAAGGTTGGTTGACCACGTCGTAGCCCGGCACGGTGACGATCTTGGCCACCTCACCAGTGCGCAGATAGTGATCGACGGCGCGGGCCACAGCATTGCCCTGGGCCACGGCTTCGACCACCGTCGCCGGCCCGGTGACGGCGTCACCCGCGGCAAAGACGCCCGGGCGCGAGGTGCACAGCGCCTCGTCGACGACGAACGTCTGGTTGCGCTGCACCTCCACCTGGCCCTGCAGCCCGTCGAGGGCCGGCGACTGGCCGATGGCCGGGATGAGCACATCCAGGTCGATGACAAACTCGCTGCCCGCGACCGGCACCGGCCGCCGGCGTGCGCTGCGGTCGAACTCTCCCAGCCCGTGGGCCAAGCACTCGATGCCCTGGACGTGACCATTGCCCAGCACCCGCGTGGGGTTGGTCAGGTAGTGGAACTGGATCCCCTCGTGCTCCGCCGCCTCGATCTCTTCGGCGTAAGCCGGCATGTCCTCGCGCCGCCGCCGGTAGATGACGTGTACTTGCTCGGCGCCCAGGCGCCAGGCCGTGCGTGCGGCGTCGATGGCCACGTTGCCGCCGCCGACCACGCCCACCTTCTTGCCCGCCAGGTCCGGCGGATTGCCCAGGGCGACGTCCCGCAAAAAGTCGACGCCGTGCAGCACGCCGTCCATCTCTTCGCCCTCGATGCGCAGCTTGCCGCTGTCGTGGGCGCCGATGGCGAGGACGACAGCCGCGTAACCGGTGAGTAGTGAATCGAGCGTAAAATCCCGCCCCAGCGCCCGGTTACAGTGGATCTCGACCCCGGCGCGGCGCACGGCGTCGATCTCGACGTTCAACAGCTCGCGCGGCAGGCGATAGTCGGGGATGCCCACGGCCATCATGCCGCCGGGCACCGGCAGCTTTTCCAAGACGTCGACCTTGTAGCCCTGCTGCGCCAGCCGCAGCGCGGCCGTCAGCCCCGCCGGCCCGGCGCCGACGACGGCCACCTTTTGCTCCTTGGCCTGGCCATAGATCTCGGGCGTCCAGGGGCTCTCCAGCTCGTGATCGGTCATGTAGCGCTTGACGTCGCGGATGGCGATGGCCTCGTCGATGTCGCCGCGCCGGCAGCGGTCCTCGCAAAAGGCGGGGCACACCCGCCCGCAGACCACCGGGAAGGGGTTGGTGCGGCGGTGCACCTCCAGTCCCTCGGCGTAGCGCCCCTGGGCGATGAGGGCCACAAAGCTGGGCACGTCCACGTCGGCCGGACAGGCGTTGATGCACCGGGCCCGGACCAGGGGTTTGCAGATGCCCGCCGGGCAGCGCTTGTCGACAATGTGGGCGATGAACTCGTCCTCGAAATACTGCAGCGCCGATTTGATGGGGCCGGGCGTGAGCTGGCCCAGGGCGCAGAGCGACGCCGTCTCCATGCCCTCGGCGATGGTGCGGATGGTGTCCAGGTCCTCGAGGCGGCCCCGGCCCTCGGTGATGCGCGTCAGTACTTCCAGCATGCGCTTGCCGCCGACGCGGCAGGGCACGCACTTGCCGCAGCTCTCGGCGGTGGCGAACTGGAGAAAGAACTTGGCGAACTCGACCATGCACGTGTCCTCGTCGACCACGATCATGCCCCCCGAGCCCATCACGGCGCCGACCTCTTTGAGCGAGTCAAAGTCGACTTGCACGTTCAGATGCTGGGCCGGGATGCAGCCGCCGAGGGGGCCGCCCGTCTGCACCGCCTTGTACTGCTTGCCGTCCGGGATGCCGCCACCGATGTCGAAGATGATCTCGCCCAGGGTGATGCCCATGGGCACCTCGACCAGGCCGGTGTTGTTCACCTTGCCGGTGAGGGCAAAGATGGCCGTCCCCGGCGACTTGGGCGAGCCGATGCCGGCGAACCATTCGGCGCCGCGCAGGATGATCTGGGGCACGCTGGCATAGCTCTTGACGTTGTTCAGGTTGGTCGGCTTGCCCCACAGGCCGACGATGGAGGGGTAGGGCGGCCGCGGCCGCGGCTCGCCGCGCCGGCCCTCGATGGAGGCCAGGAGGGCGGTCTCTTCGCCGCACACGAACGCACCGGCGCCCTCCTTGACGTGCAGGTGGAAGCCAAAGTCGGTGCCCAGGACGCCCTGTCCCAGCAGGCCATACTCCTCCGCCTGGGCGATGGCGATCTCCAGGCGCTTGATGGCCAGTGGATATTCGGCCCGGCAGTAGATGTAGCCCTCCCGCGCGCCGATGGCATAGCCGCAGATGGCCATGCCTTCGATGAGGCTGTGGGGGTCACCCTCGATGATCGAGCGGTCCATAAAGGCGCCGGGGTCGCCCTCGTCGGCGTTGCAGACGACGTACTTGACGTCGCCGGCGGCGCGGGCCGTGAACTCCCACTTCAGGCCGGTGAGAAAGCCGGCCCCGCCGCGGCCGCGCAGGCGCGAGGCCTTGACCTCTTCGTACACCTCCGCAGGAGCCATGGTCGACAGCGCCTTGGCCAGGGCCTGGTAGCCGTCGCGGGCGATGTACTCTTCGATGTCCTCGGGATCGATCATGCCACAGTTGCGGAGGATGATGCGCAGCTGCTTCTTGTAGAACGGGATCTCGCCATAGAAGGGCACCGCCTGGTGCGAGGCCGGCTCCCTGTAGGTCAGCTCAGGCACGATGCGGCCCTTGACCAGCGTCTCTTCGACCAGCCGGGGCACGTCATCGCCGTGCACCTGGCAGTAAAAGATGCCCTCGGGGTAGACGATCACGATCGGCCCCATGGCGCAAAACCCCCGGCAGCCGGTATGCACCACCTCGACCTCGCCCGACAGCCCCCGGCGCTCGATTTCGTCGACGAGCATCTGGTAGGTGCTGTCAGAGCCGGAGGCCTCGCAGCCGGTGCCGCCACAGACCAGGACATTTGCTCGGTATCTTTTATCCGTCATCGCTCACTCCTTTGCCTATATCCTCGACGCGCAACCCCCACCGCGCTGAAGAATCTTGGGCATTGATTGGGCAATAGAGCGCAGCTCTATTGCCCAATCAATGCCTCAAAATTCATTCCTGGCCGATGCCCTCGCTGGGGACGCGGCCCATGACCCATTCGTCGACCACCCGACCCTTGACCAGGTGCTCCTCCACCAGGCGCGCGACCATCGGCGGGTGGACGTTGCAGTAGGTGACGCGTGGCTTGCCGGCCTGCTCGATGTCAACCAAGGGCTCCTTGGAGCACATGCCGATGCAGCCCACGGTGGTGACGTTGGCCTCGATGGCCCGGCGATCCAGCTCCTCCAGCAGGGCGTGCATCGTCTCCCGGGCGCCAGCGGCGATGCCACAGGTGCCCATGCCGACGATGATGCGCGTGCCGGTCTGGGTGCGCACCTGCAAATCGCGCTGGGCTTGCTCTCGTATCCTGGCCAGATCCTCGATGGTTTTCAGTTTTGGCATTCGTTCCTCCCTATCGGGCAAATGTCTCCGGGCCCAAAGGCCCGGCCTGCCGGGCAAGTTGCCGGGTCAGCCCGGCCTCCCCCTCGGCGATGTAGTCGTGCAGCCACGCGCGCAGGGGCGGGTAAGAAAAGGGCACGTCCCCCACCTCGTCGCGGACGGCGGCGGAATCAAACTCGAACACCGCGTCACCCAGCCGGTGCCGGTAGCGCAGCCTGGTGCCATTGCCGCCG
>Ga0316577_10000482_pt1 | contig 15707 bp, 16 predicted proteins | sample S5NA_FD_203073 | JGI IMG/M metagenome (GOLD analysis project Ga0316577, IMG submission 203073) | Rhizosphere microbial communities from salt marsh grasses in Alabama, United States - S5-7_050615r2r1 | ecosystem: Host-associated > Plants > Roots > Rhizosphere | place: USA: Alabama | collected... | reverse complement strand
GAGCAGGCATTGATCGTCGTCCTGCTGACCAATCGGATACATCCCTGCCGGAATAATGAGCGCATCAGAGAATTTCGCCCCCGATTCCACGATGCGGTGGCTCAGGCTGTTTCCAAAGCCCTTTGAAGTGCTTAATTTGTTCTTGAATTGACTGGATATTTCTGATAGCGACGGTTTCACCCGAAAGCCCAATAGATGGTCCTTTACAGACAGCTCCTGGCTCAGTTACCCTTGCCCTCAGAGACGAACACAACGCATTGCCACGCTTTTTAAGATGAGGCCCTATGAACTTTTTTATGGATTCAATACTAGGCGTGTTTTCTAGTGATTTGGCCATTGATCTTGGAACGGCCAATACGCTGGTTTATGTCAAAGGCAAGGGTATCGTTCTCAGCGAACCTTCCGTGGTGGCCGTCCGAACGGACAACCGCTCCAAAAACCGCGTTCTGGCGGTTGGTTTGGAAGCGAAGAACATGCTGGGGCGCACACCGGGAAATATTGTGGCCATCCGCCCCATGCGCGACGGTGTGATCGCCGATTTTGAGGTCACCGAGGCCATGTTGCGCCACTTCATTCAGAAGGTCCATAACCGCAAAACCCTGGTGCGCCCTAGAATCATCATTGCCGTGCCGTCGGGGATTACCCAGGTAGAAAAACGAGCCGTTCGGGAATCGGCCGAATCTGCAGGCGCCCGGGAAGTATTTCTCATCGAGGAACCAATGGCGGCGGCCATTGGTGCCGAACTGCCCATCACCGAACCGACCTGCAATATGGTGGTCGACATCGGCGGTGGCACCACCGAGGTGGCCGTGATCTCCCTTGCCGGTATCGTTTACAGCCGCAGTCTGCGGGTTGCCGGAGACAAGATGGATGAAGCGATCATTCAATATATTAAACGTAAATACAACCTATTGATCGGCGAACGCACGGCAGAAATCATCAAGACGACCATCGGTAATGCCTATCCCGACCCTGACCAGGTGGAGACCATCGAAGTTAAGGGTCGTGATCTAGTATCGGGGATTCCCAAAATTCTGGCCATCGATTCCGATGAAATCCGGGTGGCCATCTCCGAACAGATTGACGCCATTGTTGAAACAGTTAAGATTGCGCTAGAGCAGACGCCTCCTGAATTGGCAGCCGACATCGTCGACCGCGGGATCGTGTTAACCGGAGGTGGCGCTCTGCTGAAGAATTTAGACAAATTGCTGCGCGAAGAGAGTGGATTGCCTATTACGGTCACCGAAGATCCGCTTTCAACGGTCGCTTTAGGGTCCGGCAAAGCGCTAGACAGCCTCGAAATCCTTAAACAGGTCGTTATCCTATAGCTCCATGTTTTCCAGAAAGATGGTGGTGATTGTTGGCGTTGTCGTGTTGATTGTCGTCAACATCATCATACTCACCGTCAATAGTGAACCGGGCGAGTCTTCCTTCGGCCTCGGAGGGGTTGCAATGACCCTAGCCGCCCCCTTTCAGGAGGGGGTCATCCGCACCACCCGATTTGTAAAAAATATCTGGCAGCACTACTTCCTGCTCGTCTCCACCTCCATTGAAAATGATTTGCTGCGGCAACAGCTCAATTTGGCGCGTCAGCAGCAGACGCTCTACGAAGAGACCTATCGCAGCAATGCGCGTCTGCGTGAAATGCTCAATTTCCGCGAAAGCTGGGGGGGATCGATGGTGGCTGCCGAAGTCGTGGGTAAAGACCCTTCGCCCTGGTATCAGACGGTGATCATCAACAAAGGCCAACATGACGGCGTGGCAAAAGGCATGCCGGTGGTGGTGCCGGAGGGGATCGTAGGCGTGGTCATCGATACCACCGGCAGCTACAGCAAGGTCCTCATGATCATCGACCCCAACTGCGCTGTGGATGCCCAGGTCCAGCGCACCCGGGCCCGTGGTGTGATCAAGGGCGATCCCAGCGCCCGTTGCCTTTTTAAATACGTCCTTCGCAAGCAAGAGGTTCGTCTGGGAGATACGGTGGTTTCTTCAGGAATCGACGGCGTCTTTCCCAAAGGGTTGCGCATCGGACGTGTATCGGAAATCGTTAAATTGAGTTCCGGTATCTTTCAGGAGGTATCGGTCACCCCTTTTGTCAATTTTGAAACCATTGAAGAGGTTCTGGTCATCGCACCGCCGCCGGCCCCGGACTTTTCAGAGATGCCATGATTTTTTGTTTGTATTTGTTTATATGTCTGTCGGCCATCGTTGTGCAGACCACCCTTATTCCCGATATCCGGCTGATGGGCGGCTGCTACGACCTGCTGGCGCCGATCGTGATACATGTGGGAATTTTTCGTCCCTTTCGGGAAGGCATCCCATTGATCCTGATCAGTGGATGGATTATGGACAGCCTTTCCGGGGGGCCTTTCGGGCTCTATTTAACAGTCTACGTCTGGCTTTACATCCTCGTGCGATATCTGCGCCAGTTCCTGCACGTCCACAATATGATCCTGCTGACACTGGTGGCCACCGCGGCCGTTGGATTGGAAGGCTTGATTTTAATGGGTATTTTTGCCTCTCGCGCAGAGCTTGGGCAAACACCGGGCCTGGCCATCAACGGGCTGATCATTCAAATTGCGTGGGCCTTTTTCACGATGCCTTTCATTTTTTTAGCGCTGGCCCGAATCCTCAAGAAGCTTGATAGGTGGCGGATGACTGTGTCCGCCGATAAAAATGGCTTAGGGTAGCATCGATTGACCAATTATCTGGAAACGGTTGACAGCGAATGGTTCAAGCAGCGTCTAACCGGCGCCATGGTGGTTATCTGCGTCGCCTTTGCGGTGCTCATTGTCCGTCTGATTTACCTTCAGATCATCGAGGGGACCGAATATCGGCGCCTGTCGGAGATCAATAGCATCCGTCTGCAAAGTGTCGATGCCCCAAGGGGCTTGATATTTGACCGTAACGGCGAATTGCTGGTGGACAACCGGCCCTCCTTTGATTTGAGCATTATCCCCAAGGACGCCAAACCAGTGCAGGAGACCCTCGCCAGACTGGCCCATCACCTGGAGCTGCCGGTGGAAGACCTTGAAGCAGTTTTGGAACAGAAAAAGGGACGCGCGGCTTACAAACCGGTTCAACTGAGAAGCGACATCGGACGGGATGCCCTTGCGGCTGTGGAGGGCCACAACTACGAGCTGCCTGGCATCGAGGTCAATGTCACCCCCCGACGGCACTATATCCATGAACAGAGCGCGGCCCACCTGCTGGGCTACCTGGGTGAGATCAATGCCGAGGAACTGAAAAAGGTCAAAAACGAGGATCTCAAAGGCGGGGATTTCATCGGCAAGTTCGGCGTAGAGAAGTCCTTTGAGGCATATCTGCGCGGTAAACGCGGCGGACGCCAGGTGGAGGTCAATGCCACCGGCCAGGTGGTCAAAGTGCTCAACACGGTCGATGCTAAAGCCGGGCGCAATCTGTTTTTAACCATCGACTACCACCTGCAGCGAACGGCCGAGGAACTGCTGGCCGGCAAGGCCGGTGCCGTGGTGGCGGTGGATCCGCGGACCGGTGAGGTGCTGGCCATGGCCAGCAGTCCCGCTTTTGACCAAAATCTATTTATCACCGGTTTGTCCCGCGAAGTTTGGAACAAGCTGATCAACAACCCCCATCGCCCCATGGAGAACAAGGCCGTCCAGGCCACCTACCCGCCGGCATCGACTTACAAAATCATCACTGCCATGGCCGGCCTAGAAGAGGGAATCATCGACGAGTCGACCACCTTTGATTGCCCCGGTTATCTGGCATTCGGCAATCGCGTCTTTCGTTGCTGGCGACACATCGGTCACGGCAGCATCAACGTCGTCAGAGCATTATCCGAATCCTGTGATGTCTTTTTTTACCACGTGGGCCTCGAGTTGGGCCCGGACCGCCTGGCATGGTATGCTCGGGCGGCCGGTCTGGGAGCCCCCACCGGCATTGAACTTCCCAATGAGGAGGGCGGATTGATCCCCACCGCGGAATGGAAATACCGTCGCTTTGGGGTGCCTTGGCAAAGAGGCGAGTCGCTCTCGGTGGCCATCGGCCAAGGCTACAACCTGGTGACCCCTCTTCAGATGGCCATGGTGGTCGCAGCAGTGGGAAACGGCGGCATCCGGATCAAGCCCACCATCGTAAAGGCCATCAGGGATGTGGACGGCATGCAGGTGTATCGGCACAAGCCGGAAAAGATCGGCCAACTGCCGGTGAGTGCCGCAACCCTTGCTTTGGTGCGTCAGGGGCTCTGGCAAGTGGTCAACCGGCGCAAGGGCACCGCCTACCGAGAGCGCATCGAGGGAATCGAAATGTGTGGGAAAACCGGAACAGCCCAGGTGGTGGGACGCAAGTCCACCGAAGATATGTCCGAAGAGGAAATCGCCGAACAGTTCAGACCCCACGCCTGGTTTGTGGGCTATGCACCGGCCGAAGATCCCAAAATCGCCGTCGCGGTGATGGTGGAGCATGGTGAACATGGCAGCAGCACCGCGGCCCCCATTGCCAGGGATGTCATCACGGCCTACCTGGGAGAAGCCGTTTCGTTGAAACCGCCCATGAGCGCTGCTGCGGACAAAAACCCCAATCCGTCCGTGACGGGTCTTTCCGTGAAGCAGTCTCAGACGCTCCAGCCCCCGCCAGACACGCATCGGAAAGCCGTGGACAGATGAACTTTTCGAGTGTTAACTGCTTAATTAATAAACGATTTAGCTGCTTGCGTTATTATCGCGTTGAGAGGATTCCCCGATGATGATCGATCGACGGCTGATCCAATATTTTGACTGGGGATTGCTATCGCTGCTGGCGTCCATTTCAGCCATTGGCCTTGTGGCGCTTTTTAGTGCCGTGAATGCCGGTGATTCCCCGATGGAAAAGGTGTTATTCACCAAGCAGCTGATATGGTATGGCTGCGGCTTAGTGTTGATGGTGATCTCTTTTCTGTTTAGCTATAAACTTTACGAACGCCACGCATACCTGATTTTCATCTTCTGTATGGCCTTGCTGGTCTTCGTAATGCTTTTTGGCAAATACGTGGGCGGTTCTAAGCGCTGGTTGGCCTTGGGCCCCATATCCTTGCAACCCTCCGAGTTCGCCAAGTTGGCGGTTATCATCATTCTATCGAAATACTTTGCTAAAATGTCATCCATCAACGGTTTGCCACTAAAGGATCTGGTCACACCGGTGATTCTAACCTTCATTCCATTCACCTTGATCGTACGCCAACCCGACCTGGGTACGGCCATGGTGGTTGCCTTGATCGCCGCATCCATCACCGTCTTTGTGAAAATCGAGCGGCGTACCTTCATTTCCCTGCTTTCCGGTTGCACCTTGGCGATCCCAGTGGTTTGGTATTTTCTAAAAGGGTATCAGAAACAACGCATTCTGACGTTTCTAGACCCCGAGCGCGATCCATTGGGTGCCGGCTACCACATCATCCAATCCAAGATCGCCATCGGTTCGGGGATGCTCACCGGTAAAGGTTTTCTTCAGGGAACCCAAAATGTACTAGCTTTTCTGCCCGAGCAACATACCGATTTCATCTTTTCAGTACTGGCCGAGGAGTGGGGTATGCTTGGTGCGATGTCGCTTATTTTGCTGTTTATATTCATGGTTGCCTGGGGACTCAATATTGCCTATGGCTGCCGTGACCCATTCGGAACGATCCTGGCCATGGGGATCACCGCTATGATTGCCTGGCAGGTCTTTATTAATATCGGTATGGTCATGGGTCTCATGCCGGTGGTGGGCGTCACCTTGCCCTTTGTCAGCTATGGCGGTTCATCCATCATTACCATGATGGTCGGGGTCGGTATCCTGTTAAATATCAGCATGCGGCGCTTTCTATTTGAAAGCTGATTGCCGGGTTCATGGCACCGATACGGTTTGCATAACTATTTAAGTCATCGCCGGTTGGCACTGTAACCGCCTTATGTCCGGCGAACATTTAGCGATCATGGGGGACCAATGCGTAAAACGAAAGACGAAGAGAGCATTTCAACACTGCTGGGCGCCGGCTGCCGGATCGAGGGCGGATTGGAGTTCAGCGGCACCATCCGCATCGACGGCCAGGTTACTGGTACCATCAGCAGCCAGAACGGAACACTGATTATCGGCGAACGGGCTCGCATCGATGCCCGCGTCGATGTGGGTGTCGCAGTGGTTAAAGGGCATGTCAACGGTAGCATCGATGCCAAAGAGCGGATCGAAATTTTTGCTCCCGGATGCATTCAAGGTGACATTCAAGCGCCCTCTATCTCCATCGAAAATGGCGTTATTTTCAATGGGAACTGCCGCATGCAAAAGACCCTACCCACACCGGCTCCGGCCAAGCCTGAGAAAGCCCTGGAGCCATCTTTGGGGGAAGCCTCTGAGGACAAAAAGTTGCAAAAAAACCTTTGACAATCATTTATACCTGATGCTATACACCGCCGGAGTTTACACCTTTCTTAAGTATAGTATTTTATACGCATTTTAACTTTCCGGAATAAAATTAGGCCGCTTTGGGAGGCGCTCAAATGGTCAGTATCGATAGTTCTATATACATACAGATCGCCAACTTTCTGGTCCTGATCCTCATCCTCAACATCGTTCTCTTCAAACCCATCCGAAACATCCTCCGTCAGCGCCGTGAAAAGGTAACTGGTATTGAACAGAACATCAACACCCTCAGCAGCCAGGCCGGACAGCAGGATCAAGCCTACAAGGAGGGAATTCGCGAAATTCGAGTCAAAGGCCAAAAGGAAAAGGAGGCCTTGATTCAATCCGCATCGGAAGAAGAACGCCAGATCATCACCAGAATCACCGAACAGGCCCAGACCGAGATGGCAGACGTTAAAGCCAAAATCTCCGAAGAGACACACAAGGTCAGACAAGCACTGCAAACACAGGTGGATAGCTTTGCAGAAGCCATTACGCAAAAAATATTGGGGAGGGCTGTTTAATGAAAATTCCAGGTTTAGGCTGGAGGCGCGATTTGGGTATGCACAAGATCGTGATTCTGGCGGTGGCGATACTCCTTATTTTAGGCGGTACAGTGGTATTTGCTTCATCAGGTGGCGAACACGCAGAGGAGGGGGCTAAAGGTTGGCAGGCCACCGACACTTACCGGGTGATGAACTTTGCCGTTTTGGCGATTGCACTCTTTTTTTTATTGAGAAAACCGATGAGCCAAGCCTTGAACGGCAGGATTCAGGGCATCAAGGATCAACTGCAGGATCTTGAGGCTCAGAAGGAGGCCGCCGAGAAGGAGTTGGCCAAATACAACCAGAATCTGGCTGCCTTGGAAAAGGAGGCCGAATCGATGATCGCCGAGTATGTCCGCCAGGGTGAGGAGGCTAAGTCCAGGATTCTGAAAGAGGCTGAAACTTCGGCTCAAAGGCTTAAAGATCAGGCCAAAAAGAATATCGAAAGCGAGTTTCAACAGGCCAGGCAGCAGTTGCAGCAGGAAGTGGTGGAACAGGCACTGGCCAAAGCTGAAGAGATTATCAGAGCGAAAATCACGGATGCGGACCAGGACAAGCTGGTTGATGAATACTTGGAGAAGGTGGTGGCATAGTGAAAAATCTTGCAATTGCACGGCGTTATTCTAAAGCGCTTCTGGTAATCGGCAAGGAGGACGGGCAGACCGAAACCTATCGAGAGCAGCTCGACCAGGTAACGCGTCTGATTACAGCGCAACCTCAACTTCAGGAGGCGATCGTCAACCCCCTCTACGATGCCGCAGGCCGTAAAAGAGTGCTGCAGGCAGTGATCAAAGGTCTAGAATTGTCCCCCACAATGACCTCTTTTCTGGCATTGCTGTTCGATAAGGGACGATTTGGTTTTTTGAGCGACATCAATGAGTTCTATCAAAAACTAGCCGATGAGATTAAAGGCGTGGCGCGGGCCAGCCTTGTTTCGGCGGCAGAGCTTTCATCCAAAACAGTGGAAAAAATCCGTGAGGCTCTGTCAAAACGGACAGGTAAAGAGGTTATCCTAGAAGTTGAACAGGACCCGAATTTGATCGGGGGAATTATCACTCGGATCGGGGACCTTGTATTGGATGGGAGTGTCAGAACTCAGTTACTCAACATGAGAGAATCTTTGAAAAGGGGTGAGAGTGTCTAATGGAATTACGAGCTGAAGAAATAAGTCAAATCATCAAAGAGCAAATCACGGATTATGACAAGAAGGTCGAGCTGAGCGAAACCGGTGTTGTTTTATCGGTGGGTGATGGCATTGCCCGTGTTTACGGCCTGGAAAAGGCGATGGCACTCGAGCTGGTGGAGTTTCCCGGCGGGATTCTGGGGCTGGTTCTGAACCTGGAAGAGGACAACGTGGGTATCGCCATCATGGGCGAGGATATCGAAATCAAAGAGGGTGACCTGGTCAAGCGTACCGGTCGAATCGCCCAGGTGCCCGTTGGCGAGGCCGTTCTGGGGCGTGTGGTGGACGGTGTCGGCAACCCCATCGACGGTAAAGGCCCCATCGATACTTCCGAAACCCGACGCGTGGAAATGGTGGCACCCGGTGTTATCGCCCGCAAGAGCGTTCATGAACCTTGTTACACGGGACTTAAGGCCATCGACGCCATGACCCCTGTGGGTCGCGGACAGCGCGAACTGATCATTGGTGACCGTCAAATCGGTAAAACCGCCTGCGCCATCGATGCCATCATCGCTCAGAAAGATACCGATATCTATTGTATCTACGTGGCCTGCGGTCAGAAAAAATCCACCGTTGCCCAAGTCCACGCCGTCTTGGAAAAACATGGCGCCATGGAGTATACCACCATCGTTGCGGCCTGCGCCAGCGATCCCGCTACACTTCAGTACATTGCGCCGTATGCCGGTTGTGCCATGGGTGAATACTTTCGCGACAGCGGCAGGCACGCTTTGATCATTTATGATGACCTGTCTAAACAGGCAGCCGCTTATCGTCAGGTTTCTCTGCTGTTGCGGCGGCCGCCCGGACGTGAAGCCTACCCTGGGGATATCTTTTACAACCATTCGCGTTTGCTGGAACGCGCCGCCAAACTCAACGATGAATTGGGAGCCGGCTCCCTGACCGCGTTGCCCATTATCGAAACCCAGGCCGGCGACGTATCGGCCTACATCCCCACCAACGTCATTTCCATTACTGACGGCCAGATTTACCTTGAGCCCGGTCTTTTCTTCGCCGGTGTGCGTCCGGCCATTAATGTGGGCCTCTCGGTCTCCCGGGTGGGTGGTTCCGCCCAGGTAAAGGCCATGAAACAGGTGGCCGGCACCTTGCGTTTGGATATGGCCCAGTTTCGTGAGCTGGAAGCCTTTGCCGCCTTCGGGAGCGACCTTGACAAATCGACCCAACGGCAATTGACTCGTGGGCAGCGTCTGGTGCAGATACTCAAACAACCGCAATACCAACCCCTGCCCATGGAAAAACAGGTGACCATCCTCTATGCGGGGACGCGCGGATATCTGGATAATTACCCCGTCGAGGTCGTGGCAAAATATGAAGCGGGCCTCTATCCATTCATCGAAGACCGCTTTCCCCAAGTGTTCAAGGGCCTCAAAGAGAAGCAGGTCATCGATGATGATCTGGACAAGGCCCTCAAGGATGCGTTGACCGCCTACAACGAGGAGTTCCAAGACACCATCAAGTAACCCATCAGCTTGACTCCGGAAACCGGCGGCCTGATATTTGTATGGATGGGGTCGCCCGGCAGACCGGCATTCATGCATAACTTCATAGGGGCTCAGGGCTTATGCCAACTCTCAAAGATATTCAGCTGAAAATCTCAGCCGTTAAAAAAACGAAGCAGATCACCAAAGCCATGAACATGGTGGCCACTTCGCGACTTCGCGGCGCCCAGCAAGCCATGGACGGCTTCCGTCCCTATGCTGCCAAGTTCAGCGAAGTGCTTGGCAGCCTCGCGGAGCGCGCCGGCGACGAGGGGAGCAGTCCGTTGCTGGTTCCCAGAGAAATGGTCAAGCGGGTTCACATCGTTCTTTGCACCTCCGACCGTGGTTTGTGTGGTGGCTTCAATCTGAATTTGATCGATAAAGCCGAAGACATCATCAAGCAAAGGCGTGACGAGAATCTGGAATTTTCCTTCACCCTCTTCGGAAAAAAGGGGCGGGACTGGTGCCGGCGCAACCAATTTGCCATGGCGGACGAACACCTGGGTGTCGTAGGTACCAAATTCGGATTCAGCGTCGCTTCCAAGGCCGGCCGTAAGCTGGTGGACAGCTTTCTGGACGGTCTTTATGATGAGGTGTTCGTTGTTTATGCTGAATTTGTCGCCATGGCCAAACAGGAACCCACTGTCAAACAGTTACTTCCCATACCTCCCATCGAAAAATCGGAGGAAGCCGCTAAAGCCACGGAAGGTGGCACCTATATGGCGGAGCATATTTGTGAACCTTCCGCCAATGAACTGCTGGGCGAACTACTGCCACGCAATGTCTATGTCCAGATCTACAGTGCCCTGTTGGAAACTTCCACTAGCGAACATGCCGCTCGTATGATGGCCATGGACAATGCCACCAAGGCCTGTAACGATATGGTCGAGAATCTCACGTTAACCTATAATAAAGCCCGTCAAGCTGCCATCACCTCGGAATTGATGGATATCGTCGGCGGCGCCGAAGCGCTTAAAGGGTAAATATAACGGTACCGACTAAAAGTTATTGAGGAGGTCAATCGAAGATGGGAGAGAACATTGGAAAAGTCGTCCAGGTGATGGGGCCTGTCGTCGACGTCGAATTTGAACAGGGACAGCTGCCGCACATCCTCACAGCACTGCTGATTACCAATCCCGCCATTAATGATCAGGAAGACAATCTGGTCGTCGAAGTGGCCCAGCATTTGGGAGACAATGTGGTGCGCACCATCGCCATGGATGTTACCGACGGATTGGTACGGGGTATGCCGGTGAAAGACAGCGGAACGCCGATTCAGATGCCTGTCGGTAAAGCCAGCTTGGGACGCGTTCTCAACGTGGTGGGTCGGCCTGTGGATGGATTAGGACCGGTCAGCCAGGAAAAAATGTTACCGATCCATCGGCCGGCGCCTGCCTTCACCGAACAGGATACCGAGGTTCGTGTGTTGGAAACCGGCGTCAAGGTGATCGACCTGTTGGTTCCATTTCCCCGTGGCGGCAAAATGGGAATGTTCGGTGGTGCCGGTGTCGGAAAGACCGTCATCATGATGGAGATGGTTAACAATATTGCCATGCAGCACGGTGGTATTTCGGTCTTTGCAGGCGTGGGTGAGCGAACCCGTGAAGGTAACGATCTGTACCACGAAATGAAAGATTCCGGCGTACTCCCCAAGGCCGCTCTGGTTTATGGCCAGATGACCGAGCCTCCTGGAGCGCGGGCCCGCATCGCGCTTTCGGCGCTCACCTGTGCTGAGTACTTCCGCGATCAGGAGGGCCAAGACGTTCTGATTTTTATCGATAATATCTTCCGGTTCACCCAGGCCGGTTCCGAGGTTTCCGCCTTGCTGGGACGCATGCCCTCCGCCGTGGGTTACCAGCCCACCCTGGCCGTCGACCTCGGTGAATTGCAGGAGCGCATCACCTCCACCGATAAGGGCTCCATCACAGCGGTTCAGTGCGTGTATGTGCCGGCGGATGACTTGACCGACCCAGCCCCGGCCACTACCTTCGCCCATCTGGACGGGACTGTTGTGCTTTCAAGACAGATCGTGGAGCTGGGTATCTATCCGGCGGTGGACCCCCTGGACTCCACATCTCGAATCCTCGATCCATCCGTCATCGGCGAAGAACACTACCAGACGGCACGAACAGTCCAGCAGATGCTTCAGAAATACAAGGAACTGCAGGACATTATCGCCATCCTGGGGATGGAAGAGCTCTCGGAAGAGGACAAGCTGACTGTTCAGCGCGCGCGCAAGATTCAACGTTTTCTCTCTCAACCCTTCCACGTTGCCGAAGCTTTTACCGGTAAGCCCGGCGTCTACGTAAAGGTTGAGGATACCGTTCGGGCGTTTAAAGAGATTTGTGAAGGTAAACACGACGATATCCCAGAGCAGGCATTTTACATGAAAGGCGGCATTGAAGAAGTGATTGCAGCGGCCAAGGAGATGGCTGAGGAAGCATAACATCCTGAGAGGGTATCATGGCAGATAATATTTTTCTTGAAATAGTGACGCCGGAAAAATCGGTTGTCAGTGAGGAGGCACAAATTGTCATGGCACCTGGGACGCTGGGAGAGTTTGGCGTCCTCGTGGGCCACACCCCCTTTTTAACTACCCTGAAAGTGGGGGCCATTCGCTACACGGATGCCAAAGGCAAGGAGCGGGCCATCTTTGTTAGCGGTGGCTTTGCCGAAGCGTTACCGGATCGGGTCACAGTGCTCGCTGAGTCGGCTGAACGGCGCCGTGACATTGATATCGAGCGCGCCCGGGCAGCCTTTGAGCGGGCTGAAGCCAGACTGGGCGATCTCAAGGCCGCCAACGTCGACCATACCCGCGCTCGAGCATCGCTGGCCAGGGCCATCAATCGTATCAAAATGGCTGAAACTCGCCATTAAACGTCCGTCCTGACCGGCTCAGTTGATCCGCCCGTAAGGCATTAGGTGCTAAACAATAAAAAAGGGTAGCTTCCAAGTGGAGCATGCCCTTTTTTAGTTAAGAGGGATTTCATGGACAACAATGTCGCCGTCATCATTCTGGCTGCTGGGCTCGGAACGCGTATGAAGTCAGGGATGGCCAAAGTGCTCCACACCATCATGGGTAAGGCCATGATTCTCCATGTGCTTGAAACGGCTGAGAGAATAGCCGGGACCAACATTGTTGTGGTGGTAGGTCATCAAGCCGATCAGGTGAGCGCGTTGGTGGAGCGACACATAACGGTTCGATTTGCCTTACAAGCAGAGCAATTGGGCACTGGCCATGCGGTCATGTGCGCAATGCCTGAGGTGCCTTCAGAATCGGAGCATATCATGATTTTGTGTGGTGACGTGCCCTTGCTGACACCGGAAACCTTGCAGCGACTGCTGGACGACCACTTTTCAAACCAGCGTGATTTGACTATCCTTGCTATTGACGCGAAAAACCCAACAGGCTACGGACGGGTAATTATGGACGCTCGCGGTAACCTGACCGGAATTGTTGAAGAAGCCGATGCTGATGAAAACCAGAAGCGCATTAGTGTCGTAAACGCTGGAATTTACTGTGTAAAAAGGATGTTTCTGAAGCAGGCGCTGGCAATGATCGATGCCGACAACGCCCAAAAGGAGCTCTATTTAACGGATATTGTAGCAGTGGGCTACCGGCAGGGTGCCCGACTGGGGGTGGTTTTGGCTCCTGATGCGGATGAAATCATCGGTGTCAACAGTGTTGCAGAATTGAAACAGGCTGAAATTTTAATGAAAAAAAGAGCAGTTAAATTAGCTTGACTTTAGATTTAGGCTAAGATTATACTAACTTGTAATATGATGAGGTGCGCTGTTGGATAAGGAACTCTTAACTGAGAAGTTTGAAGAGATCGAGAAAAAAATTGAACGATTGATTGAGGTCTCCAACCACCTTGAGACCACAAACGTGGAATTGAGGGAGAAAAATGCGGAACTCGAAGAGCAGCTTCAGGAATTGAGAGAGGCAGAGAACCGCAACAATGAGATTAAAACCTTGATCAAATCCAAAATTGACAGCCTGATGGCCAGGCTGGAAGGTGCTCCAGAGGAATAATCATTCTGCTAAGCTACCGTTAAAAAGGAAGTTGCATTTCGTTGGGTGAACTGATTACCATAGAGCTATTTGGTTATCCATTCACATTTCAAGCTGATTCAAATATTGCCAGGGCAAAGGAAATCGCTGAGTATTTGGCCAAAGAGGTCTCAAGCCTTGAAAAAGAGATCTCTTCAAAGAGTAGCCACGTCGATCAAAAAGCCATACTGATTCTAGCTGCGCTGAACATCACGGGCAAATATTTTGAATACAGACAAAAGCACGATGATCTGCTCCATCAAATGGCGCTCCGATCAAAAGACCTGCTCAATCAACTTGATGCAGGTCTTGAGCTGGAAACACGCCTGGGGGGGGTCCTCATTGGCAATACCCCCTGGTAGTGAGCGAGACGCATCCTTTTTAATGACTCAGAGTCAATAAATCCTCAGGTGGGAGTACCTCAAAGCGAGAAGCATCAAATATGTCGATATTTCCCCCTGCCGTGTACGTGATTGGGATAAGTCCTTTGACCCAACGCTCACATTAAGGGAGCCTTCACTGTCTTCGGTGAGCAAGTTCTGCTTGAACAGAAAAGCCTAATGAAGTTATAAGGCACCCACTTAGCTATCAGGCTCAAAGGCCTGCCAACACGGCACAATGGCAGGGGATTCCTTTTAAATCGCATCGCAGCCATTTGCGGTCTCGATTCTCCTCTTTTCCCAACCCCCTCCTCATCCACAGCTTCGAATAAACAACATCATTAATTACTTGATTCAGGGGATCTTGGCACCATTACTTTATACAAACGCAGCGATTGGCTTTATGATCATGTTTTTGATAAAGACAACAAACCGAAAGTTTGGCGTTATGATGTCAACCATCGATTATTTCATTCGGAGACATTATCTTAATGGCTATTGGTGGGCCACATTGTCAGGCTGGTTTGACCCTCCTGGACCCCATACGGTGCATGGGGACAGGTGGAGTTGGGTGCCGATAAAGATTTCATGGTGGACACCATATTCTATTCATCAGGGGGAGGGTCATGAACGAAACGACATTCCTGTATATACTCATCGCCTTTGGGATTGGATTCGGCCTGGCGTTCTTGGGAAAGGGCCGGATACTTGCCCAAAAAATCAAAGCGACCGAGGACGAGGCCGCAAAGATCGTCGAAGATGCCCAGAGAAGTGCCGAAACGTTGCTTAAAGAGGCTAATCTTGAAGCCAAAGATCGTCTCTTTAAAATGAAAAGCGAATTTGATGCCGAAACAAAAGAAACCAAATCCGAACTGAATAAGCGTGAAAGAAGGTTGAATCAAAAAGAGGAGGTCATTGATCGCAAAGCAGAGGAGCAGATCCAAAAAGAAAACGAGCTCAATCAGCATGAGAAAGCGGTTGGCCAGCGCGCTTTGGAAATTAAGCAAACCGAGGCTAAGTACAATGAATTAATAGAGGAACAAAAGAAACAGCTTGAAAAAATATCCACCCTCACAGCCGATCAAGCCAAGGAACTGCTTCTTAGGGCCATGGAGAATGAAGCCCGCTATGAAGGCGCCAAACTCATAAAGCGAATTGAAAATGAATCCAAGGAGGAGGCCGACAAGAAGGCCAAGCGAATCATCGCCACTGCAATTCAGCGCTATGCCGGTGATTTTATAGCCGAAAGAACCGTCTCAGTGGTCCAACTGCCCAACGAGGAGATGAAGGGGCGCATCATTGGCCGGGAGGGGCGCAACATACGAGCGCTGGAGGCCGCAACCGGCATCGATCTGATCATCGATGACACCCCGGAAGCCGTCATCCTTTCCGGGTTCAATCCCATTCGACGGGAGGTGGCCCGGCTCTCCTTGACCAAATTGATATCCGATGGACGAATCCATCCAGCCAGAATCGAGGATGTTGTCAAGAAGGTTTCCCGTGAAATCGATGTGGCGGTTAAGGAAGCCGGTGAACAGGCCGCCTTTGATCTGGGTGTGCACGGCATCAATTTAGAATTAGTGAAATATTTGGGACGATTGAAGTTTCGCACGAGCTATGCCCAGAATGTTCTCCAACACTCCATCGAAGTGGGGT
>Ga0316577_10000481_pt1 | contig 15730 bp, 11 predicted proteins | sample S5NA_FD_203073 | JGI IMG/M metagenome (GOLD analysis project Ga0316577, IMG submission 203073) | Rhizosphere microbial communities from salt marsh grasses in Alabama, United States - S5-7_050615r2r1 | ecosystem: Host-associated > Plants > Roots > Rhizosphere | place: USA: Alabama | collected... | reverse complement strand
CACTCGACCAACTGCGCGCCCGAATCCGCGGGACGGACCTGCCCGAAAAACCGGGCGGGCCGCTGCTTCCCTGTCGCGTCCTGGTGATTGGACGATCTCTGGCGGATCGACTCCGCAGCACAGCCTCGGCCTTCCAAGGCATCGAGCTGGCGGGTTGCTACGATTCCCGTGAGACCTTCATCCAAGACCACCGCCCGGACGTCGCTCCGGACCTGGTCGTATTCGAATGCCCGACCCTCCACGGCGACCAGGTTCGCGAGATCGCCGAGTTGGTCTCGCGCTCGGGCGCGTCCGGCGCGATCCTGGTCTACAGGTTCGCAAACCGGGGCACCATCGAACGGCTCGCGTCCCGCCGGGTGCTTGCGAAACGCGCCCCGGTCGATCCGGAAGAGCTCTGCCGATTGTGTTTGACCCAACGTGGCGGGGCTCCGGTCGCTTCCCCTGAACCGCCTGACGTCGACCTTCTCTTTCCGATCTCTCCCCGCCGCTTCACGGATGTCGATCTGCTGCGGATCGCGACCACATCGACGAGCGTGCGCTGCGAGTGTCCCCGCCACCTGGCGGATCTCGTCCTCGCGCTCAATGCCTTCGAGACCTATAGTGAGGAATGCGAGCTCCGCAACGCCGATGACGCCGCACTCCATGCGTACCTGCACGCGGCGACTGCGCAGGCGCGTTCGATGATGGAAGCCGCCCTGACGCGTGTCGCCGCTGCCGAGGGGATTGAGCTTGATGTCAGAGGCGAGAAATCTGAACCTGACGGTTCGATGGCGTTAAAATAGGCGTTTCGGTCGAGAGGGGACTTTGACCCGAATGCACTGACTTAACGGCATTCGCCGGACCTGGTCGGGTGCGACCGGAGCGTGGAGTCCGCTGTGCGGACCTTTGACCGGTTCGCGCGCTCCAGTTGCGGTCCGCACAGCGGACTACCGGCCTGAATCAGTGCCATTCGACTCTAACCCCGCGCCGACATCAACTGGACTCCCTGCGGATTCGACCCATGATTTCCCTGCTCGACTATGGCGCAGGCAATGTGCGCAGTCTGCGCAATGCGATCCACGCACTGGGCTTCTCGCTGACCGAGATCGCACGCCCCGATGATATCCTGAAGGCGGAGCGACTGATCTTTCCCGGTGTCGGCGCCTTCGGTGCCGCAATGGAGCGCCTCCATCGGCTCGGCTATGTGGCGCCTCTGCGTGAATACCTCGCTGCGGGCCGGCCGTATCTCGGGATCTGCATCGGTCTGCAAACCCTGTTCGAAGGCAGCGAGGAATCCCCCGAGGTATCAGGGCTGGGAATCATTCAGGGGAAGATCCGTCGCTTTGACTCGGGTTCGCTCGCAGTGCCGCATATGGGCTGGAACGACGTCCGGCTCGAGCGCGGCTCGGCGTTGTTCGGTGACTATGCGGGAGAGAAGCTTTACTTCGTCCATTCGTACTATGCAGCGCCGACCGCTGAAAACGAGGCTTGGCACCTCGCCAAAACGGATTATGGACGCCCCTTCTTGAGCGCTGTTCAGCATGGTCAGGTCGCCGCGGTCCAGTTCCACCCGGAAAAGAGCGGCGCGGCCGGTCTGCGTCTCTTGCGCCGGTTCCTCGCTGGCGCTCAGGCGCCTGCGGCCATCGGCGCCGGAGGCGATCAAACAAAGACCCGCCTGGCCAAGCGCATCATCGCGTGTCTGGACGTGCGGACCAATGACGCCGGCGACCTGGTGGTCACCAAGGGCGATCAATACGACGTGCGCGAGGCTGGGAAGGTACGCAACCTTGGCAAGCCGGTGGAGCTTGCCCAGCGTTACTACGAGGAGGGTGCCGATGAGATCACCTTTCTCAACATCACCGCCTTCCGAGATTTTCCGCTCGCGGATCAGCCGATGTTGGAGGTCCTGCAACGGACCTCCGAACGTGTCTTCGTGCCGCTGACGATCGGCGGTGGCATCCGCGCCTTTCGAGACGCCAGCGGCTGCTCCTATTCGGCCCTCGATGTGGCGAATGCCTATTTTCGCTCAGGGGCGGACAAGATCTCGATCGGCTCGGACGCGGTCGCGGCGGTCGAAGGCTATTTGAGGCGCGGCACCAAAGACGGCAGCACGGCGATCGAGCAGATCGCGCATCTGTATGGCAACCAGGCGGTCGTCATCTCCATCGATCCTCGCCGCGTCTACGTTCACTCCCCTGGAGAAACACGGCACCAGACCATCGAGACGACGACGCCGGGGCCACAGGGCGAGCGCTATTGTTGGTTTCAATGCACTGTGAAGGGTGGCCGGGAGGGTCGCGACGTCGGTGCCGTTGAGCTGGCGCAGGCCTGCGAGCAACTGGGAGCGGGCGAGATCCTGCTGAACTCGATCGATCGGGACGGCACGGGATCGGGTTTCGACCTCGAGCTGGTCGCGGCCGTCCGGTCGTCCGTCGGCATCCCCGTGATTGCCTCCAGCGGCGCGGGGTGTGTCGAGCATTTCGCGGAGGTGTTCGCCGCCACCGGCGTGGAGGCGGCATTGGCTGCGGGGATCTTTCACCGTCGCGAGGTCCCGATCCAGGCCGTCAAGGCCTATCTCATCGGGCAGGGAATCGAGATCCGGACCTGATGGCCCGGAGCCGACACCGCGTGATGTCATGGGCGCGCCTGCTCGTCCTGCTGGGTCTGGGGGCACTCCTGCTCCCGGGTTGCACCCCCTCGGGCTCGATAACGGTCTCCGGCCCAAGCGCCCCTCCGGTGGGCCTCAGTCAGGCCGATTGGCTGACCAGGATCGCGGCCTGCCATCTGCTGCGCGTTGGCCAGAATCTCGATGTCGCGGTAACCGACTCGGCGGTGATTGCGGCCGCGGACAAGTATGGCTTCAAGGTCGATGACATCATCGAACGATCCAATCAGCTGGTGCGTGAGTACGCGTCCCGCGGATCGGCGCTCTTGACGTTCGCCACCGAATCCTGCCAGCAGGTCTCCGCCGAGACCGGCATGGCCTCGACCTTGGTTCGGTTCGAGCCGGATGGGACCCTGCGCACGACCTGGCTGCGGGTCGATGGAGCCGAGATCAGCGACGGGTTTGCGGACCGGACCATCTCGGAGCTGCGTCGCAGTCGGGCAGTCGGTCTGGTCATCAATAGTCCTGGGGGATCGGTCTTCGAGGCGCGCAAGCTCGGTCGGTACCTCAGGACGATGGGTCTGCGCGCCGCGGTCGACGAGGCCTGTACCTCGGCATGCATCGATGTCCTCGCCGGAGGTGCCGAGCGCTACGTCACGCCCGGGGCCAAGCTGGGCATTCATCAGAGTCGCGTCCCGAGGCGCTTCAGCAGCCACGAAGGAGGCCAGCGCTACGTCGCCGACTCGTTCCTGTATCTGCGCGAGATGGGCATCGATCCGGATGTCGCCATCGCAGCGGCGTCGGTGCCGAACAACAAGATTCTGCTGATCTCCCTGTCTGACGCCCTGCAAACCGGGTTGGTGACGGACGTGATCGAGCGTATCCAGTGACGACGAACCGGTGCTCGGCCGGCCGAGACCCGCCGTCCGGGTTGTTCGCAGGTTGGATGCGTTAGATCAAAAAAAGCTCTGGATCAAAGTCCTTTTGCTGAGTTCCAATAGTGACGATTTACGGAATTATGAAAATTTACAAATCATAATTCCGTAAAATTCGTGCCGTTTCTTGGGCGGAAGAGGCGTCATGCGAGGATTCTCGCACCTGGTCCGAAAGGACGGCAGAAGTCCGATGCCGTGACTGCCGCGACCGGGTGGTCTGGTGTCCGCTTTGTGCCCGATGAGCAGTCTATGGCAACGATCTTTACAGCCGTCGGTTTCATGGCCGCGCTCGGCCTGCTGCTTGCGCTGATCCTCGTCCTGGCGAACCGGCGTCTGTACGTCTATGAGGATCCGCGCATCGACCAGGTCGAGGAGCTGCTGCCGCGCGCGAACTGCGGTGCCTGCGGTACGGCGGGATGCCGGCCATTTGCCGAGATGCTGGTCAAAGGCGAGATCGCGCCTGGTCGATGTACGGTAAACTCAAAGGCGATGAATCAGGTCATCGCCGATTTCCTGGGCGTCGAGCTAGGCGCCGGCGAGAAACGGGTGGCGCGGCTGGCCTGCGCGGGCGGCAGTCACGTCGCCTATCTCCGCGCGGTATACGGCGGGATGGAGTCGTGTCGCGCCGCCGCGCTGGTGTCCGGCGGAGGGAAGGGCTGCTCATGGGGTTGTCTCGGGATGGGGGATTGCGCGGAGGTGTGCGAGTTCGATGCGATCCGGCTCGATCGCCATGGCCTGCCGGTCGTCGACGAAGACAAGTGCACCGCCTGCGGCGATTGTGTCACCGTTTGTCCCAAGGGTCTCTTCAGCCTGCACCCGGTCAGCCATCGATTGTGGGTGGCCTGCAAGAACCTCGATCCCGGCGACGAGGCCGAGCACCAATGTGAGGTCGTGTGCACGGCCTGCGGGCGCTGCGCTCAGGACTCGCCGGAAGGTCTGATCCGGATTCAAAACAACCTCGCGACGGTCGACTACGCGAAGAACGACCTGGCATCGAAGGTGGCGATCGAACGTTGTCCGACTGGCTCCATCGTCTGGATCGAGTCAGACGGCAGAATCGTGAAAGGCAGAGACGCTCGAAAGGTCGTGCGCAAGGGGGCCTTGCCGCTGACGTAAAGCGGCTTGCCCGGCACCCGCAACGCGACCAATCCAAGCACAGTCCCCGCCGCGCCCTCTTGACGACGATTCGAGGCGCGGCGGCAACCATAGAGAAGGCGGCATGTTCGGAAAAAAAGACGAGAAGCAGGTCAAGTATCCAGGGACTCGGATGGCCATGGACGGGAATACCGCGGTGATCATGTGCGAGCGTGAGGCCTCCGACGCGGCGGGTGCCTATCCCATTACGCCATCGACCCAGATGGGCGAGTACTGGGCAGAGGAGGCGGCCAAGGGCCATCTGAACATCTCCGGCAATCCGCTGATCTTCGTGGAGCCGGAATCCGAGCACGCGGCGGCGGCGGTCACGGCCGGGATGTCCATGACCGGTCTGCGCGCGACCAACTTCTCCTCGGCGCAAGGCATCGCCTTCATGCACGAGTCGCTCTATGCCGCGGTCGGCAAGCGCCTCCCGTACGTCCTTAACATTGGGGCCCGAGCAATCACCAAGTCGAGCCTCAATGTCCACTGCGGGCATGACGACTACCACTGTATCGACGACACGGGCTTCACCCAGGTCTTCGGCAAGAGCGCTCAGGAGGCGGCGGATCTCAACCTGATCGCCCGCAAGATCGCCGAGCTGAGCCTGACGCCAGCGGCGGTCGGCCAGGACGGCTTCCTGACCACCCATCTGATCGAGCCGCTCCTGGTTCCGGAGCCGGAGCTCATCGCCGAGCTCTGCGGTCGGCCCGATGACATCATCGAGTGCCCCACGCCGGCGCAGAAACTGGTATACGGTGAGACGCGACGGCGTGTCCCTCTGGTGTGGGACGTCGACCGTCCTGTGACCTCCGGCTCGGTCCAGAACCAGGACGCGTACATGCAGGCGGTTGCCGCGCAGCGCCCGTATTTTTTCGACCATATCGAGCCGATCGCCGATCAGGTCATGGATGAGTTTCATGCCCTGACCGGTCGTCGCTACCGGCGTGCGAGCGGCTACCGCCTCGAGGATGCCGAGTATCTGATTCTGGGGCAGGGCAGCATGATCACCCAGGCCGAGGCGGTCGCCGATTACCTGCGCGAGACCCGCAAGCTGAAGGTGGGCATCGTCAATCTCACCATGTATCGACCCTTCCCGGGCGACCTCATCGGCCGGCTGCTCAAGGGCAAGAAGGGGGTTGCCGTCCTCGAGCGCACGGACCAGCCGCTGGCCGAGGACCTGCCGATCATGCGGGAGGTCCGGGCGGCTTTGAGCAAATGTCTCGAAAACGGCGTCGTTGAGAAAGGCGAGCCCGTTCCGTACCCCGATTATGCCGCTTATCGCCAGACCGATATGCCGCGCCTGTACTCAGGGTGCTATGGACTGGGCTCGCGCGACCTGCAGCCGGAGGGGCTGATTGCCGCGATCGAGAACATGCTGCCGGGCGGTGCCCGCCGGACCTTCTATTACCTCTCCGTGGACTTCGTCCGGGAGCCTTTCGACCCCAAGGACGAGATTCGAATCCAACGCCTCAAGGACGCCTATCCCCACATCTCGGAGCTTGCCCTGCGCGGAAGCGAGAACCCCAACCTCCTGCCCAAGGGCGCCGTCACCGTGCGCATGCACTCGGTCGGCGGCTGGGGCGCTGTGACTACGGGCAAGAATCTGGCGATGACCCTCTATGACCTTCTGGGGTTCGACATCCGCGCCAACCCGAAGTACGGCTCGGAAAAGAAAGGGCAGCCAACCACCTATTTCCTCTCGGCGGCGCCGGAGCCGATCCGGTTGAACTGCGAGTACACCTATGTGGACGTGGTCCTGAGTCCGGACCCGAACGTTTTCACCCACTCCAACCCCCTCGCCGGCCTCGACCGCGGAGGACGATTCGTCATTCAGTCCAGTCTCGACAACCCCGAGCAGGTCTGGTCCAGCTTTCCGCCGGCCGCACGCAGGTTCATCGTCGAGCATGAGATCCGGGTCTTCTACATCGACGGGTTCAAGATCGCGCGCGAGGAGGCCTCCGACCCGGAGCTGCAGTTCCGCATGCAGGGCAACGCCTTCCAAGGGGCCTTCTTCGCCGCAGCGCCGCTGATGGAGCGTGCCGGACTCGATGAGGCCGGACTCTTCGCTGCAATGGAAGACCAGATCCGACATAAATTCGGCGCCAAGGGCGAGCGGGTCGTTCAAGACAACCTGCGGATCGTTCGCCGCGGCTTCGATGAGGTGGTCGAGATCACCGAGAAACCGATGCTGAGCGGTCAGCTCCTCCCCCGTAAGGAGATCGGCCTGCCGGTCATGCTGAAGCAATTGCCGGAAGGCGACGGGGGCGTGACCGATGTGCATCGCTTCTGGGAGCAGACCGGCGTCTTCTACACCACCGGGCGCGGCAGCGACAACCTGGCCGATCCCCACATGGCCCTGTCTCTCATGCCCGCCTCGAGTGGCGTCTATCGCGACATGACCCAGATCCGCTTCAGCTATCCGAAGTACATCCCGGAGAACTGCACCGCTTGCGGGAATTGCTTCTCGGCATGCCCGGACAGCGCGATTCCCGGTCTGGTGAACCGGATCTCCGACGTCTTCGCGACCGCGATCGCGCGGGTCGAGCGCGGCATGCCGACCCAGCACCTGCGCCGCGAGACCCGCAACGTGGAGAAGCGGCTTCGCGGGCTGATCGACGCGGCCGGTGAGGTCGCCGACCTGCACGAGCTGATGGATCGAGCGGTCCTCGAGACCCTCGCGGCCTACCAGGGCGAGCCCGAGCAAAAGGCCCTGGTGGAGCAGGAATTCGGCCTCCTGATGCAGGCGCTCGGGGACTATCAGCTGGCCGTCACCAAGCCCTATTGGAGCAACCGCGAAAAGAAGCAGAAAGGCAGCGGCGGACTCTTCAGCATCACGGTAAACCCCTATACCTGCAAGGGCTGCATGGAGTGCATCCAGGTCTGCAACGACGGCGCCCTGGTCTCGGCACCCCAGACCGCCGAGACGATCGAGCAGATGCGCTCCAAGTGGGACATCTGGCTGGATCTGCCGACGACGGATCCCGGGTTTATCCGCATCGACGACCTCGACGAGAAGGTCGGGGCCCTGGAGACCCTGTTGCTGGACAAGGCCAACTACCAGGCCATGGTCTCGGGCGACGGCTCCTGCATGGGGTGCGGCGAAAAAACGGTGATACATCTCTTCACCGCGACCGTCACCGCCCTGATGCAGCCTCGGGTCAAGCGTCATCTCGCCGAGATCGACGACCTGATCGACCGCCTGGAAACCCACGTGCGGCTCAAGCTCGCGGCCAATATCAACCTGAGCGACACGGCGGCGATCGCCCGGGCGGTCGAGGCACACAGGGACGCAGACCTCCGGCTCGCCGAGCTGTCTGCCGAATTGGACGCGGATCAAAACGCCCAGCCGGTTGACCCCGACTGGCTCAGATGGGTCACGGGGCTGCTCGACAGACTGCGGCATCTCAAGGCCCAGTACACCGCCGCGCAGCCGCGGTCCAGCATGGGGATCGTGAACGCCACCGGCTGCTCGTCGGTGTGGGGTGCGACCTTCCCCTATAATCCCTATCCCTTCCCCTGGTCGAACCATCTCTTCCAGGATTCCCCCTCGATCGCGCTGGGTCTGTTCGAAGGGCACATGCGCAAGATGGCCGAGGGCTTCAAGGCTGTCCGGATGGCGCGGCTGGAATTGGACGGCGGGTACAAGCCGGCTGAGCATCAGGAGCGCTTCACCTACTTCGGCTGGAAGGACTTCTCCGATGAGGAGTGGCTCCTCTGCCCGCCGGTCGTTGCGGTGGGCGGCGACGGGGCCATGTACGACATCGGCTTCCAGAATCTCTCCCGCGCGCTCATGTCCGGCCACCCGGTCAAGATCCTGGTCCTCGACACCCAGGTCTATTCCAACACCGGCGGCCAGGCGTGCACCTCTGGTTTCATCGGCCAGGTCGCCGACATGGCGCCGTACGGCAAGTCCGCCAAGGGCAAGACCGAGATCCGCAAGGAGATGGGCCTGATCGGTATGGCGCATCGCACCAGCTTCGTGCTCAATGGGGCGGTCGGTAACCTGACGCATCTCCTCGAAGGGTATATCGACGGACTCAACGCGCGTCGTCCGGCCCTGTTCAACGTCTACTGCGGCTGTCAGCCCGAGCACGGCATCGGCGACGACATGTCCACGCATCACAGTCGCATGGCGTTCGAGTCCCGCGCCTATCCGTTGTTTCGCTTCGACCCGGATGCCGGCACCAGCTTCGAGGAGTGCTGCTCGATCGAGGGCAATCCCGATATTGACCGCGACTGGATCAGCTGGACCCTCCATTATTCCGACGAGAAGGGCGAGCCAGCCGAGATGGAGGTCCCCTTCACGTTCGCCGACTTCGCCATGACGGAGGGTCGTTTCCGCAAACATTTCCGCAAGGCTCCTCCCGAGACCTGGAACGACTCAATGGTCCCCATTGCGGGGTTTCTGGACATGGACCAGGACGACCGCGAGGGGCGCTTCCCCTATGTCTGGGGCGTGGATGCGAAGAACCGGCTGATGCGGGTCCTGGTGTCCCCGGAGTTGGTCGCCTCCTGCGAGGAGCGTCGCGCCTTCTGGACGCAGCTTCGCGGGATCTGCGGCCAGTTGAACCGTGTCGATGTCGAGGAGGTGCGCAATCAGGCCAAGGCCGAGATGGCCCAGAAGCTGACCAACAGCCTGCTCACGATCGCCGGCGGGGACATCAGCGCACTTGCCGCCTTCACGGGTGCCGGGGCTGCCGCGGGCCGCGGCGGCAATGGCGGAGGCAACGGGGCTGCGGCCGATTGGGAGCCGGTCTGGGTCGAGACACCGGAATGCACCGCCTGCGATGAATGCACCACCATCAATCCGAAGATCTTTCGGTACAACGCGGACAAGAAGATTGAGGTCGTCGATCCGAAAGGCGGGCCCTACAAGGACATCGTGAAGGCCGCCGAGAAATGCACCGCCGGGTGCATCCACCCCGGGACCCCCTGGAATCCGGCCGAGCCCGGACTGGACAAGCTGCTCAAGCGGGCTGCGAAATACCAGTAGGCGCCTGGTCACTCGAGCAAGCCGCATCGCGCCGCACCAGATCGCTCCAGTGCGGCGCGGCGCGGTCTCTTGGTCCTTATCCAACGCAGCAGCCACGCATGGGTCTTCTCAGCATCTTCAAACGCCGCCGAACCTTCGACCACGGTATCTACCCGGTCGAGCACAAGGAGTTGACGGCGGACAGACCGATTCGGCGGCTGCCCTTCGCGCCCGAGCTGGTGATTCCCCTGGCACAGCACAAGGGCGCCCCCGCGATCCCTCTGGTTTCGGTCGGCCAGGAGGTGGTGCGGGGTGAGCCGATCGCCCGCGCGGACGGTTTCGTGTCGGTCCCGATGCACGCCCCGGCGACCGGGGTGATCCGCGCCATCGCCCTGTCGCCGACCGCCGATGGGCCGAAAACCCAGGCGATCTTTCTCAAGGTCTACGAGGCCGCGAGCCAGGAGGTCCTCTACGACCTGGAGCGCGATCTGGACGCCATGGGCCCCGATGAGATCGTGGCCGCGGTGCAGGATGCCGGTCTGGTAGGATTGGGCGGCGCCGCCTTTCCGAGTCACGTCAAGATGCGGCCGCCCTCCGGCCGGGTGATCGAGACGGTCATCGTCAACGGCTGCGAGTGCGAGCCCTATCTGACATGCGACCATCGCATCATGCTGGAGCAGACCGACGCCCTGATCCGCGGAATCAGGCTTGCGCTGAAGGCGACCGGCGCCAAGCAGGCCATCATCGGGGTGGAGGACAACAAGCTCGACGCGGTCGCTCATCTGCGCGCGCGCCTGTCGAAGGACCTGCCGATCTCCGCCGAGGCGGTCGAAACCAAGTATCCGCAGGGCGCAGAGAAGATGCTGATCAAGAGTCTTCTCGGCAAAGAGGTGCCCGTGGGGGGGCTGCCCGCAGACGTCGGCGTGGCTGTCTACAACGTCGGGACCCTTGCCCAGATGGGCGATCTGCTCCCGCAGGGCAGGGGGCTGATCGAGCGCGTGGTCACCGTCAGCGGTCCGGCCGTCGACCATCCGGGCAACTTCCTGGTTCCGATCGGGACCCCACTGCGTTTTCTGCTCGAGCAGGTGGGGCTGGGGGACCGGGCCGGCGAGGTGATCCTGGGCGGACCCATGATGGGGATGGCGGTGGCCTCGCTGGATGTCCCGGTGACCAAGGCCGTCTCGGGCGTCGTCGCCCTCGAGCGTGAAGACCCGGACCTGGCCAGGCGCAAGGTCTATCCCTGTATCAAGTGCGCCGAATGCCTCAAGGCCTGCCCGGTGTCACTGAACCCCTCGATGCTCGGCGAGCTGGCGCTCGCGCGGCAATACGAGCGGATGGCCGACGCCTTTCATCTGGACCAGTGCTTCGAGTGTGGCTGCTGTGCCTATGTATGCCCGTCCAACATCCCGTTGACGCAGTATTTCCGGATTGCCAAGTCCATCAACCGGGATCAGAAGAGGCTGAAAGGCAATGGCTAGACGGATCGAGATCAGGACCTCACCGCACCTGAAGCGCGCGCTCAGCGTTGACCAGATCATGCGCAACGTCGTGTTCGCGCTGCTTCCGGTCTGCACCTTCGCGATCTATCAGTTCGGACTCAGCGCGCTGCTGCTGCTCCTCACCACCACGGGGGTTGCGATCGCGACCGAGTGGTTCTTCGCGCGGATGAGCCAGGGCGGCAACACGGTCGCGGACTGGTCGGTGGTGATCACCGGCCTGCTGCTTGGCCTGACCCTCCCGCCCGGCTTTCCACTGTGGATGGCGGCGGTTGCTGCATTCGTCGGCGTGGCCTTGGGCAAGGCCCTGTTCGGCGGCCTGGGTTACAACGTCATGAATCCGGCCCTGGTCGGGCGCGCCTTCGTTCAGGCCGCCTTTCCCGTGGCGATCACGACCTGGACGCCGGCATTTGCACCGAATCGGTTCTCCGAGCTCATTCCATCGACCCTGACCCTTCCCTTCATGCAGCCCGTGCCCGTCGGGGACTGGATCGCCGGCCTCGAGCTGGACGCCTGGACCGGGGCAACACCCCTGGCGCTGCAGAAATTTCAGCATGTCGAGGTGCCCGTGACCGAGGTCTTCACCGGCATGATCGCGGGATCGGCCGGTGAGACCTCCGCGATCCTGATCCTGGTCTGCGGACTCTGGCTCGCCGCCAAACGGATGCTGGACTGGCGTATCCCGGTCGCCGTCATGGCGGGGGCGGCGCTGACCGCGCTGCCCTTCTGGCTGCTCGACGGCAGCCTCTATCCGAGCCCCTGGTTCGTCCTCTTCTCGGGAGGCTTGATGCTGGGCGCCTGGTTCATGGCGAGCGACATGGTCGCCTCGCCGGTCACGGCCAGCGGGGCGATCCTCTACGGACTCTTGATCGGCGTGTTGACCGTGGTGATCCGCCTCTTCGGTGGTCTGGTGGAGGGCGTCATGTATGCGATCCTGCTGGCAAACGCGGCGGGTCCCTTGATCTCCGGCTGGACCCAGCCACGGGTGTACGGCGCGATCAAACGGGCGCGGGGGCCGAAGTAGTCCGATGAGTGTTCAGGTCGACACCCCCGCACGCAGCGAGCGCACACCGGCGTGGCCGATGTTGCGCACCTTGGCCGGCATCGCGACCTTGTCGGGTCTCTTGGTTGTCCTGGTCTATCAGGTCACGAAGCCGATCATCGCCGAGAATGAGCGGATCCTGACCGAGCAGGCGGTCTTCGAGGTCCTGCCGGAGGCCACCAGCAAGGCCGATTTCATCCTGACCGAGCAGGGCCTGGTCAGGGCGGGGGAGGGTGCGAGCGGCGTCACCGTGTACGCCGGATACAAGGCGGACGGCCGCCTGCGGGGCGTGGCATTTCCAGGCGCGGCCCGCGGTTATCAGGATCTCATCCAGTTCCTGTTCGGATACGACCCGGCGTGCGAGTGCATCGTCGGAAGCAAGGTGCTGCGGTCGACCGAGACGCCCGGGCTGGGCGACAAGATCGACAGCGATCCGGCCTTTCTTCGGAACTTCGAGGCCCTGGACGCGAGATTGAATGCGCAAGGCACCGGCCTGGCGAAGCCCATCGAGCTCGTCAAACACGGGACCAAGAGCGAGCCCTGGGAGATCGATGGGATCTCGGGCGCGACCATCTCGGGGAAGGCCGTGGCGCGGGCCCTGAACGATGCCGCACAGCGCGTCCTGCCCGCCATCCGACAGGATCTGGCGATCCTGTCCGACGGGGCGCCCTGAACGCCAACGACATCCGTGCGACGAGGCATGAACCATGGCTGACTTGCCGAATACGACGGAAGACCTGACACCGGATACCTTTGTCCGGGGGCTGTGGCGCGAGAATCCTGTCTTCGTGATGCTGCTCGGCATGTGTCCGGTGCTGGCCGTGACCAATTCGACCGTGAACGCGATCGCCATGGGATTGGCGACCACATTCGTGCTGGTCTGCTCGAGCCTATTGGTCTCTCTCCTGCGTCACTGGATCCCCAAGCAGGTCCGGATTGCAAGCTATATCGTCATCATCGCAACCTTCGTCACGATCGTCGACTATGGGATCCAGGCGATCAGCCTGGAGCTTTACGCCGCGCTCGGTGCATTCATCCAGCTGATCGTGGTCAACTGCGTCATCCTCGGTCGCGCCGAGGCCTACGCATCCAAGCAGCGTCTGCATACCACACTCGTCAACAGCCTGGGGATGGGGTTCGGGTTTACGTTGGCCTTGCTGGCGCTTGGCACGGTCCGGGAGATCCTCGGCAGCGGCAGCATCCTCGGGATGCCGCTCTTCGGGGAGAGCTTCCAGCCCTGGGTGGTGATGATCCTGCCGCCGGGCGGCTTTTTCGTCCTCGGGACCTGGCTCCTGCTCTTCAATTGGCTGCGTCTGCGAAGGGAACGCAGGGTTCTGGAACAAGCCGGGGTCGCCGCCAATGCAGGATGAATCGCTTTATCTCATCTTCCTAAACGCTGCAGTCGTCAACAATTTCGTGTTGGCGCTGTTCCTCGGGATCTGTCCCTTCCTCGGCGTCTCGGCCAAGAAGGAGACCGCCTGGAACATGGGCCTCGCCGTCATTTTCGTGATGCTCGTCAGCTCCACGAGTGCCTATGGAATCAACTGGCTGCTGACCGAATTGGATCTTCTCTTCCTCCGTCTGATCTGCTTCATCGCGGTGATCGCGTCCGCGGTTCAGCTGGTCGAGATGTTCGTGAAACGTTACAGTCCGGCGCTCTTTCGCTCGCTCGGGATCTTCCTGCCCTTGATCACGACCAACTGCGCGATCCTCGGTCTAGCCCTCTTCCAGACCGCCAAGGAGTATGACTTCATCCAGAGCCTGGTCTACGCGCTCGGGGCGGGCGGGGGGTTCATGTTGGCCCTGATGTTGATGGCGGGTCTGCGGGAAAAGCTGGCGTTGGCTCGAGTGCCCAGTGTCAGCCAGGGCGCGGCCATGACCCTGATGTTGGCGGGGCTCTTGTCGCTCGCCTTCATGGGGTTCGCTGGTCTCGGAGGCTCACATGGTTAGCGTAGTGTCGGCCTCGCTGGTGATCTTCCTGGTGCTCGCCGGCTGGATCTGGGTTCAGCAGCTCTATGCCCGCTTCGCCGCTCGTTATCCCGAGCTGGGTCCGTTCCGCAAGGAGGAGGCCGGATGCGCCTGTGGCAGCGGTCACTGCGAGCGGCCCGGTGTCGGCGCGAGACCGGTACCGGCCCCGCGCCTTCAGACTCAGCCCCCGAAGACAGATTGCCATCATCCCCGTCGTCTCGGCCTTCCCACGGCCGCCGGATCAAAGGAGCACGCGCCTAATGATTGACCTTCCCGCCGAGATCGGTCCGACCACCGAGGCCTTCATCAAGGAGTCTCGGCGCATCACCCCCGAGAACGCCGACGAGGTCCGTCATCTGATCGTGCAGGTGAGGGATCCGGCGTTCCAGTTCGTGGAGGGGCAGAGCATCGGCGTGATCGTTCCCGGGCCGCATCCGTTCGGCAACCCGTATCATCTGCGCCGTTATTCAATCGCCAATGCCCGCTCCATCCCGCTCGGCACCGGGGTCGATCTCGACCTCCTGGTCCGCCGCTGCTTCTATGTCGACGAGGTGAGCGGGGAACGTTACCCTGGCATCGCCTCGAACTATCTGTGCGACGCGCACGTGGGCGACTGCCTGATCGTCAGCGGTCCCTATCTGAGTCCCTTCAAGATGCCGCTGGACAACCGCGCCAATCTCTTGATGATCGGCACGGGCACCGGCATCGCCCCCTTTCGCGCCTTCGCCCAGTTGATCTACGAGCGGCGCGGTGATTGGAAGGGCCAGGTGCGCCTTTTCTATGGCGGGCGCAGCGGACTGGACCTCATGTACACCAACGATGAGAGCACGGACCTGGCGAACTATTATGACGAGAAGACCTTCAAGGCCTTCAGGGCCTTGGGAACGCGCCCGCTGATGTCCTCTTCGCAGGCGTTGGAGCGTGGCCTCGCCGACAATGCGGCGGAGGCGCTTCACCTGATCAAGGAGGAGAACACTTATGTGTTCCTCTCCGGGCTCGGCAAGATTGCCCACGTCTTCGACAGGGTGATGGCCGAGCAGGTCGGCTCTTCGGAAGGCTGGAAGGAGATCAAGCAGCAACTGACCGATGAGGGGCGCTGGTCCGAGCTCATCTACGGTTGACCGGCATCGGGGGCCGAGTCGAATCCGGGTTGGCCTGAGCTCGCAATGATCGAGGGGGCGGGAGACGGCTTAACGCTGACCGGAGGCCCTGGAGGAGGGTTGCGCCCGCGCGACCGATCCCAAGTCCAGCGTCACCCGAACCTCCTTCTGCGGCGGACCTTCCGGCCGGGTTCCGATCCAAAGTGCGACGAGACCCAGGATGGCCGCGACGGTCAGGCCCAGGACGGGTCCGGGACCCGCCAGCGAAAACCAGATCGACCAGCTGATGGCCATGCTGCCGATCGCGGCGGTTTTGCCTGTCCGGCACATCTCCCCCCGTTCCAAGAACGCGCGGATCGATGCGCCGAACCGCGGGTGCTCGACCAGGAACCGGACCCGCCTCGGCGCGCTGCGCAGCCACAGCCAGGTCGCACAGATCCAGAACACGGTTGTGGGCATCAGGGGGAGCACCATGCCGAGAAACCCTAGACCGAAA
>Ga0316577_10000480_pt1 | contig 15760 bp, 13 predicted proteins | sample S5NA_FD_203073 | JGI IMG/M metagenome (GOLD analysis project Ga0316577, IMG submission 203073) | Rhizosphere microbial communities from salt marsh grasses in Alabama, United States - S5-7_050615r2r1 | ecosystem: Host-associated > Plants > Roots > Rhizosphere | place: USA: Alabama | collected... | reverse complement strand
CGACATCAAGGTCAACACCGTCGCCCCCCTCGCCGCCACCCGCCTGACTCGCGACGTCCTGCCCCCCGATTTCCTGGACCGGCTCAAACCCGAGTTCGTCGCCCCCCTCGTCCTCTACCTCGCCTCCAGGCAGTGCAGCGACTCGGGCCTGATCGTCAATGCGGGCATGGGCCACTATAGCCGAACGGCTATCATGAGCAGCGCGGGCATCGAGCTCGGAGAGGAAGAGCGCATCCCTGAGCTGGGCGAAATCCACAGGAACTGGAGCAGAATCGATGACCTGAAGGGAGCCCAGGAGTATCCTGACGCCAACGCCGCCCTGATGGGCATGCTTGCTGGGCCAAAAGAGGCACCGGCCGAGGCAGCGGGGCCAGCCCTAGCCGCTGCAGAGCCAGGTGCCAGCACCGGACCGGCCAGGGTGCAAGAGGTCTTTGATCGCCTCCCCGCGGCATTCCAGGCGGGGGCCGCGACCGGGGTGGACATCGTCTTCCAGTTCCGTATCTCCGGTCCCGGCGGCGGCGACTGGTACACGGTCATCAAGGAGGGGGCCTGCACGGTGGGGCAGGGCAGCCATAGCAGCCCGACCACCACCCTCAAAATGTCGGACGAGGACTTCTTGAGGTACGTGAGCGGGCAACTGCCCGCCATGCAGGCCTACACCAGCGGCCGGCTCAAGATCGAGGGCGATCTGATGAAATCGCAGCTTGTGGAAAAGCTGTTCAGATTCTAAAAGGAGAAGCAGCATGGCCACAGGAATTCGAGACAAGGTCGCCATCCTCGGCATGGGCTGCACCCAGTTCGGAGAACGGTGGGAAGTGGGCGCTGAGGAACTGATGGTCGAAGCCTTCCAGGAAGCGCTCGAGGATGCCGGCATCGGCCGGGAGCAGATCCAGGCCGCCTGGCTGGGCACCTGCATGGAGGAGGTCAGTGTGGGCAAGAGCGCCCTGCCCTTGTCCCTAACCCTGCGCCTGCCCAGGATTCCCGTCACCCGTGTCGAGAACTACTGCGCCACCGGCACCGAGGCCTTCCGCGGTGCCTGCTACGCGGTGGCGTCAGGGGCCTACGACATCGCGCTTGCGTTGGGCGTAGAAAAGCTGAAGGACATCGGTTACGGCGGACTGCCCAACTGGGGAGCTAGCGCCGGCACCCTGACCTGGCAGGTGATGCCCAACATCACCGCACCGGGAGCCTTTGCCCAGCTCGCCAGCGCTTACGGGGCCAAGTATGGCATCGCCGAAAACGACCTGAAGCGAGCCATGGCCCACGTCTCGGCCAAGAGCCACGCAAATGCCACGCTCAACCCCAAGGCCCATCTGCGTAAGGCGGTCTCGGTCGAGCAGGTCATGGCCGCACCCATCATCGCCCATCCCCTGGGCCTGTTCGACTGTTGTGGGGTCAGTGACGGAGCCGCCTGCGCCATCGTAACCACACCCGACATCGCCAGAGGGCTGGGCAAGCACGAGTTGGTCACCGTCAAGGCCCTCCAATTGGCTCTGAGCAGCGGCGAGGAGATGGGCTATAACGCCTGGGATGGCGACCACTTCTTGACGACATCCAAGTGTAGCCGCATAGCCTACCAGGAGGCAGGGATCACCAATCCCCGCCAGGAGATCAGTATGATGGAGGTCCACGACTGCTTCTCCATCACTGAATTGGTGACCATGGAAGACCTGCACATCTCGGAACGAGGTGGGGCCGTCAAAGACGTGATGGGCGGCTTCTTCAACCTGGACGGTAGCATCCCCTGCCAGCCTGACGGCGGCCTCAAATGTTTTGGCCACCCCATCGGCGCTTCGGGACTCCGCATGCTCTACGAGATGTACCTTCAGTTTCTCGGCCGGGCTGGCGAGCGCCAGATCCCGAATCCGCGCTACGGTCTGACTCACAACCTGGGCGGCATGCCGCACATGAACATCAGTAGCATCACAATTGTTGGCCGGTACAAAGACTGAGAGCACGAAAGGAGAGAAAAAAATGGCAGCGTATGATTTCCAGCTCTTGCTCAAGCGCCTGCTTGAGTACGGCGTGGCGTGGGCTCCTGACCAGCAGATTGTCTACCGCGACCAGGTACGCCACACTTACAGCACCATGTACCAGCGTGTCCTGCGCCTGGCAGGTGCTCTGCAAGCCATCGGCGTACAAGAGGGAACCAAGGTGGGCGTCATCGAATGGGACAGCCATCGCTACCTGGAGATGTACTTTGGCATCCCTGGCATCGGTGCCATCCTGCATACCATCAATCCCCGGCTGGCTCCTGAGGATCTGGTGTACACCCTCATGCACGCCGAAGATGAGATCTTGATCTACCACGAGGACTTTACGCCGTTGGTGGATCAGATCCGGCCCCGACTGCCCACCATTCGCAAGTATGTGATGATCACCGACACCGGGGCCAGGGCAGAGATCAAGGGAGCGTCCGAGTACGAAGAGTTCCTGGGCAGCGCCGCCCCACTCCCGGAACTCCCCGACCTGGACGAGAACACCACGGCCACGCTCTCCTACACCACGGGTACGACAGGCCGGCCCAAGGGAGTCTATTTCAGCCAGCGCCAACTCACCTTGCACACGCTGGCCGTGGCCACGACGGTAACCGGGTTCGGTAACTATGGCGGTATCGACAAACACGATGTCTACATGCCGCTCACGCCAATGTTCCACGTTCACGCCTGGGGAATTCCTTACCTGTCGACGATGCTCGGCATCAAGCAGGTCTATCCGGGCAAGTACGAGCCGCCCATGCTCATGAAGCTGATCGTGGGCGAGAAGGTCACCTTCAGCCACTGTGTCCCTACCATTCTACAGATGATCGTCAACGCCCCTGGCATCCAAAAAGTCAACCTGGCTGGCTGGAAGGTCGTCATCGGCGGTGCCCGTTTACCAAAGGGGCTCGCCCTCGACGCCACGAAACTGGGCATCCAGGTCTACGCTGGTTATGGCATGTCGGAGACCTGCCCGGTCCTCACCATCGCCAACCTCAAGCCGACGATGGAAGAGGAGTGGGCCGAAGAGGCACAGTTGGACAAGGCCATTTCCACCGGATTCCCAATCCCCCTGGTCGTGTTGCGAGTGACTGGCGCCGATGGCAAGCCAGTCGCTCAGGATGCTCACGAGGCCGGCGAGATCCAGGTGCGAGCCCCCTGGCTCACCCAGGCCTATTACAAAGATCCGGAGCAGACCGACGCACTCTGGGAGGGCGGCTGGTTGCACACTGGCGACGTGGCCAATGTGGATGAATATGGCTATGTCCAGATCGTAGACCGTATGAAGGACCTGATCAAGAGCGGTGGTGAGTGGATCGTGTCCCTGGAACTCGAGAACCTGCTCAGCCTCCACGAAGACGTCCTGGAGGCCGCCGTGATCGGGGTTTATGACGAAAAGTGGGGCGAGCGGCCGCTGGCCATCGTCGTTCCGAAAGCGGAGGCCAAGGGGCAGCTCACGGCCGATGCCATGCAGGCGCACCTTCGGGGCTTTGTGACTGAAGGCGTCATCGCCAATTGGGCAGTGCCCGACAACTATGTCTTTGTCGACGAGATACCCAAGACTAGTGTGGGCAAAATCGACAAAAAGATCCTGCGCAACCGCTATCAGAACCAGTAGAGCCATAAGGCAGTCTTGGGTTGCGGAGCGCAAGGGGGCGCCTCGCCGGCACAGCGCCGTGCCCCAAGACCCGCGCTGACATGTTGCGCAGAGAGAGAACTGCCCGGCAGAGCGTGAGCCATGAATCAGGCAGAGTATGTCCACCAGGAACTGAACCACGAGATTGCAGCCATCGGTGGCTACTATGTTCTGGTCCAGGAAGACTGGATCCCTTTTGAAGGGCGGGCCATCCTGTATCTGATCGGACACGCCGCCTTCGAGACTACCTGCTGCGGAACCGGTGGCTGTGCCTATGCCCTGGTGCCAGGCTTTGTCGTGGCATGGAAACATAGAACAGGCCAAGACGGGTTGGCCATCTCCCAGGTTGAGCCGATCACGGATGGTGATGTGAGGCTACGGGTGCGGCGCGCGCTCACAGACAGAGAGCCGGTCCACCAGGTGCTGTTTCTATAGCACCACCCTGGCCAGGCGTGCCTGGGTCAGCCTCCTCCTGGACGATTTGTGTATCCGGATAGAGCATGGGCAGCCCATTCTGCGTTATCCGAAAAAGTCTGCTCAGCGGTGCGCAACAGGCCCAAGGCCTTGCCGTCGTCATCGACGTGCTTCGGGCTTTCACCAGTGCTGCGTTCATGGTATATCTGGGCGCCAAGGAGATTCTCCTCTTGGCCGAACCCGAGGCCGTGCTCAAGCTCAAGGGAGCCGAAGGCACTCTGGCTGTCGGGGAGGTTGACGGCAACATGGTACCCGGCTTTGACCTGGGCAACTCGCCGGCCGCCATCTTGAGGGCAGGCCCTGAACGTTTTGCCGGAAAGGTGGTTGCCCAGCGGACTTCGGCGGGTGTCATCGGCGCGGTCGCCGCCGCGGAGACCGCCGAGCAGGTGATCCTGGGCAGTTACGTCACGGCGGGAGCCACCGCCCGGCACATCCGAAACCAGGCGCGGCCTGGTGGCAGGGTCACCCTGATCGCCATGGGCAGCCGTGGCGAGGAGAGGACACCGGACGATGAATCCTGCGCCGACTACCTGGAGCATCTGCTCACCGGCCGGGCGTACAATCACGCCACGGCCCTGAGACAGATTGTCGCTCACGAATGCACCCAAAAGTTCCTGCGCGCCGACCAGGCCCACTACCCGGCGGACGATCCCATCTACTGTCTGCAGCGCGACCTCTTCGACTTTGTCCTCATCGCTCGCCTCGAGCATGGCCGGTTGGTGGCAAGGCGAGTGGGCGTGCCCTGATCGCTTGATCGCCAGAACCCGGCTTGCGAAGACGGGCAGAGCAGCACAAGATCAGAGAAGGAGGAGCTCTGTGTTCCAGACCCGAATCACCGATTTATTTGGGACGGAGTATCCGATCGTGGGCGGCTGCATGATGCACGTCTCCGGTCCCGAGTTCGTAGCTGCCATCTCGAACGCCGGTGCGCTGGGCATGATGGCCTCCGCCATGTTCGACAGCCAGGACACCTTTCGCCAGGCCGTCCGCCAGACCAAGGCCCTGACCAGCCAGCCCTTTGGCGTCAACCTGAGCCTCTTCCCCGCGTTGCGTCCCATCGACAATAACCTTTATGTAGAGGTGATCCTGGAAGAGGGGGTGCCAGTGGTCGAGACGAGCGGCCACCGCCCGCCCGAGGAGTTGCTGTCACACCTGAAAGAGGCCGGCATCAAGACCATGCACAAATGCGTCAGTGTGCGCCATGCCCTGAGCGCCCAAAAGGCTGGTGTCGATGCCGTAACCGTCTTTGGTACCGAGGGGGGCGGCCACATCGGCGAGCTCGGCCTGACGACCATCGCCTTGGTCCCTCGTGCGGCGGATCTGCTGGACATACCAGTGCTGGCCGCCGGCGGCATTGCCGATGGTCGCGGCTTTCTGGCCGCGCTGGCACTGGGCGCCGAAGGGGTGACCATCGGGACCCGGCTGCTATGCACCACCGAGGCCCCACTCCACGACCATCTAAAACAGGCCTTGCTGGCCGCCAGTGAGCTGGACACCCTGCCCATCCTCGGCTCTTTGCACAACACGTTGCGTGCCTGGAAAAACCCCGCCTCCCTCAAGGTCGCCGAATTGGAGAGCGGGCAGGGCGATCTGTGGGAAATCCTATCCATTGTGGCTGGCATCAAGGCCAAACAGATGTACCGGGAGGGCGACATCGAGCTGGGCGTGATCGCCTGCAGTCAGAGCATCGGCATTGTGCGCCAGGTCAAGCCAGTGGCAGAGGTGATCGAGGGCATGGTTCAAGATGCCGCCCGTGTCCGGGATGCCCTTGGCTGGTAGACAGCCGCCTCCTCCTGCCGCGACTCCTGGAGGGCACAGCCGGGGGCCTCATCGCCTTCTTCCACAGACGCCCATCCCAGTTCGAAGGAAGGTACCATGCGCATTCTCGATCTTTCCCGGCTGTTGCCCGGCCCGTACTGCTCTCGCATCCTCGCCGACTTTGGCTTCGAGGTCATCAAGGTCGAGCGTCCCGGTGGCGGGGACTGGTCCCGCTACGTGCCCCCCCTCGATCCGGAGAGTGGCGAGGGGCTCTTATTCCGCGCCCTGAACCGGGGGAAACAGAGCCTGACGCTCAACCTCAAGTCAGAAGCCGGACCGGCCATCCTGTTGCAGCTCGTCCAGGGTGCCGACGTACTCTTGGAAAGCTTCCGGCCGGGAGTCATGGAGCGGCTAGGCATGGGCTACGAGAACCTGGCCGGGGCCAACCCCGGGCTCATCTACTGCTCGTTGAGCGGCTATGGGCCATCAGGGCCCTACCGGGCGCGGGCCGGTCACGATCTGAACTTCCAGGGGATAGCTGGTGCACTGGACCTGACAGGGCCACGGGCGGGCCCGCCCTCCGTACCCGGTGTCCCGCTGGCGGACTTGTCGGGCGCCCTGTGGGCAGCGCTCGGCATCCTGCTGGCACTCCTGGAGCGACAGCGCAGCGGGCGGGGTCAGCGGATCGACAGCTCCCTTCTGGGCGGAGCGCTGTCCTGCCTGCCGGTCGCTGTCGCCTGGCAGCGCGGCGGGCAGCCCTTGGCCCGCGGGGCGAGCGAAATGACGGGAGGCTCGGTCTGCTACAACATCTACGAGACGCGAGACGGCAGGTACATGACCCTCTCCGCCCTGGAGCCAGAGTTTTGGGCCGCCTTTTGTCAGGCTGTCGGCCGGCCCAATCTCCTCGGCGAGCAGTTTGCCCCAGCCATCTCCGGCCACCCGGCCTACGACGATCTGTGCACCCTCTTTCGGAGCCGCAGTCTCCAGGAGTGGATCGAGATCCTGCGCGATGTGGATGCCTGTTGCGAGCCAGTCTACCCGGTGGCAGAGGCGCTGGCGTCGCCGCCGGTACAGGCCCTCAGCATGTTGTCTGATGGGGCCTTGTTGCCACCGCTACGCTTCTCCGGCCAGCAGTCACCATCCCCGGCCCGGTCTCCAGCCCTGGGTGAGCACACGGGCGCGCTCCTCGCTGAGCTAGGGTATGGCGAGGCCGACATCAGGAAGCTGCACGCCGAGGGGGTGGTCTAGGCGCAGCCGATCAGTCCAGACGTCGTAGCTCGCGTGCGGTCAAGCCGAGTCCCGCTGCTAGGCTGAGGGTAGCGAACCCTGCCAGGATGAGGAGCGTCGGCGCCCAGTCTGCCGGCCAGGCATGGAACAGGATGAGATCCCGCAGTGGATCGACCGCATAGGTATTCGGGAACAGCCAGGAAAACCAGGGCACGTTCGCCTTGTTGTAGCGGACCATGCTCAGCCCGCCCCCGATAAAGAACACGGTGAGCCCGGTGAGGATGGTCGCAAGCACACCCGCAAAGTACCGTGCCCTCAGTCCCAGGAGCAGGGTGATGGGCACCCAGAAGAGAATCACCAAGCCGGCCAGCAGCCAGACTGCCCATAGATAGGCGCCAGGCCAGGCACCCAGCCACAGATAGACCACGCCCAGCAGTACCGTGCCGGTTAGCAGGCCCATGATCAGAGCCACGAGGAGCTTGGGCACCAGCACCCAGGCCATCGAGCGGGGTGTCAGGCCAAACTCCAGAGTGATGCGAGCCACCTGCTCCTTCTGAGTCAGCATGAACATGTTGATCATGCCGCCCAACATATAGCTCAACAGCACGATACCCACAGAAATAACAGGAAACCAGTCAATCATCGCTGGACGAGGGTACTCTTCGGCCAGAGCCAGGGGCGGCCCGGGCAGGCCGATCTTTTCGTAGAAGCGCCACAAGATCTCGGCCGAATAGATACGGTGGTTCTTGGCCCGGTCGTCGTTATAGTTACTGAAGTGCATTTCGATGCGGGGGTTCTGGCCAGCCTCGAGCCGCTGAGAAAAATCGGCGGGCACCACCCACACGCCGTCGATCCGGTGAGCGGCATATGCATCCCACGCCTGATCCTCTGACAGATCGACCAGATCGTAGTAAGGCGTGCCAAAGGGGGAGAGGACCTCGCCAAACGTCGCGCGAAGTAGCGGACCGTATGGGCCCTGGTCATGGTCCAGCAGAGCGACCTTGAAGGTCAAACGGCCGCCAAACAGCAAGCCGAAGGCGATCAGAAGAAAGGTAGGCGGAATGAGCCCGCCCATGGCAGCGATAGGATCGTGACGCCAGGCTTTGAACTCGGTCGCGAGGAGAATCCAGAAGCGTTTCACCGTCACACCTCTGCCGTGACCCGCCTGCGGTAGGCCAGGGCCGTCAGCGCCAGCAGGGCCAGACTCAGCGTTGCTAGAAACAAGGCTGAGAACAGCGGCCGGCCGATACTGGCTCCAAAATAGTAGGGGAAAAGCAATTCGGTGGCGTGGGCAAAGGGGGTCAGCCGGCTCACCCATTGGTAGGCCTGCCCAAATCCTGCCGCCAGGCCGAATCCACTGCCCAGAACCCAGCCCGCAAATCCCGACACCAGGCCCACCAGGAAGGCCGGAATACTCCTGCGAAACAGCAGCCCGGCGAGAACACCCATACAGCCCGCGATCACGGCTACCGGTAGCAGGATCAGGAGGACCGACCCGACAGCCCTCGGCCAGAAGCCGGTGACCAGACCGATGACGAGGATCAGAATGACCACAGCGATCAGGGCCGAGAGCACCAGCCTAGTGAGGCGGGCTCCCAGGATCAGGCTCACCGCTACCGGAGAAAGCCGGTACTCCAGGATGGTCTGGAGTTCGAATTCCTGCGCCATCAGGATCGAACCGGTGAAAGCGGCCGCCACAAACGCCGACAGCGGCAGCAGAGCCATGCCAAAGTAGACCTTGTAGGGTACGTCGCGTGGCAGCCAGGGGTGCTCCTCGACAAGGACAGCCCGGTCCCCCAGTTCCGAGTTCCAAAGCCGCAGGGCGGCCGCCGTCAACCGGTTTCGGAAATTCTTGACCAGGTTGCTGTCGATCAAACCGTACACCTGGACCGCCACCGGCCGGTCGCGCTTAGCCTCCACCACGACGACCTGGCGGGATACCGGACCCCCGTCCCAGTTCACCAGGACAGGCTGGATGTAGGGATCGCCAATGGGAGAGCCGACCTCCTCCATGGCACGGACCAGGGCCCAACCCTCGGGCGTGGTTGGCCGGTCCACCTCCATGTCAAAGGTTGGCTGGACCAGGATCACGGCCATCAAAACATACATGACCGTGGGCTGCAAGATGGCCACGACGTGGATGGGAATGGCCGTGCGGAATAACCTGAACTCACTGAGGACGAGCAGGCGAAAACGATCCATGGCTTACTCCCTGAGGGCACGGCCCGTATGGTGCAAGAACACATCGTCCAATGTGGGCCGCGCAATGCGCACGGCTTCGAGTCGATGGCCGGCCGCCACCCGTGACACCAGTTCGCCCACGATCGATTCGGCATCTCGTACTTCCAGCCGGAGCTGGTCAGCCTCGGGCCGACTGATGGTCTGTACACCCAGGCCACCGAACAGCGCCTCGGGATCGTCGATGGCTGGAGTTGTGCGCAGGGTGACGATATCGCGTCCCAGCGCCGCCTTGAGGTTCTCAGGGGAGTCCATGGCGATGGCCCGCCCGTGGTCGAGGATGACCAGGCGGTCGCACAGAGTGTCCGCCTCTGTCATGTTGTTGGTACAGACCATCAGGGTCTTCCCTAGGGCGCGTTGCGCGCGGATATGCTCCCACAGCACATGACGGCCCTGAACGTCGACGCCCAGGGTGGGTTCGTCAAAGAGAATGACCTCTGGATCGTGCAGCAGTGCACGGGCTAGCACAAGCCGGCGCTTCATTCCTCCAGAGAAGGTGCGCACCGCATCCTTGCGACGCTCCCAGAGATTCATCAGTTGGAGCAGCTCCTCCATCCGCTCCCTGACCGGGTCCAGATCCTGGCAATACAGGGCAGCGTGGTGCCACAGGTTGTCTACCGCATTCAGGTCGAGGTAGACATTCGTCTCCTGCGAGACATAGCCGATCCGCTTGCGAACCTGGCGGGGTTGGGTTTCGGGATCCGCGCCCAGGACGCTGACCCGGCCCTCATCTCGGCGCAACATGCCCACGATCAGATGGACAGTCGTCGTCTTGCCAGCACCGTTGGGCCCGAGCAAACCAAAGATCTCACCGGGCTGCACCTCGAAGGAAAGGCCATCCACAGCAACCACTTGCTTGAAACGGCGGGTCACAGAACTGACCGAAACGGCACCTGTATGCATAGACACCTCAGCCACCTCGCTTGACGGTCCCGTTGACAAAGAGTTCCACCAGCGTAGTCACCAGATCCTCGGCAGACAGTTCGGACTCGAGTGCCTCCGCAAAGAGCCACTGCGCGACGGCGTAGGAGAACAGCGCCCCTGCAAAGACCCGGGCCATCGCATCGGGGGGCAGCGATCTCACCTGGCCTAGCTCAGACTGACGCTCGAAATACTGGGCCAGCATTTGAAAAAGCTGCCGCGGGTTCTGGGCCATCACTTCCCGGACGGCCGGGAAATGGGCGGCCTCGCAGAGCATCAGACGCAGCGCATCTCCGCGCTCCAGGAGGACCTTTAGCACGGCGGTGCCCATGATCTCCAGGTCCGCGGCATAGTTCCCAGTGAGCCTGGCCTCCAGATCCACCGTCACCGCCCTGCCGCCATACGCCTGGATGACGGCATCAAAGAGGTTTCGCTTGTTACCAAAATGCCGAAAGAGAGTGACCTCGTTGACACCAGCCGCAGCGGCCATCTCTCGCGTGGTCGCCCGCGCGTATCCCTTTCTGGCAAACTCCCCAGCCGCAGCCTCGAGGATCCGCTCTCGAGTCTCGTCTGATCTGAGTTCTGAACCTGCTTTGCGGTCCAGCTCACCCTCTGCCTCGGCCACAATCTCCCCCAACACGCAACTGCAAGCAAGTACTTACTTGCAGTATATCACAAGCTTTCGCATTTGTCAAGCCCCAGAGAACTCTGGATCGACCGGCGCGGGCGTGGGCCAGCTTTCTGGGCCAGCCCCACGCATGCCCGAAACCGGCCACGAGCGCCCGAACGGGCTATCCAGGAAGTGGGCATACACCAGGGCCCATACCCGCCTGGATGGAAGCAACAGGCAGGATTGACAAAAGGGCCAAGCTCTGGTACAATCACTCCATTCAGATAACGCATGTCATAAGAATGGAGAGCCGATGAATACTAACCTGGACAAAAAAGAAATGGACCGAGGAGAGACAGACCGGCGCACAAGAGGCATAGAGCGCGTCGTGGTACCTCAGGTAGTGCTCGAGGGGGCGGGGGTCAAGCTGAAGCGGAGCATCGCCACACGGGAGCTGGACTACGTGGATCCGTTCCTGCTCTTCGATCATTTCGGATCTGACAATCCAGCCGAATACCTGGCTGGCTTTCCCATGCACCCCCACCGGGGAATTGAAACGGTCACCTACATGCTGGCCGGCGTGGTCCGCCACAAGGATAGTATTGGCAATGCGGGCACCATTGGCGCGGGCGACGTGCAGTGGATGACCTCTGGACGGGGCATCATGCACGAAGAGATGCCGGGGCCTGTGGATGGCAAGATGGCCGGGTTCCAGTTGTGGGTCAATCTTCCGGCCAGGCTCAAGATGAGCCCGCCTCGCTACCAGGAGATTGCGGCCGGCGAGGTGCCTGTCGTGGAGCACGCCAACGGGGTGCGGGTCCGGGTGGTTGCGGGCACGGTCAACGGCACCCGCGGCCCGGTCACCGAGATCGCAGCCGACCCGGTCTACCTGGATGTCACGGTCCCGGCCAACCAGTCATTTGCCCATCCGGTGGAGCGGGGACACTCGGCATTCGCCTACGTCTTTGAGGGTCGCGGTCTCTTTGGGAAAAGCCTCCAGGGTGAAGGACAGGCGGTGGGTCACCCGCGGCTGCTCGTCTTTGCCGATGGAGACCGCGTCGAGGTAGAAACGGCGGCTGAGCCGGTCCGTTTTCTGCTCGTATCAGGCAAGCCACTCAACGAACCGATCGCCCGCTATGGCCCGTTCGTGATGAACACCCGGGAGGAGATCCAGCAGGCCCTCCGTGATCTACGCAACGGCACCTTTGTCCGCTAGGCCGGATGGGAATCCCGCTCAGGATCCGGCTGCCGGGATGGTCAGTGTCCTACTGGCAGCCGGATCCTGAGCGCGTGGTCGCCCCCCCCCCCGCCAAACTACCAGTGGCGTCCGGTGCATAGCGCCTACGGTCGCTTGGCCGCGGCATCAACAGCCGGCTGGCCGGTCCCGGCTCGTCCCCCTTGGCCGTTGGCGGGTAGCTTGAACTTCTTCCACATGATGGGCAAGAGCAACACCATGGCAACCAGTGGAATGTAGAACGGAAAGATGGGGCTCACCGCTTCCCAGAGTCCGGCTCCGATCCAGGGTGCAGGCAGCGAGATCAGGCCCAGGCTGGTTGCAAACAAGCCAAAAGCCATGCCACGGAGCCGGGGCGGGACCACCTTTGAGATCAGCGAGTTGTAGGCGGGATCGATTAGGGCCCAGCCAGCACCGATCACCACCCGGGATAGGGCGAATTGCCAGAAAGTGGCACCCAGCAAAAAGACCGACCAACCAGCAGCGATAAGCCCAAAGCCGGCTACGATGCTCACCCTCTCCCCCTTCTTGTCCGATAGCCAGCCTGCCGGGCTCAGGAGGGCCATGGCCACGATGCCCATGATCGACTGGAGGGCCGAGATCTGGAGCAGGCTCAACCCCATTTCATTTTCGAGATAGAGGGGCATCAACCGGCCCGTCAAGTTGAAGGCAAAGTCGCGGACGCCATCGGAGACAAAGATCCAGGTCACCACTCCGCCGGCAGCGATCAGGCCAAACACGGCCACCAGGCTGGTGCGAAAGCCGGCAAAGCTGGCCTTGCCAGGCGGTTCGCCGGCCTCCTTTTTCTGCCGGCCGGCATAGTAGGCCATGGCCACGCGAATGCCAGCAGCAGCCGTATACAGGCAACCTGCCACCAGGTACATTGCCCGGAAGCTCAGGCCCTGAGCGACGGCTCCACCAACGAGAGGACCGACGATATTGACCACCATGAACATGCTGCTGGTCATGCCATACACACGCCCTCGTGTCTCCTCGCTGGACTCCTCGGCGATGAAAGCCTGGAAACTCGGCGCCACAAAGGCAATCGCCATGGCCGTCAGAACGGAGGCAGGCAAGAGCCACAGCCACGACTGGGCAAACAGATAGAACAGGTACGAAACCACCCCCCCAATGCTGCCGATGGCGATCGCCTTCAGGCGCCCAATCGAATCGGACAACCAGCCGCCAAAGAGCTGGAATAACAGAGGGGCAACGGCTGCGATCGTAAAGAACAGGCCTACCTGCTCTACGTTAGCGCCCAATTCCTGCACGTAGAGTGACTCCAGGGGGAAGATCATCTGGGCTGCAATATTGGCCAGGATCGCAGTCCCCATGAACCACAGCAATAGGGGAGATAACAACCGAGGTTTCCTAGTCGCCATTCTCATCCTTCTCGAGGAACTCTTTCAAGGAAGCGCAGGCGCTCGCCACCCCATCCGGGCGGGTCGCATAGCATTTCGTCGTTCTCGCCTCGCCCAGGGTCATCTGCACCAGCCCTGCCAGACGGAGGATCTTGAGATGGTGCGTCACCGTCGGCGCCCGAAGTCGCAGGCGCCGGGCGAGTTCGGATGGCGTGAGCGGCTCATGGGATAGATCGTGGAGGATGCGCAGCCGGCTGGGATCAGAAAGAGCCTTCAACGACCGCAGGAGACCCTCGGGCACCGTCTCTCCCGGCACCAGAGAAGCATCCGGCGGACGCGCTCCAAATAGCCACATGTCACGGTTCGCACGCACCCGTCCAAAGACGACCAACGGCGTGCACCAATAGGAGGGCGCCAGCACCAATTCGGAAGCCTCGGGCAGCACGTCGAAGCGCAAGCCCTGGGACAGCTCCTCTAGGAGATCGAACAGGTTCAGACCTCCCGCCAGTTCCTGCGCCCTGGCCAGTGCCCTTTCCAGTGCTGGCCCGATTCGCATCTCTTCCTCGGCGAAGAATAGCTGGTAGTACGAATGCAGAGCTTGAAGCAGGGCCTCGCCAAATTCCTCAGCCTCGGCCCATGACGCCAGAATGATCTCCAGCTTCTCCGCCGATGGGGCCTCCTTCGCCTCGTCGCGGCTGCACGCCCGGTGATAGGCGTCTGCCAATGCCTGGCGCTCCGAATCGCTCCAGGCCCGATTCGCAGCAACCTGTCGCAGCACCTCTGCCAGTTGGGCGTCTACGTCTGGGGACAATGCCAGAAGCGGCAGGCGCTCAGCAGGCGAAACCTGCCCCAAGGCCCAAAGGACTGCCGTCGCGTCCTTGGGCCTCGGCAGGGTATAGATCCAGTGCAAGGGAATATGAAGCAACACCTGGCTTCGCTCCAATACCTCCCGAGACTCGGCTGGAAGCCGGGCCCGAACTCCCGCCGCCCATGCGCCCCGCACCCCAAACTCTGCCGGATCGTGCAATACTGCCAGGCTCACAAACAGATCGTAGGCCGTACCCCAATCCCACTGAAGCGCTCTCGAAGTCATGCCTCCTCCAGAAGGTTACATGGCAGGAACCGGAGCGGGCCCCGTTGCGGCATCATAGTCCGGCAAAAGATCCTCCACATTTCGCACGGCCGGAATGGCGTAGCCGGACAGGGCAACGAGTGCACCGATCAGACCGGTGATGACGAACATCAGCGACATTCCACTCCCACTGCCCGAGCCAACCAGCCCTCCAAACAGACCGGCCAGGCTCCCCCCGGCGAGCATTGCTGGCTCGAAGAGGTAATCCGCCAGCGGGCCAGCCAGGAGCGTCGAGATAGGCCAGGAAAGCTGCGCGATGAGACGTCTCGTGGCAAAGACACGTCCCTGCACATCTGGGGCAACCTTGGCCTGCCAGATAGCCTGGTTGGAGCCATTCACGATGGGAATCAAGAATGCAGCAAAGAAAGCACCAATGGCCCATCCCACCGGGCCGCGCCCGAGGCCCATGACCAACTCACCCAGGAGGCAGGCCAGAATCATGCCCAGCAATACGCCATGGATCCGCCGCCTCGGACCTCCCCAAACGCTGAGCAGCAGGCTGCCGACCACACCGGCAATCCCCATCACCGACTGGATGCTGCCCAGTATAACCTCATTGTTGGCCGTCTGCGCCAAGATCATAGGAGCCAAGACGGTGAAAGCGAAGGCAGAGGTCAGGTTGCTGCCAAAAAACACCAGTTGTAGACCGAGCAGGCTGGGCCTTTGCCAGATGTAGCGAAATCCATAGAGGGATTCCTGCCACAGACTGCCCTTTGCCTCGCGCCCGGATTCGGTCGCTTCAGGGCGAGGCACGTACACGACGAGGAGGGCAGCTATAGCCACCAGGAAGGTGATGATGTCGATGATCAGGATACCGGAAACGCCAATCAGGCCTAAAAGAAGCCCTCCCGCCAAGGGAGAAAACACGCCAGAAACACTTTCGGCGAGCGAGAGCATGCCATTCGCCCGGGCATACTGCTCCTTCGGCAGCATCGTCGTCACGGCGGCCGAGTAGGCCGGAAACTGAAAGGCCTCAAACGCACCGGCAACCGCGCCGGTGAGAAACAGATGCCAGATCTCCAGCTTCCCGGTCATAAAGAGGATCAGGACAAGCACCGACATCGACCCCGCCGCAAGATCGCTGAGCATCATGACCAGTTTTCGATCCCAGCGATCCACCAGCGCCCCGGCAACCGGGCTCAGCAGGATGGCTGGGCCGAAGCGAAAGAAGGCCACCATGGCCAGTGCCG
>Ga0316577_10000479_pt1 | contig 15766 bp, 11 predicted proteins | sample S5NA_FD_203073 | JGI IMG/M metagenome (GOLD analysis project Ga0316577, IMG submission 203073) | Rhizosphere microbial communities from salt marsh grasses in Alabama, United States - S5-7_050615r2r1 | ecosystem: Host-associated > Plants > Roots > Rhizosphere | place: USA: Alabama | collected... | reverse complement strand
TCCGACGAATCGCTCAAAATGCTCCGGGTTCACGAGAGGGCGATCCAAGCCGGGCGAAGACACCTCGAGGTCATAGTTGCCCGGAAGCGGGTCCTCTACGTCCAGAACCGCGCTGAGCTGCTCACTGACAGCAGCACAATCCTCCAGACCGACGCCCTCTTCTTGGTCGATGTACACCCGAAGCGTGGTGCGGCTCGCCCCCTTGCGGAAGAGCTCGACCGCCACGAGCTCGTAACCCAGCGGCTCGACCACCCCACGCGCCAGACGGCTCAGGCGACTCTCTGCCGACTCCATCCTAGCCCCTGCTAAACAAAAATTGGGCCGATGGCCCAACCTCCAGACACGCTCGAAAGAACGCGCTCTTGCCGCGCCGTCGTCATGGCACGATCGAGCGCCACCATCCGCTCAGTGCGTGCTCAGGCCATGACTGCCTCGCGATCGCCTGAGCCCGGGACAAAACCGCCGGGACAAAAAAACCCCGTCACGGGGGTTGACTAGGGAGATGCTGATGAATCGCCATCCTGGCCATCATCAGCTCGCCTTCCGAGCGGCGCGACTCTTGGGAGGCCCCATGTTCCGGCACTGAGGTGCCTCAACATGCCGGAACCTCCTGCCCCGCACGGGACACGCTGAACACGTCAGCGTTTCATGCAAGGCCGGCCTTCATCGCGTCAGGTTGCCGCTCTCTCACCGAACCTCTGGATTCTATCTGCTCGGGTTCTCCTTCGCAAGGCGCGAGACGCGGCCGATCAAGGGCGGCGCGGCTCTCCGCCCGTCCCTTCGACGATGCTGCGATCGAGGTCCGTTGCCAAATCGGGCCACCCTCAGGCACTCTCGCAGCCACCGGGCGAAGGGGCAGCCTGGAGACACGGGCGCCCGACGCGCATGGAAGCAGCCCTCCTCTCAAGACAGGACCCAACAGAGCGACGATGAACGATCCCTCGAACCTCCGGACACCGATCGAGCAGGTGTTGGCCCGCACCCATTCTCTGCTCCGCGAGGCGGAGGACTGGCTCCACCTGCCGATGCCGCCAACCGAAGTACGTTTCGATCTGCACGGCCTGGCTGCCGGACAGGCGAGGCTCGAGATCGCGGGCCGGGCGCTCATCCGATATAACCCGACGCTTCTGCATCGACATCCCGCGGAGTTCCTCCGCGAGACCGTTCCGCACGAGGTCGGGCACATCGTCGCCTTCATACGCCACGGCACCCGGATCCGTCCGCACGGCGCGGAATGGCAGACCATCATGCGCCACTTCGGCGCGTATCCGTCGCGCTGCCATCGGTTCGACACCTCAACCCTACGCGCACGAACGCTCCGCCGATTCAGCTATCGCTGCGGCTGTCGCACCCATCAGCTGAGCAGCATTCGCCACAACCGCGTCCTTGCCGCAGGAGTGGTCTATCTCTGTCCCCGGTGTCGCCAACCTTTGCGCCCGGATCCCGGACACCAGCCCTGACGTTTGCCCCGGCGGCATCTCGGATGCGATCCAACGGGTGCCCGATCTGCTTCGACACGATGCGAGGATCGGGCACCCGCGTGCCTCGCGTGACACTTTCGAGTGCCCGTCGTTGAACCCGGGCGGACCTTCTTGCCGGTCCTGCCCCGCGTGTCCGTGTCACCAAGGGTAAGTCGGCGGTCCAAAGACAGCAGGCCCAGGTATGGGTCCGTAACCCGGATATGCGGGCGCTCCGACAGGAGCCGGCGCCGGCATCTTCTCCCAGTATTCGCGAGCCCGCTGGTCCGCCTCTCGCCTCATCCGCTCATATTCGGCCCGCCGATTCGCCAGTTGCTGTTCATCGATCGCGGGTACAACGAAGAGCGGCATGCCCCAGCCGGGCGCCGGCTCGATCGTTCCGGCTGGCTGCGGTACCACAGGCACGAGCGGCGGGGCCTCAGCCGCGGGGGCCGGCGCATCCGTGGCGGACAGGCTCTGCGAGGCTGTGTCCGCGCTGACAGCCGGTTCTGGCGGCGACTCCTCGTGCATCAGCGATTCGGCGAACACCGCGGACTCGGCGTCGCTCACCGGGACCGCATCCGCGATTCCTTTCGAGCTCCCAGTCGCCGGGCCGGTGTCTTCCGCCTTCGGTGCAGCGCCCTGTGACGGCGCCGGCATCGAAGCGTGTGCGGGCAGCGGCGCATAGTGTTGCTCGAACCCCGACGCCGCCGGGCGTTCCCCCTGTGCAAGCCGTTCCGACCCGACGGCGGGCGCCGGCGCGCCGGGTTCGGCCAGACCCGGTGCGGTGGCCGCAGCGCCGCCCATGGCCGCTTGGGGCGGGACAGGCTCGCCCTGACCCGACTCAGGCGCCTTCATTCCCGCGGAGCTGACTTCGGGTGACCGAACAACCTCTTTGATCTTGCCGATCCATTCCTTCACGCCGCTCGCTCCCGCGCTGGTCGCATCCGTGATGGCGGCCCCGGCAGTCGACGTCAGATCCGTGATCTTGCCGATCACCTGATCAACGCCGCTCGCGTCGGCGCGGCTCGTCTCGCCCAAGCCCGTATTCGCCGCGTCCTGCCTCGGACTGCGCTCGATCGAGCTGAGATAGAGGAAAGCAAAGGCGATCACCACCGCCCACAGCGAGAGCTTGGGAATCCAACCGAGACCCGAACGTTTCGGGCCGCTATCCGCATTGGCCATTTCAGTGCTCCTGAAGAAGACGAGAGAAGAGCGGCGATTATATCAGAGATTACTGATGCACTTGGACCCGCCGTCCGGCGCGGAGGCGCTTCATGCGCGACCCACTCGGGACGTCGCCAGCACCCTCAGCACCTGCTCGACGCGCCCGACGCACTTGGCCAGATTGGTCTGAATCTCCTCCATGGTGATGACACCCTGTCCCTTCCCGGCCGCCCAGTTCACCACGAAGGCGAGGCTGGCGTAACAAAGGCCGAGCTCGCGGGCGATGGCGGCCTCTGGCATCCCGGTCATGCCGACCAGGTCACATCCATCACGCTCTTGTCGGGCAATCTCCGCGGTGGTCTCCAGGCGCGGTCCCTGCGTTGCCCCGTAGGTACCGTTTGCAACGGCGACGCAGCCGCTCGCGGCGCAGGCGCGGATGAGCGCTTGGCGCAGCTCCTCACAGTAGGGCGACGTCATATCGACGTGCTCCATCCGCTCGCCCTCGCCATCGTAGATCGTGTGACCGCGACCGTAGGTGTAGTCGATGATGTCATCCGGGACGACGATCGTCAGGGGGGGGAAACGGTCACCGATACCGCCGACCGCTGCGAGTCCGACGACGCGATCGGCGCCTGAGGCACGCAGGGCCCAGAGGTTGGCGCGATAGTTGATCCGGTGCGGGGGCAACCGATGCCCGACGCCATGCCGCGGAAGGAACAGCAACTCCGTGCCGTCCAGATGTCCGCACACCAGTGGCGCCGACGTTTCGCCGAAAGGCGTGACGACCTGGCGGCACTCCCGGACCTGCAGCGCAGCGAAGCTCGAAAAGCCGGAACCACCGATGATTGCTAAGCACGCCATGCTTGCACCCCAGCTCGGAGAGAGACGCAAACCCAAGATGGATAGGACGAAAATCGCCAGAGTGGTTGGCTCAATCCGGGCGGATCCGCACGCGACAGGCGGTCGGGCGGGACCATTCAGCCCCGGAGTGGTTCGCTCCGGCGACCCTGACAGAGAGCGATTCGCGACAGTCTAGCCGAGCGCAATCTTGAAACCAAAAAAAGGCGCCTTCCGGCGCCAGATCAGCTCGGTTGAGACGCTCCTAGCGGCCTATAGCTGCGCCTGTACGCGACCGCGCCGCATCCTGAAACAGGCCAATCTCCACCAGCTTTGGAAACAGGACCTGCGCCTCACGATCGATGCGCTTGGACACCATCTCGAAGACCTCATGCGTCTCCGCCAGGAAATCCTCAGTGAAATTAAAGTCGCAGTTTTTCAGCCAATGCTTGTGATAATCGTCGAAGGTCTTTCGCAGGGGCTTCTCACCGCTGATGAATCCCCAGGCGATTGACTTCACCTTCGGGTCCTCGTGAATCAGCAGACTCGGATAGAGACTCCGGTCTTCTTCCGCCAGATGACTTCGGACCTTCGCGCCGAGGTCGCACAGCAACTCGTAAGCGGTCTTTGCATTGGGCCGGATACGCAGCTGCTCGGGCGTAAGGAGTGACCTGAGGTCCTCGATCATTTGACGCAGCTCCGCATGGGTGTGGCGGTAGCTTTCTAGGGTCGGCATAAACCATCCTCCTGATCATTCGTTGTGCAGACGTGCGGGCCGCGCGCATGACCATCGCGGCCACCGACGAGCGAGCCGGACCCGGTTTCGGCCCGGTCAGATTTGCCGGAGCAGCTCTGGGCACAGGTTTATACGAAAGCGGGAATAGAGTCAAAATGCGCATCATTATATTGCGTTGTTAGCAAATACCGATATATCGCATCGACCGGGAAACAGCGAACCCATGCCGGGACGCCAGCGTGCGGCGGGGCGCTAGACGTCTTCGTCGGCGACGGCGTAGATGCCGGCGGCATTGCGGAAATAGTCCTTGTAGTCGAGACCGTAGCCGTAGAGGTAACGATTCGGAACCACGACCCCGACGACATCCGCCTCGCACTCGTGCGGGCGGTCCTTCTCGATTAAGACCGCGGTGTGGATACTCGCGGCCCCATCCACCCGGCAGGCTTCAACGATCTGCCGAAGCGTAGTGCCCTCGTCCAGGACGTCGTCCAGCACGAGCACGTGCTCTCCGCGAATCGCACCCGATGGGCGGTAGCTCCACGCGATCTCTCCACCGCTGGTCGCGCCCTGATATCGACTGGCATGGACGTAGTCGACCCGCAACTGAAAACCCAGCCGCGGCAGGAGCAGGCCGGCGACGATGACGGCGCCGGTCATGACACACAGGACCAAAGGATCCTTCCCTGCGAGTCGCTCGGTGACAGATGCCGCCATCTGGTCGAGGGCAGCCTCGATCTCCCCGGGTTTGACGAGACAGACAGCACGTGCAGCGACGGCGTCGTATTGGCGTGGGTCAAGCTTCATCCCTTGGTCTCCGGGTCGGTCGGGTCAGTGAGCCCGAGCTCGAGCGTCTCAAGATCCTCTAGGAGGGCAACCTGCCGGACACCGCGCTGCCACGCGGGAAACTCGTGCAGGCGCTGCCTCTCATGGTGTCCGCGACCATGCATTCTCAGCAGACGCACCTCCGCGGTCGGGTCTCGTCGGCCGGCGAATGCTTCGAGAACCTCCAGCGCCGCGGGACGATTGTTGCAAACCACAAGCATATCGCATCCCGCGTCCGACGCCGCTCGGGCACGCTCGGCATGATCACCGTAGGCCGCCGCCGCGGCCATGTTCAGGTCGTCGCTGAAAATCACCCCCTGGAAGGCGAGGCGTTTGCGCAGGACATCGCGCAACCAGAGGGATGAGAAGCCCGCCGGCTGGGCATCGACGTGCGGATAGAGCACGTGGGCAGGCATGATTGCCTCCAGCGCATGCGTGATCAGGCGCTCGAACGGGACCATGTCCTCCGTCTCCAGATCGGCATAGGCCCGTGGATCGATAGGCAGCTCGATATGCGAGTCGGAGACCACACCACCGTGTCCCGGGAAGTGCTTGCCCACAGCCGCCATGCCCGCGCACCGGACCCCCTCGAGCCAGGCCAACGCCAGCGCGCTGACCTCGCGGGCCCGTGCCCCAAATGCGCGGTCCCCGACAACTGGGTTCAGCCCCCGATCGAGATCGAGCACGGGGGCGAAGCTAAAGTCAACCCCGACGGATCTGAGCTCTGCCGCCATGAGCCAAGCGACCGAGCGACACGCGCGGCACCCTTGCACTGGGTCGCGCCGGTAGAGAGCGGCGAACCGACCGGCCGCCGGGAGGCGGGTAAATCCGTGTCGAAACCGCTGCACCCGCCCCCCCTCCTGGTCGACTCCGATCAGCAGCCGCGGCTCCCGCAGCGAATGAATAGAAGCCGTGAGGTCAGCGAGTTGCCGAGGTGACTCAAAGTTACGCGCGAACAGGATCACGCCGCCGACGGCAGGGTGGCTCAATACCTCCCGATCCTCGGCATCGAGCGACTTGCCCGTGAGATCGAGCATGACCGGACCCAGCGGCACGGACTAGACCCCGGCCTCTCGCCGCGCCGAGACACGGGCTCGGACGTCTTGCCCACCGGGGGTGTCCGGTCGCGACGATGTGACATAGCGGGCTCGATTGCGAGGAGTCGCAACGCAGCGATCGGGCGCGAGAGGCGTGTATCGCAGCGGAAAATCCATATGCGACGGGTATAACATAGTCGTGGCGCAGGGCCTAGTGTCGCCGTCCAGCTCGATCGGGACACCCATGGCGATCATTCCAGCGGCCGCACCCGCGCCGAGTCGAGATTCACGCCGAGCGGCCCGCGCGGAACCCAGGTCTCGACGAGACGATCGCCACGGCGCACACGCACCGGAACCAGCTCTCCAAGCTCCCCCTCGGTGGTCATGCCGCGCAGATCCCGGAAACGAAATACCCGCTCGTCAGCATAGGACTCGATCAGGTCGCCCGCTTCCAGCCCCACGGCCTCTGCTGCGGACCCGGGGATCACGGAAGCCACCTGCACCCGGTTGTCCTCGCCGGTACCGTACAGGTAGCGGTCGTAGATGGCGTCTCCGATCTGCTCCCGAAGCGAGCGCGCAGCGGCATCGATTCCGCGCATCTCCGCGCGGTAGCGATCGCTGCCCAGCCAGCCCTCACGGGCCGCCTGATCCCGCACGGACAGGCGTGCGAGGGAGCGTTGCGCTTCCTGGAAAACGATCTCTTCCGCCAGTCCGGCATCCACCCCGGCGTCCACCATGGCGGCGCGGCGCTCGTCCGCGGTGCGGGGCGCTGCGAGAGACTCGGGCTCATCCGTGCGCGCCTCTGCGGCGGTCGCGCGCTGCACGCGCGCCAGGGTCTGCTCCACGGTCTTCAGGCGGGCTTCGAGACCGACCACGCGGGAGCGCATGGCGCGCAGCGCGTCCGCCTCGGCGTGGGTTGGCTCGCGCCCGTCTTCGGGCCGCGGTTCTGCGGGTGGCGTCGGATCACCCTCCTCGCCTCCGGCGCGCAGAAGGTGAGTCGGCAACCCCGCCTCGTTGACCATTGGCTGCTCACCAGCAGCCTCATTCGGCGCCGCCGGCTGAGGCGGGTCGCCTGACATCAAAAACCCTCCCACGGCGGCCGCGCCGGACAGAGCGCCGGTCGCAAAGGTGGCGAGGAGCATCAGGACGGGCGGGTTCATAGAGTGACACCTGCTTGCAACTGACCTGCCTCTGCGACCGCGAGCCGACCCTGGCGTTCCCGCAGGGAGGGGTTTGGTGAGCTCACCGCCCCCGCCGGGAACGATGCCCGGCTGGTTCCATCCGTCATACGCGGCGGAGCATCAAAGTGGATTGCGACTGTGGCCTCGCTTCCCGGGGCGATGGCTGGGGGAGAGGCCATTGATCGGCGTCCGGTCCGGGGGGCGGCAAGGGCCATGATCGGTCGCGCGGTCTGAAAAAGCTGGTAAGCTGGCGGCGCCGAGTGCAGGGTCCGCTGGACATTGGTTTTTCGACTCCTGCCCTGATGTGTTCGCCAAAGCGCTATGGCGCATTCCGGCGAACCTGCACCGCGCACTCGCCAACGAGGGTTGCTTTACGATGAATGCAAAGAAGTTGAACCTGCTGCTTTGGATCGCCGTCACCGTCTGGCTGGTGATGATGCTCAACAGCATGACGACGCCCGACCAGATCGAGGCGCGCAGCTTGAGCTATAGCCAGTTCCTGCAGGAGCTTTCCGACGGCTCGATTCAGGAGGTGACCATTCAGGATCAGCGCGTGAAGGGGCTGCGTACGGACGGATCGCGCTTCGAGACCTTCGACCCGGGCGATCCCGCCTTGGTGGGCGACCTGTTGAAGAACGGCGTCACCATCCGGGCTGAGGCCCCTAAGCAGCCGAGCGTCGTGGCACAAATCCTGGTCGCATGGCTGCCCTTCCTGCTCCTGATCGGCGTCTGGTTCTGGTTCATGCGACGCAACATGGGCGGCAGCGGGGCCGGCGGGATCTTCAACTTCGGGAAGAGCCGCGCACGACAGCACGCCGAGGGCGAGGTGAAGGTCACCCTGCGCGACGTCGCCGGTGTCGAAGAGGCCAAGGAGGAGGTCGGGGAGCTCGTCGACTTCCTACGAAATCCCCAGAAGTTCTCCAACCTGGGAGGCCGCATCCCGCGCGGAGTCCTGATGGTCGGTCCTCCCGGAACCGGCAAGACCTTGCTCGCTCGCGCCATCGCCGGCGAGGCCAGGGTTCCTTTCTACAGCATCTCCGGCTCTGACTTCGTCGAGATGTTCGTCGGCGTCGGCGCCTCGCGCGTGCGCGATCTGTTCGAGCAAGCCAAAAAGGCGGCCCCCTGCATCATCTTCATCGATGAGATTGACGCCGTCGGTCGCAGGCGCGGCGCCGGCCTCGGGGGCGGGCACGACGAACGTGAGCAGACACTGAACCAGCTCCTCGTCGAGATGGACGGCTTTGCCGGCAATGAAGGCATCATTGTGATTGCGGCCACAAACCGTGCGGACGTGCTCGATCCCGCACTGCTGCGGCCGGGTCGATTCGACCGGCAGGTCGTCGTCGGCCTGCCCGATCTCGCCGGACGGGCCGCTATCCTCGAGGTCCACATGCGGAAAGTGCCGATCGCGGATGATGTCGACGCTCGGACGATCGCCCGAGGAACCCCGGGGTTCTCCGGCGCCGACCTTGCGAACCTCGTCAACGAGGCGGCCTTGTTCGCCGCCCGCGCCGGTCACAACGACGTCTCGATGGCGATGTTCGAGCGCGCCAAAGATAAGATCATGATGGGAGCCGAACGTCGCAGCATCGTCATGTCCGAGGCTGAGAGGCGACTGACCGCCTATCACGAGGCAGGCCACGCCATCGTGGGCCGCCTGGTGCCGGAGCACGACCCGGTGCACAAGGTCAGCATCATTCCGCGGGGCCGTGCGCTCGGCGTGACCCTTTTTCTGCCGGAGCGTGACCGCTACAGCATGAGCAAACGTCAGCTGGAGAGTCAGATCTCGACACTCTTCGGCGGCCGCCTCGCCGAGGAGATGATCTTCGGGCCGGAGCAGGTCACGACCGGGGCCTCGAACGACATCGAGCGGGCAACCGATATCGCCCGTAACATGGTGACTCGATTCGGTCTTTCGGACCATCTGGGCCCCCTGGCCTATGCCGAGGATGAGGGCGAGGTCTTTCTCGGACGTTCGGTGACCCAGCAGCGTCAGATTTCTCCTGAGACGGCACAGGCAATTGACAAGGAGGTGCGGGCCATCATCGATCGCAACTACCGGCGGTCCAAGTTGCTGCTCGAGGAGAACAGCGACAAGCTTCACATCATGGCCGAAGCCCTGATTCGATTCGAGACGATCGGTAAGGACCAGATCGACGACATCATGGTCGGACGGCCGATGCGCGAGCCCGAGGACGGTGCTGGAGACACGAAGCCGAGGGCAGGCGCGGGTGGCGGCGGTGGCCTACCCGAAAGCGACCCGCCGAGGGAGAATCCCCCGGTCGTCGGGGGCGCTGTGGGAGGGGTCTGAGGCTCTTCCATCGCGGCGTCCTCGCCGCCGCCGAGAGGGCCAGCGATCGTCGCCCTTGCAACGGATGGCGAAGCCGATTGGCGTTGAGTCGCGAAGACCAGGTGCCCCGACGCCCTGCCCTGACCCGAGCCAAAGTGGTGTGGAGGGCTCGGGCGCCATGTCAGTGGCGCTGTCACGCACTGACCTTTTCCAAGTTTCGGTCAGGATCCGACAGACGTGTCTTCGCCAACCTTGGTGCTTGCCTCGACCTCGCCCTATCGCCGCGCCTTGCTTGAGCGGCTCCGCCTTCCCTTCGAGACGGCCGCCCCTCGCGTCGACGAGCGGCGGAATTCCTCGGAATCCCCGCAGGTCCTGGTGCTGCGACTGGCAGAGGCCAAGGCCAGGGCCATCGCCGAAACATACCGGAATGCCTTGATTATCGGATCCGACCAGGTCGCCTGTATCGGGGATGAGGTTCTCGGGAAACCCGGAGACCGGGAGCAGGCCGTCGCGCAGCTGGAGCGGGCATCGGGGCGGACCCTCGTCTTTCATACCGGTCTCTGCCTGCTCAACACGATGACCGGCCGGGCCCAGACCCTCGTCGAGCCCTATCGGGTCCATTTCAGGGCTCTGACCCGACAACAGATCGAAGGCTATCTCGACCGCGAGCAGCCATTCGACTGTGCAGGCAGCTTCAAGTCCGAAGGACTGGGTATAGCCCTATTCGAACGTGTCGAAGGTGATGATCCCAATACCCTGATTGGACTTCCACTGATCCGCTTGATCACATTGCTTGAGTCCGAAGGGGTTTTCCCTTTGGGGGCATGACACCCCTTGTGACGGTCAATCAATGGGCGCTCGGTCGATACGCGACGGCAGCGCTCGCGCGTGTTCCGACGGAATCTCCAATAGCGGGGCCTCGTCGCAATGACCGCGTCTGTCAGATTTCCAGAATTGGCCTTTTCAGGACCCAGGTCTCAATTAGGGCATTTCCTCATTGCCAAGGGCGGTTTCATGCGCCATTATTCCGGCGTCGTTGCGCTCATTGGCCCTACCCCATCGCCCGGGGTGAAGATGCCGGCACGCCACGAATGTCGGACCACTGCTGTCGTATGTTGGGCTTAAGTAGACACTGATTCATTGACCATCCTGGCCAAGAATCAGCAGATGAAGCGCCGAATATTTCAGCGTTTCCTTAAGTGTTGCCGATCATTCGCGTGGGCATCCTTGCGGGGCCGATGACGGGCCTGGATCAAGCCAAGAGGACCTGCGGACCATGCCAACTCATCGCTTCAGCACTTGGGGCCTTTCGTTCGTGCTCCTGTCACTGGGACTGTTCGGCCTGACCGGCTGCGGCAGCACGGGGGGGCAACACGACATCACCGATCAGGGTGGCCATTCAGGACATCGAGTTGCCGGATCCGACGCCTTCCCGGTGCCCAGCGAGATCCAGCCCAACGTCGATTTCTGGCGCCATGTCTACGGCATGTGGGGACGTGGCGAGGTCGCGATCCATGACGACCAGTACTTGGGCGTCGTCTATGAGGTCATCAAGCTCCCGGCGCCGATTCAAGACAGCTACACGGTCTCGCAGCGCGAGCTGGTGCGAGCCCGAACCAGGAGTTATTCCGATCGGCTGCGCGCCCTCGAAGAGCGGGTGCGCGCGGGAGAGCGTCTGAGCAGCAGCGACAAGACACTGCTTGCGAAGCTGGAGAAAGGGGGCGGGCGTGGCGCGCTATACGGAGCCGCGGAGCGAGTACGCAGTCAACGTGGGCTGCGCGAGCGCTTCCGTCGAGGTGTCGAGATCAGCGGGCGGTACGATGCGCCCTTTCGCGAGATCATGCGCAGCCATGGGGTGCCCGAGGATCTCGCCTATCTCCCGCACGTGGAGTCCTCGTTCCAGGTCAACGCGCGCTCAAGTGTGGGCGCAGCGGGCGTGTGGCAGTTCATGCCGTCGACCGGCCGCCGATACATGAACGTCAACGACACGCTCGACGAGCGGCTGGACCCGATCCTGGCCGCAGATGGCGCCGCGCGCTACCTCTCCCAAGCCTATCGTCGGCTCGGGAGCTGGCCGCTCGCCATCACCTCTTACAACCACGGCCAAGCTGGGATGGCGAACGCCAAGGCCCAGTTCGGAAACGATATCGGGCGGATCGTGCAAGACTACAAGGGCAAGTCCTTCGGCTTTGCCTCGAGGAACTTCTATGCTGAGTTCATCGCGGCCCGAGAGGTCACCCGCAATGCCAATCGGTATTTTCCGGAGGGTGTCAGGCTCGAGGAGCCCTGGCGCCACGATCGCCTGGTGCTGCAACATGGCATGCCGGCGGACCATATTGCAAACCACTACGGCCTGACCCGCTATCGCCTCGCCGACCTGAACCAGCATTGGCGCGATCCGGCACGTGACGGTCGCAACCCCCTGCCCGCAGGCAGCACGGTCTGGCTGCCGGCTGGCACCAAGCAACGGATCGCGAGCCATCCGCCGCCGGTGTCGACGGTCATGGTCGCACGCTCCGAGGCGAAACCGTCACCGGTTCTTCGACAAGCGGTTGCCAAGGTCGATAAACCGAAGCCCAAATCCAAGCCGCAGGCAAAGGCACCCGCCAAGGCTCAACCCAAGGTCGCCTCCGCGCCGCGCTACCACGTCGTCAAGCCCCAGGAGACGCTCTACCGAGTCGCGACCCAAAACGGCCTCTCCGTCGCCGAGCTACGTCGCCTGAACAAGCTGCGGCCCGACGACAACCATATCCGTCCCGGCCAGAGGCTCAAATTGGGTATCTGACTGCCAGCGAGTGCGCTGAGTGCGGGCTTGGCACGCCCGCATCGCGGCCCACCGGCTTCTCGCCGCAGCGCTCGACACCCCTGTTCCGAGCGGCCGCTGGCGCCCCGTTATGCTCGCCTGCCCGGGACGCAAGGCGCTTAGGAGCCTGTTTCCTACAAGACCTTCGACACCCGTTTGATCGCCATGTCCTGGGGGTCGCTCTCGATGCGAAATCCCAGCGACTTGACCAACGCAAGCATCCGGCTGTTCGCGCTCAAGACTTCGCCATCCATGATATGAAAGCCCCGTAAGCGTGCGTTCTGCATCAACGAACGCATCAGCCGCGCGCCAATGCCGAGATTGCGCCAGGTGTCCGACACAACGATCGCGAACTCGCATGCCTCGCCGCCAGGACGCGCCATGTAGCGGGCGACGCCGACCTCGACCTCGACCCCGTCCTCCTCGACCACCCCGATCAGGGCCATCTCACGGTCGTAGTCGATCTGGGTGAAGCGCACCAGCATCTCGGGCGTCAATTCCTTGATGGCCTGCATGAACCGGAAGTATTTGGTCTGCTCCGAGAGCCCTCGGACGAACTCCTGCTCCATCTGGGCGTCCTCCGGACGGATCGGACGGATCACCAGGTCCTTCCCATCGGGCAACTGGACCCGCTCGAGCAGATGGCTCGGATAGGGGTGGATGGCCATATGGCCGTAAGTCGTCTGCTGTGGGGGGCGATAGTCGACCGTGATTCGCGCATCGACGGCGATCACCTCCTTATCTGTCCCGATCAGCGGGTTGATCTCCATCGCCATGACCTCGGGCAGCTCGCAGACCATCTCGGAGACCCGCTGGAGGATTTTCGCCAAGGCGACCCGGTTCATCGGCGGCATATGCTGGAAGGCGCCCATCAGACGGACGATCCGGGTGTGGTCGATCATCGTCTGAATGATGAATGCGTTGAGCGGCGGCAGGCCGAGGGCCCGGTCCTCGAGGACCTCCACCTTGGTGCCCCCTGCACCGAAGCTGATCACCGGACCGAAGATCCTGTCCCGACTCACGCCGATCATCAGCTCACGCGCGGCACGGGTGGAGGCCATGTGCTCTACGGTGATGCCTTCCACGCGGGCATCCGGTCGCAGCCGTTTGGCGCGCTCGACGATCTCGGCAAAGGTCCGCCGGACCGATTGAGCATTGTCGATGTTCAGGCGCACGCCATCGACATCGGACTTATGCTCCAGATCGGGCGAGTCGATCTTCATCACCACCGGAAAACCCAGGGCCTCGGCCGCCATCAAGGCCTCGTTGGGGGTACGGGTCAGCACCGCCTGCATGGTCGGAATCCGGAACGCCGAGAGGATTGCCTTGGCCTCGACCGTGCCCAGCGCCTTGCGCCCCTCGGCCATCACGCCCTCGATGATCAGACGCGCCCCGTCCACGTCTGGGGCATCCTCATGTGAGAGTGGTCCGGGCGACTGCATCAGAAGCTTCTGATTGCGCTGGTGGTTGGCGAGGAAGGACAAGGCTTCGACTGCGACCTCCGGACTGTCGAAATGCGGCACGTCGTGCTCGGCGAGCAGCTCCTGCGCCCCGGCCACGCGCTTGCCACCCATCCAACAGGCAAGGACGGGCTTGCGGCTCTCTTTAGCCGCCGCGATCAGCTGCTCTGCGGTCGCGACCGGGTCCCCGAAGACCAACGGCGCCAGGATGCACAGCACACCGTCCACCTCCGGATCGGCAAGGCAGGCATCGAGGGCCAGCCGATAGCGATCCGGAGGGGCATCACCGATGATGTCGATCGGGTTGCCATGCGACCAATGGTCGGGCAGCGCCTGCTCCAGCTTCTCTCGCGTCGCCTCGCTGAGCTGTGCGAGCGAGAGACCCGACTCGACGGTGCGGTCCGCCGCCAGCACGCCCGGGCCACCGCCGTTGGTGATGATGACGATGCGATCGCCGGCCAAGCGACGCCGGGTTCCGAAAACCTGCGCCGCGGCGAACAACTGATCGAGATTCGAGACCTGAACCACCCCCGCGCGCTCCGTGACGGCGCGAAAGACATCCGCGGACCCGACATAGGCGCCGGTGTGAGACTTGATCGCGCGGGTCCCCGCCGGATGCCGACCCGCCTTGACCACGACCACCGGCTTCAGCCGAGCCGCCGCGCGCAGACCACTCATGAACTGGCGGGCGCTTCGGATCCCTTCCACATAGAGGAGGATGCATTGGGTCTGCGGATCCAGCGCCAGATAGTCGAGGACATCCCCGAAGTCGACATCCGCGGCCGCGCCCAGAGAGACCACCGCCGAGAAACCGATGCGCCGACGTTCCGACCAGTCGATCATGGCGGTGCAGATGGCCCCGGACTGCGAGACCAGTGCCACGTTCCCGCGACGCGGCAAATCCTGTCCGACGCTGGCATTCAGTCCGTGCTGGGGTCGCATCACCCCGATGCAATTGGGCCCGAGCACCCGGATGCGATTGCTGCGCGCCGCCTCAACCATCTTCTCCTGAAGTGCGGTCCCACGCTCGCCATGCTCGCCGAATCCCGCCGAATGGACGACCGCCACTTTGACCCCATAGCCGCCGCACTGCCTCAGAATGGCTGGCACCCGATCGGCAGGGGTGGCGATCAGCGCGAGATCGATATGCTTGTCGAGCTGGCTCAGATCCCGATAGCAGGTCTCGCCTGCGACCCGGTCATACTTGGGATTGATCGCATAGGCATTGCCCTTGAAGCCCCCGGCCAGCAGATTGCGAAAGACCATGCCACCGATGGAGCCCTCGCTGTCGCTGGCCCCGAACACTGCGACGGCACCAGGTGTAAAAAGCTGCTCGATATCGGACACGCGCATGGCCCCGCCCTCCCAGGCAAAAAAGGTTTAAGCTAAAAACACATGAATACGCCTGCGACCGCCGCTGGGCTGATCCATTCCAGTGTGACCCGGAGCGGCGGATCGCCGTGTCTGGCCCGGCATATTCAAGACCGTCAGGCGACGACAAGAACATCGGCAACGAGAATCGCCCCGGGGAAGTCGCGTCCCGATGGCGGTCGCGCCCTGAGGACACCCTATGAACCTCGCCTTTATCTCTCACCGCGCGTGTCAGGAGCACAGGATGGGCATGCACCATCCAGAGTGCCCGGAACGCCTCTTCGCCATTCAAGACCGGATGATTGCCTCCGGCATCGAGATGCTGGTGACCCACTATGACGCGCCCGAGGCGACGGTCGAGCAACTGACGCGGGTGCACGACGCCGACTACGTCCGGGAGATCTTCGCGGCCGCCCCGCATGCCGACGACGTCCTGACCTGGGTCGACGGCGACACCGCCATGAACAGCCACACCTTGGCCGCCGCCCTGCGCGCGGCCGGCGCAGCCATCCTCGGGGTTGATCTGGTGATGAGCGAGAAGCACCACGCCGCCTTCTGCTGCGTGCGTCCGCCCGGGCACCACGCCGGACGCCGCACCCCGGGAG
>Ga0316577_10000478_pt1 | contig 15766 bp, 14 predicted proteins | sample S5NA_FD_203073 | JGI IMG/M metagenome (GOLD analysis project Ga0316577, IMG submission 203073) | Rhizosphere microbial communities from salt marsh grasses in Alabama, United States - S5-7_050615r2r1 | ecosystem: Host-associated > Plants > Roots > Rhizosphere | place: USA: Alabama | collected... | reverse complement strand
GGATGGCATCGGTGAGCATGCGGCCTGCCTCATTTTCAATAGTGATTGGGACCATGGCAGCGTCTCGCGTACCCAGGTTGTGCACCGTGACGAGCACGTGCCACGCTTCTGGGATCTCGATGTCGGAAGTAGTGATGCTGAAATCATAGTCCACCACCCCGGCCTGGGGAGGGAGCACGAGCCCTGGCGCCAGGCCAGCCGTCAGCGAGACCTGGTTGTTGTCGAAATCGTCCTCTTGCAGCCCGTCTGCCCATTGGCGGGGGTTCACCTGCACCGTCAAGGCATCCCCTTCTTGTATGGGCTTGTCGACCGGGACGTACAACTCGGCCGTCCCTCCACAGGGGGGAATGGCCGGCGTATAGGCAATTCCGGTCGCAGCCGCACCGGTGACGACGACGGGCAGATTATACACCGCGTGGTTCCCCACGTTGCGCACCCGCACCCAAACGCGCTGCTGATCTGGCTGCGGCAGAATGTCCTCCGGCCCGATCTCTACGTCCACGCGCCCAGAGCACAGATCGCTGGTGTAGGCATCGAACGGATCCACCATCAGGTCGATCAGCGCGATGTTGTCCTGGGTGTCGAGCTCCGACCAAGTCGAGGCGCGATCCTGCCACGCATCCGGCAGCCGGTTGACCTGGATCCAGAGGCGATGCTCTCCACCGGCAAAATTCCACTCCACCGGCACGTCCACCTGCAAGGTCTCGGAGGCAGGCACCGTCACCGTGATCAACTGCGCATACGGCGAATAGCCAATCTCCTCCTGTTCGGCAGAGATCAGGATCAGGACGGGCACGTCCTCCGCGGCGATGGTCAAGTTGTTCTGCACGAGCGCCGTCACCGTAAAGGGGAAACCGGCCCGTAGCGGCAGGGGCTCGACCGTCACTCCCTCCTCAGGCAGCGTGAGATCCATCTGCGGCGGCTCGTACACCGGCTCAAAGGTAGCCGGCAGCAGATCGATCTCGCCCTCTGTCTGCGCCGTGGGGGTTTCCCCGGCGCCGTCGCCACCGGGACCACAGCCCGCCACCAACAGCAGCGGAAGCACGAAGATCAGCAGGCACCAGCGGACGGTTGTGAACGGGTTGCGGCGCTCTGTGAACAGACTCAGCATTCGTCTAGGGTGCACAACAAGGGGGATAGGGTACCGTCGCCCAATCAGTCGGCAATGACGACAGGATGCAAGAGGGTCACGCGGACGGTATAGGCGCCCGGGACAGCAAAGATGTCGGCAGGCGACATGAGATATCGTTCTTCACAGGGCCCGGTCAGCAGCCCGGGCGTAATGCTAAAGACCGACGTGCCCTCGGCCGGTAGCGGGCCGCCAAACGATAGCTCGAAGCGATAGGAACCGGTAGGGCCGGCGATGTCCAGGTCCATGTCCATGCTGTCCATCGGCTCCGGCAGGTCGCTCTGCACATAGACCGTAATCGTAAACGGCTGGCGGGCGTGTAGATCCCGCGGCTCGATCAGCATGCTGGCTTCGAGCTGCGAGAGCGTTGGCGTCTCCATCTGCGGGCGCGGCCGGTCCGCGCCAAGAACGGACTCGAGCCCGGGCTCGACGGGGGGCAATCGCTTGGCCGGCACCAGCGATACGGAGGCCAGGTTCGACGGCACCGGAATGCGGCCCAGCAGCGCCAGGACGCCGATCGCGACCAGCAGGACCGCCAGCGCCCCGCTCACCACGCGTACGGTCAGCATGGTGCGGCGAGCCCGACCCGCACGGCTCAAGCTTTCTTCGGCTGCCTGCACGATCCTGCTGCTAACATCCGCCGAAATATACAGCGGCCGCACCTGGGCCGCCAGAGCCCGGCGCACGTCCCGCTCGAGGGCGGGCTGCTTGCGCAGCTCCCGTGCGCAGCCGGGGCATCTCGCCAGATGTTCCTCTACCTGGTTGCGATCGCGCTGATTGAGCTCGTCATACACAAAGTCGTCAATCAGGCGCACAACCGACTCGCACTTCACGCCGCTACTCCTCCCGACTCAGTCATGCGATCTCGATCTTTTTCTCTCTCGGCCAACAGATCCCTCAAACGGTGGCGGGCGACATGCAGCCGCGAGCGCACCGTCCCGGACGGAATGTCCAGCGCTTGGGCAATCTCTTCGTTGGACAGGCCGGCATAGTATCGCAAAAAGACGACCAACCGGTGCTTTTCACCCAACGTGTCAACGGCCGCCAGGATGCGGTCGCGCTGTTCGCCCTGCATCGCCAGGCACTCGGGCTGCCTTTCCGGCTCGGCAACGATCTGGGGCGCCGGCTCGGGCCAGGGCAGGACCTGGTACCATTTGCGCCTCATGCGCGACCGGCAGGCATTCACCGAGATACGGTACAGCCACGCCTCAAAGCTGGTTCCCTTGCGTATCTCAAAGCGCGGCAGCGCCCGAAACGCCCGGATGAACGTTTCCTGCGTCATGTCCTCCGCATCCTGCTCGTTCCGCATCACCAGGTAGCAGAGCCGGTACACATAGTTCTGATGGCGTCGAATCAGCACCTCAATGGCCAGCCGGTCGCCCCGCTGGCAACGGCGGATCAGTGCCTCAGTATCCAGGTGGGCAAGTTTCGTGTCTGCCCAGCTCTCTGATTCAATTAACGCCATTTTTCCCCGGTTTGTTCATCGACCGCTCCCCGCGCCCGACATCCCTCGACGGGAGGCCGCTCGAGGCAGCAGCCGGTCTAGAACGAGGCGACCGCCGCCTCCAGGTCGCTGTACACTTCTAAAAATCGGGTAAAGCCGACCATCTCCAAGACCCGGGCCACACGAGGCTGCGGGTTAAGCAGCTTGAAGTGTGGTTGCAGTCCCTCGTCCCGGTCGCGGGCAATCGAGTGGAAGGCATCCCAACCGGCCTCGAGATCTGGGGGGTCCTCGTCGCGAACCAAGGCGGCGATGCTCTGCAGCGCCACCACGCCAGAGCTACTCATGTACGGGGTGTCGGAAAGATCCAGGAGGAGATTCGACGCGCCCGCCCGCCACTCCTCCTGCGCCATCTCGATCAGCGCGCGGTAGCTGGCCGCATCTAGATCGCCATGAGTCTGCAGGATGGTTACCGGAACCCTACCCTGTGCCTGGGAGACCGTTACGTTCATCGCAGTTCCCTTTCTCCATTGAGTCGCTTGACCATCGTCACCGAGTTGCCCCGGTCCCTATCAAACTCGAAACGAACATCGTCCATTACCTGGCGCACCAGGTACAGGCCCAAACCGCCCAGCGACCGCTCCTCCAGCGGAATGTCCAGCGCCGGCTTGGGGACCTGGTCCGGGTCAAAAGCCCGCCCCCAGTCGCGCACCACCACCTCTATGGACTGCCCGGCCCGCTCAACCGTGACCTCGATCTGGCCCTCGCGCCCACCATACCCGTGCCGCACCGAGTTGGAGCAAATCTCGTCCACAGCCAGTTGCAGATCGAGAATGGCCCGCTCGCCCGCGCCCAGGGACCGGCCGGCCTCGGCTACAAAGTCTCGTATCGCCCCCAACTGATCGACGTCAGCTTGCCAGCGCATGGTCACCATCGAAGCCGTCTCTTCAATAGGAAGAATACCATAAAGCCTCACCCATGTCAACGCTCAGGACCGCCCGCAGGTTCCCTGCTGCAAGGCCGGCGAACGATCGACATCCGATTTTTGTCCACACGGCTCGGCGGTGCGAAATGGCAAGAACTTGCCTGAATCTCGTATCTGGCGCTTGGCTGGCGAAAAATCGGATGTCTCCATGCACAATGCAACAGCTCTGCTGTCCGCAGGTTTCCTACTGCTTGCTCAGGATCCAGCGGTTGTAGACGGCATCCAGGTCCCGGCCCGACACAGCCTCGGCTACGTCCAGAAAATCATCGGGCGTCGCGATCCCCCAGCGGAACCGGTCCACGTACTCGCGCAAGATGGCCCGAAAGGTCTCATCCCCTACCTCCTGGTGCACAGCATGGAAAAAGAGGGCCGCCTTGGCATAGACGATCACCTCGTACTCCCAGGCAAAAGCGGAAGAAGGCTGGTTGACCACCGCGTCGTACTGGTTTTCCACGGCGACCTGGTAGGGCACCAGCCAGCGCTGGTTCACCAGCGTATTGGCCCGCGCCTCGCCAAAGACTTGCTCGTAGTAGATGGCCATCGAGTATTCAGCCAGGCCTTCGTCCAGCCACGGCGTGTTGACCTGATCGTTGCCGACCTGGGCGTACCACCACTGGTGCGCGATCTCGTGCACCACCCGATCCTCCAGATCGGCCCGCTGCTCGCCGTAGAGACTCGAGCCGATCAGGTTCAGTCCAGGGTATTCCATGCCATAGTATTGCAAGGGCGCCTCGGCCACGATCATCTCGTCGAAGGGATAGGGCCCGAACGCGTCCTCGTAGCTCCGCAGCGCCGCAGCCGAAACACTCAGCGTCGCCTGTCCGGCGGCTTCGTCTCCCGGCAGGTAGTACGAGCGCAGGACCGTGCCGTAGGCGGTTGTCTCTGCCATCTGATACCGGTCGCTCGCCAGAAAGGCGAATTCGCGCAGTGGCCCGCCCTGGATGCGATAGCTGCGCTGCCCGTTCAGATCGAACGTCTCGGTCAGCACGGCGCCGGTGGTCACCAGCGTTTGCGTGGGCGGCAGCGTGACGGTGACGTCATAGATCGCCGCCTCAGCGAATACCGCGTCGCCGTGTGCCGGGGCAACGTCCTCGTGCCACGCGGTGCCGTCGTGGACGGCCAACAGCGGATAGGCGTCAGGCAGGCTCCAGATGCCCTGGCTACTGCCAAACAGGTTGTAGCCGTCCTCTCTCGCCGGGATTTGAATATCATACGACAGCTCGATGGTCACACTGCTCTCTGGGGCCAGAGGACGCGCCAGGGGCACCACCAGCGAGGTATCGTCGGCGCGAAGGGAAGAAGAGCGCCGCTCGCCGTCCACCCACACCGGGCCGATCGACATCGTGCCGCCGTACTGGGGCAGGTTTGGGTACAGGCGAAAGACGATCTCATCCAGGTCGCCGCCCGTATGGTTCGGAAAGACCACCCGCTGCTTGCCGTTCAGCTTTTGCCCGGCGAGATCCAAAGATAGGACCAGGCGATATTCGGCAAAGGGGCTGACTTCAACGGCGGTGGGGACGCCGATGACGGTCGGCGGGGGCAGGGTCGGCTCGTCGGGCAGAATGCTCTCGTGTGCCGGCCTGGCAGGCAGGGGCGAGCAAGCCGCCAGGATCCCCGCCAACACCGCGAGAAGAGGCACGCACAGCCGGCGCCTGATCCGCATGACCCTCACCTTTCCCTCTCTTCCCGCAAGGCAGCTACCGTCTCGACCAGACGCCCGTGGATCTGGCCGTTGCTGCCGATCAGGCCGCGGCACTCGGCCACCCCGGCCTGGTTGTACACGGGGCGCTCGCCGCACAGGTTGGTCAACGTGCCGCCCGCCTCCAGCAGCAGGGCGTGGGGCGCGCAGACATCCCATTCCTTGGCAACCGTGGTCGCCACGTACAGGTCGCAGGTCCCCTGGGCCACCAGCCCCACCTTGAGGCCTACGCTCCCCAGACGATGAACTTTTTCTACACCCAGGGCCCGGCGCGCCGACCGCACCAACTCCGAATAGTGGGAACGGCTCGCCACCATGCACATCCGGGCCGGATCGGTTTCGGCGGACACGTGCAGCCGCCGCAGCCGGCCATCCTCCAGGCCATAGGCGCCGCCGCCCTGCACCGCGTGATACAGGCGCTGCGCCGCCGGCTGGTAGATCACGCCCAGTACGGGCTGCCCGTGCAGCGCCAGGGCAATCTGCACCGAGAATTCGCCCGTCTCGTCGACAAACTCGGTCGTGCCGTCCAGCGGGTCCACGATCCAGACCCGCTCCTTCTCCAGTCTCGACAGGTCATCGTCCGATTCTTCGGTTAAGAGGGCGTCGCAGGGAAACGCAGCCCGCAAGCCGCGCGCGATCAGGTCGTCGGCGGCGCGGTCAGCAACGGTAACCGGCTCGCCCCCGGCCTTTTCCAGCACGTCGAGCCCGGTCTGATAATAGCCCATGATCGCTTCGCCGGCCTGGCGGGCCAGGCGGATCGCGACGTCGAGTTCGTGTTGCAGCTTGCCGGCAGTCAATTCACATCTCCCCACTCGGCGGTTGCAGGCGACCGAATTCTAACATTGCCCAGGAGCTTTGTCAAAACGGAGCGCAATGCCGCTGGCCCGCGCGCGACCGTTGACACCGGGCTGCAAACGTGCTATACTTGCTTATGTCCGCTGGATATGAACCGGAATCTGGCACTCATTGACCTCTCTTGCCTGCACCGCACATAGACATAGATCTGCGCGTCAGCCTTCGTGGCCCTCGTGGCCCACTCATTAGGAGTAGAATTCAGACGGAAAGGAGCAGAAAATGTCTGAAGAAGAGCTTTTTAACCTGCAACGGGCAATCGACGATGGCGGGCACACCTGGCGGGCCGGCGAAACCTCGCTATCATCGCTCCCTCCTGAGGAACAGAAATATCGCCTCGGCCTCACCTTGGTGCCCGAGGAGATGGCCCGCGTCCGCGCCGCCATCCAGACCAGGGCCCCCATGGCTGCCCAGTTCCCGCCGGCCTGGGACTGGCGCAACGTGAACGGCGCCGACTGGACCACGCGCATCCGGGATCAGAAAGCGTGCGGATCGTGCGTGGCCTTTGGCACGGTCGGGGTTCTCGAGGCCATGGTCAAGCGCCACGAAAACGACGCGGCGCTACAGCCAGACCTGGCCGAAGCGCATCTCTTTTTCTGCGGCTGCGGCGACTGTTGCGACAAGGGCTGGTGGCCCAGCTACGCGCTCAACTATGCCAAGAGCAGCGGCGTCCCCGGCGAAGCCTGCTTTCCCTACCAGGACCACAACATGCCGTGTAGCGACTCGTGCGCCGACTGGCAGAACCAGGCCACCAAGGTCGTCGACTGGCAGGAGGTCACCGACGTCGGGGCGCGCAAGGAATGGCTGTCCACCACCGGCCCGATGGTGGCCTGCATGGCCGTCTACCGCGACTTTTACAGCTACACTGGCGGCGTTTACCGGCACGTCAGCGGAGAGCTCCTCGGCTACCATGCCATCTGCGCCGTAGGCTACTCGGAGGCGGATAGCTGCTGGATCTGCAAGAACAGCTGGGGCACCAACTGGGGAGAGGCCGGCTGGTTCAAGATCGGCTACGGCGAGTGCGGGATGGACACCGAGTTTGCCATGTACGGCGTGACAGATGTCATCCCTGCCGGGTCGGACGAGCGCGACGGCTGCCTGGGCCAGATCAGGCAGATGCTCGGCCTCAGCAGTGGCGCATAACGCGGGCCGCGCTGCCAGCAAAGGATACGTGGCGTGAAAAGGTATGCTGATGCGGAGGCAGCCATCCAGGTCGCGGTGGGCGATCGGTTCGCCGTCGAGCTGGCCGGCAATCCCTCCACCGGATACTCCTGGCAGGTCCGCGTGGACGACCGGCTGCTGGCTCTGCTCGGTCAGGAATTCGAGCCCAGCGGAGAGGGCGTCGGCGCCGGAGGGGTAGAGGTCTTCCGCTTTCGCGCCGTGGCGGCGGGGAGGACAGAGATCGCCTTCGTCTACCGGCGCCCCTGGGACACAGAGAGCCGCGACACCAGGCGATTCCGGGTAGCTGTGTCCGAATGACGTGACTTGACCAACAAACAGGCCAGGCTGCACAGCCTGGCCTGCTACTCCTCGTCGTAAGGGGGCGGCTAGATCGTTTCGGCCAGGACCGTCTCCCGGGCCTGCACCGGGGCCGGCTCGAGAACTTGGAGCGCGGCGATGCGACCGCGGGCCTTGGGCAGGGTATCGCCGATGTAGATACGGGCCAGCTCCCGCTTCCGATCTGCTGTGCGCGCATCCCGCAGCACCAGCCACGACGTCAGGACGTCGACCGCCAGGTCCGACAGATCCGACGCGTAATAGTCGATCAGGTCGCGGTCGTCTGCTTCCTTCATGTGGTCGATGGTACGGTTGAGCAGCGCCGTGGCCTCCACCACCTGCCGCTTCAAGCCGTCGAGCTCCGGGCCATAGTCCTGGCCGGCCCATTCCTCCAGCAAGCCGTCCAGCGCGTGCCCCATCAGCGGGCCGGTGGCAGCCACCACCTGGAGCTGGCTCGTGCCTTCGTAGATGCTGGTGACGCGCATGTCGCGATAGTGCCGCTCGATGTTGAACTCGCGCATGTAGCCTGTGCCGCCGTGGACCTGCATGGCCTGGTAGCACACCCGGTTCCCCATCTCGGTGGCGTGGTACTTTGCCAGGGGGGTCAAGACGTTCGCCAGCCGGTCCGCCTGCTTGAGTCGATCGCGCCCCGCCGAGTCCAGCTCTCCCTCTGCCTTCAGGTGTTCGTATGCCTTTTTCAGGTCCACCCAGTGCCCGGCCTCGTAGACCAGGGCCCTCGTCGCCTCGATCTGGCTGCGCATGGACAGCAGCATGCGGTACACCGCCGGGATGGCATCGATCGATTGCCCGAACTGCACGCGCTTGCGGGCATATTGGTACGCCTCGCGGTAGGCCGCTTCGGCAATGCCTACCGCCTGGGCGGCGACGGCGATCCGGGCGCCGTTCATCATCGCCATGGCATACCGGATCAGGCCGTAGCGGCGCTTGCCCACCAGGCGCGCCGGCGTGCTGCAAAACTCCATCTCACAGGTGGGCGAAGCGTGCAGGCCCATCTTGTTCTCGAGGCGGCGGATGCGCACCGTCTCGTCGGCTTCCACCTCGAACAGAGAAAGCCCCCGGGCGTCGGTCGAGCCCTCTTCTGAGCGAGCCAGCACCAACAAGACGTCGGCGTTTCCATTCGTAATAAAGCGCTTGACCCCGTTCAACCGCCAGGTGCCCGCGGCCTCGTCGTACTCGGCGTGCGTCTGCACCATGCCCAGATCAGAGCCCGCATCCGGCTCGGTGAGCACCATGGCCCCGGTCAACTCGCCCCGGGCAAAGCGGGGCAGGATGCGCTCTTTCATCTCCTGATCGCCGTATTCGGCGATGGTCGCCGAGATCTCTTGCAAGCCAAAGATCGACATCAGCCCTGGGTCGGCCCGCGAGATGATCTCGACCATCATCTGCAACATGCTGCCCGGCAGGTTGAGCCCGCCATACTCCCAGGGCAGCAATACGCCCATCAGCTCTGCCTGGCGCAGCAACCGCAGCCCTTCCTGTGTGGCGTCGGCGTAGGCCACCCGCCCATCTTTGAGCTGCACGCCTTGCTCATCTGCCTCAGCGGCCCGCGGCTCGATAGCATTGGCCGCAATCTCGCCCAGCGTGCTCAGGATCAGGCGGTAGCTGTCCTTTGCATCCTCGTAGCTTCGCGGCGCGCCCGGATACTGGGCGCTGTTGCGGTAGCCGTTCTCCAGAATGTCGACCGCCTCTTTGATATCCAGCCGCTCCAGGTGGTATACCAGATCGGAATTGTCGCTAAAGAAATTGCTGCTCATGCGTCTTCTCCAGGCGTCCGGTTCCCGCGATAGGCCTCGATCATCGCCGGAACGACCTTTCGATAGTCACCTACAATTTTATAGTGGGCAATCTCAAAAATCGGGGCGTGGGGATCTGTGTTGATGGCAATGATCTTGCTGGACTGATCCATCCCGGCCCGATGCTGCACCGCCCCCGAGATGCCGCAGGCAATGTACAGCCGCGGGCGCACCGTGACGCCGGTCTGCCCGACCTGGTGTTCCGCCGAGATGAAACCCGCGTCGACCGCAGCACGCGAACCCGCCACCTCACCGCCCAACACGCGGGCCAGCTCGCGGATCAGCGCAAAGCCTTCACGGCTGCCGATGCCCATCCCGCCGGCGACGATCACGGAAGCGCCTTTCAAATCCACCGCAGGCAGCCGGATCTCTCGGCTGAGCACCTCCAGCGGCGAGTGGGATCCGTTGAAGGAGGTCTCGATCCGCTCGATCTGGCCCTGGCGCTGCCTGTCCGGCTTGCCCAGCTTCATGACGCCCTCGCGCACCGTCGCCATCTGCGGATGCATCTCGGGGTTGACGATGGTGGCGATCAAATTGCCGCCGAACGCAGGCCGGATCTGATAGAGAAGGTCGTCGTACCTCTGTCCCCCGCGCTCATAGCTGCCGATTCGCAGATCGGTGCAGTCTGCCGTCAGGCCCGCCCGGACGGCACTGGCAACCCGCGGAGCCAGGTCGCGACCGATGGGCGTGGCGCCGAACAGGAGAATGTACGGCTTGTGTTCGCGCACGAGGTTGATGGCCACCGCGGCGAAGGGCAGCGTGCGGTAGACCGCCAACTGCGGGTCTTCGGCCAGGAACACCTTGTCCGCGCCATACTGGATGGCCTGCTGGGACAGATCCGCGACATTGTGACCCATCAACAGGGCACAGACCCGCCCATCCAGCTCGCCAGCCAGGTCTCGCCCCTTTCCCAACAACTCCAGGCTCACCGGGGCGATCGTGCCCTCCTCCTGCTCGACAAAAACCCAGACCTCCCGCATCTCCGCCATCTCCCCACTCCGTCTCACAGGATATACTCACGGGTCAGTTCTTCGACCAACGCTGCCATCCCTTCCTGGCTGGCATCGATCTCTTTGGAATCGCCCGCCGCCAGCGACACGAAATCCACCTTGAGCACCTTAGTTGGCGAGCCCGACAGGCCCACCCGTTCGAGGTCGGCGCCGACGTCGGACGCGCTCCAGACCGCGATCTTTTGGCCGCGCTCGGCCAGGTAGCGGTCCAAGGCTTCCTCCGACTCGAACTCGGGCCATTGTTCCAGGATCGGACCATATTCGAGGGGCGTGGCGGCGAGCTTGTAGGCCATCATCCGCCGGACGGAGGGAGGCCGGGGCCGGTTGGCCGAACTCACCACAGTGAGCAAACAGGGCAGCGCGCACTTGACCGTCTCTACGCCCAGGGGCAGCGCTCGTGTGGCGACCAGGTCGCCGTTGTGCATCTCCTGGATCGTCTCCGCATAGGTGATTTGGGGCACGCCCAGCTTTTCGGCCACCTGCGGGCCAACCTGTGCCGTATCGCCGTCGATGGCCTGCCGCCCGCACAGCACCAGATCGATCGCGCCAAAGTCGCGGCCCACGCGCTCGACGGCGCAGGCCAGCGCGTACGAGGTCGCCAGCGTGTCCGAGCCTGCCGTCTTGCGATCGGTCAGCAGGATGGCCCGGTCGGCGCCCCGGAAGAGCGCGTCGCGCAGCACGTCCGCGGCTCGCGGCGGCCCCATGGTCAGCACAGTCACCTGGCCGCCGTGCTCTTCTTTGATCCGCAGCGCCATCTCCAGCGCGTTCAGATCCTCCGGATTAAAGATCGCAGGCAGCGCGGCACGGTTGACCGTGCCATCCTCTTTCATCGCCTTGCCTGTGATATTGGCCGTATCCGGCACTTGCTTGACCAACACCACGCAGTGGTACGGCATCTGCTCCTCCTACCCTTCTAGATCGCAAACAAAGGACGAAGTTCCGGGTGCCCGGACTTTCGTCCTGCGCCAAACTACCATCGATCGCCACTGTTCCCGCGTCAGGACTCTGCCATCCCGCCCGTCTAGCGCACGAGCAGAGACTCGCTGCGGCGAATGGCTGCCTCAGCCTCGGCGACCGTGCGCTCGATCACCTCGCGCACCGGAACCAGGTCGCGCACCAACCCCGCCGACTGCCCCGCCATAACCGAGCCTTCCTCTACATCACCGTCGACGATGGCGGCCCGTAGCCTGCCGGCCCCATAGTCCAGAAACTCGCGTTCCGAGATGCCCTGGCGCTCCAGCGCTTCCAGGCGCCGGACAAAGGGCCCGCGAATGCACCGCACCGGATGGCTAAAGACGCCGCCGGTGACGATGGTCGCCCTGTCGTGAGCGTTCACGATGCGCCGCTTATAGTTCTCGTGAGCCTGGCACTCGGTCGTACAAATAAAGCGGGTGCCCATCTGTATGCCGGCCGCGCCCAGCGCCAGGGCGGCTGCCAGTCCCCGCCCGTCGGCAATGCCCCCGGCAGCGACGACCGGAATGTCGACTGCATCCACGACCTGGGGCACCAGGGGCAGCGTCGCCACGTCGCCCACGTGCCCGCCCGACTCCATGCCCTCGGCAATCAAGGCGTCCACCCCCTCGCGGGCCAGCCGCCGGGCCAGCGCCACCGAGGCCACCACCGGGATAACGCAGATGCCTGCTCGCCGCAGGGGTCCCAGGTAGGGCCCGGCGGTCCCGCCGCCAAAGGTGATGACCTGCACCCCTTCGTCGATAAAGACCTGGAGCCGGTCCTCTACTCCCCCGGTAAAGATGGGTACATTAGCGCCAAATGGCCGATTTGTCAACTCTCGGGTGCGGCGTACCTCCTGGCGAACCACTTCAGGCGGCTGGTTGCCGGCGCCGACAATGCCCAGCCCACCGGCGTTGCTTACCGCCGCCGCCAACTCGGCATTCCCCGCCCAGGCCATCCCGCCCTGGAGGATCGGATATTCGATGCCGAGCAGGTCGCACAGGGGCGTCCGGATCATGGTCGTCTCCTCATTGTGCTCCAGGCTGCTGTCTTTCGATAGAACACGCCCCCCCGCGAGAAGTTACGCCCCCCTTTCGCGCATCCTTCCGGCGCCTTGGGTGTTGTATGAACCGAACTCTGGGCAATGCGCCCGGATGGCGTGGAGGGAATGGACATGCGCAAACGAGTGGTAATCACAGGAATGGGGACCATCAATCCCTTGGCACACGACGTCTCCTCGTTCTGGGACGGACTGGTGGCGGGCAGGTCCGGCGCAGGGCCGATCACAGTCTACGATGCCTCAGACCAGGCCGTTCGCATCGCGGCGGAGGTAAAGGGGTTCGACGCAGCCGAGTACCTTGGCGCCAAGCAAGCCAGGCGCACCGATCGGTTCACCCAATTGGCTGTTTTCGCAGCCGACCAGGCCATCGCCGGTGCCGGGCTATCCTTCAGCGACAACGGCCGCAACCACCACGCCGGAATCATCATCGGCACGGGAATCGGTGGTGTGGTCACGCTGCTCGACAACTATGACACCTATCGAGAGCGCGGGCCGCGGCGGGTGAGCGCGCTCATGGTGCCCATGATGATGCCCAATGCCGCAGCGGGCGAGCTGGCCATCCGCCATAACCTGCACGGGATCGCCATCTCGCTGGCCTCAGCCTGCGCCACCGGCACCAACGCCATCGGTGAGGGCGCCGAGCGCATCCGCCATGGCAGCGCCGAGATCATGATCTGCGGTGGCGGCGAGTCGGTGATGCATCCGATTACCCTGGCTGCCCTGAGCAATATGGGTGCGGTTTCCAGCCGCAACGACGAGCCCGAGCGGGCCAGCCGCCCCTTTGACGCCGACCGCGACGGGTTTCTGATGGGGGAAGGCGCGGGCGTGCTGGTCCTGGAGAGCCTGGAGCATGCCCAGAAGCGCGGCGCCCCCATCCACGCCGAAGTCGTCGGCTACGGTAGCAGTTGCGACGCATTCCACATCACGGCGCCCGATGAAGACGGCGCGGGGGCAGCCCTGTCGATGAGGGCCGCCCTGGAAGACGCCGGCATCGCCCCGGAAGAGATCGATTACATCAACGCCCACGGCACCAGCACCCCCCTCAACGACCGGACAGAGACCCGGGCCATTCGCCAGGTCTTTGGCCGGCATGCAGACAAGCTGCCGGTCAGCTCTACCAAGTCGATGATCGGCCACTTGATCGGCGCTGCCGGCGCCGTGGAGGCCATCGCCTGCATCATGACCCTGCAGACCGGCGTAGTGCACCCCACCATCAACTACGAGACACCCGATCCGGAATGCGACCTGGATTACGTACCCAACCAGGCCCGCGAAACCCATCCCCGCACGGTGCTCTCCAATTCCTTTGGCTTTGGCGGTCATAACGCCACGCTTATCCTGCAAAAGTGGGAAGGCTGAGTGATCTTTGACCAATAACTCCAGTGCTCCCTGCCATGCTCACATCGTAGGCTGGGGCATGGCCGTTCCCGACCGCGTGCTCACCAACGTCGAGCTGACCACGATGGTCGACACCTCTGAGGAGTGGATCCTGCAGCGGACCGGCATTGCCGAACGTCGCATTGCCGGCGAGGGCGAGACCACCTTCTCCCTGAGTTTGCAGGCCGCCCGCAATGCCCTGGAGGTGGCCGATGCGGACCCGGCGCGCCTCGATCTGATCGTCGTCGCGACCGTCACGCCCGACTATGTCTTTCCCGCGACCGCCTGCCTACTACAGGACGTCCTGGGCGCCGAGTCGGCAGCCGCCTTCGATCTGTCGGCAGGCTGCTCGGGCTTTGTCTATGGCATGTCGCTGGCAGCCGACCTGATTGCGGCGGGCAAATACCGGCTGGCTCTGGTCATCGGCGCCGAGACCCTGTCGCGCATCACCGACTATACCGACCGCACCACCTGCATCCTCTTTGGCGATGGTGCCGGCGCCGTGGTGCTGCGAGCGAGCGATGTGCCGGGCGGCGTCCTGTCGTCGCGGCTGGGCGCCGACGGCTCCGGTGGCGAATTGCTGATGCTGCCCGGTGGTGGCAGCATGCATCCCGCCACTTCCGAGACCGTGACCCGCCGCCTGCACTTTATCCAGATGCAGGGGCGGCAGGTCTTTCGCTTTGCCACGCGCGTCATGCCCGAAGCGGCCAAACAGGTGCTCGACCAGGCGGCGCTGCAGGTTGAGGACGTCAGCCTGTTCGTCCCCCACCAGGCCAACGATCGCATTTTGCAGGCTGCCGCGCGAGGCCTGGGCATACCCGAAGAGCGGATGTACTCGAACCTGGCGCGCTACGGGAACACGTCGTCGGCCTCGATCCCCATCGCCCTGTGCGAGGCGGTCGAGCAGGGCCGGATCAAGCGCGACGATCTCATCGTCTGCGTAGGATTTGGCGCAGGGCTGACCTGGGCCGCGGCGGCTGTTCGCTGGACCATGCCGCTGCCCGTGCCGGGGCCGTCGCGCACAATGACCTTCCGGCGCTCGCTGCGCTACCGCTGGTCGCGGCTGCGCTCGCTCTGGCGGCGCCTGTGGCGGCGGATCGATGCCCGGCTCTTCCAGGTCCTGTACGACAGCCACGGCAGGCGAAAGCGGCGAGGGCGGAATGACGAATAACGCCATCGAGCACCTGCGAGCACTCGAGATCCAGTCCCGGCAGGGTGGCGGCCCGGCTCGCATCGAGCAACAGCATGCCAAGGGGAAATACACCGCCCGCGAGCGGCTGGAGATTTTGCTCGACCCCGGCACCTTTCAGGAGATCGGCGCCTTTTCGCTGGCGGACCAAGATGGCGCGCTGGGCGACAGCGTCGTGACCGGCTGGGGAGAGGTAAATGGCCGACCGATCTACCTCTTTGCCCAGGATTTCACGGTCCTGGGCGGCTCGGTGGGGGCGGTGCACGGGCGCAAAGTCTGCAAGGTGATGGACCTGGCGATGGCCAGCGGCACGCCCGTCGTCGGTCTGAACGATTCCGGTGGGGCGCGCATCCAGGAAGGGGTTGAATCCCTGGCTGCCTACGGCGAGATCTTTTATCGGAACACCCTGGCCTCCGGCGTCATCCCTCAGATCTCGGTCATCCTGGGACCCTGCGCCGGGGGGGCGGTCTATAGCCCGGCGATCACCGATTTCATCTTTATGGTGCGTGGCACCAGCCACATGTTCATCACCGGCCCAGAAGTGATCCAGGCTGTGACCCACGAGGAGATTGGCTTTGAAACGCTGGGCGGCGCAGCCACCCACGGCGAAACGAGCGGTGTGGCTCACTTTGTGCACGACGACGAAGAAACGACGCTGGCCGAGGTGCGGCGGCTGCTGAGCTTTCTGCCGGGCAACAATGCCGACGATCCACCGTGGATCAAGCCCGCCGACCCTGCCGACCGCATGGCGGCCGAGCTCGA